>Ga0190271_10001478_pt1 | contig 13409 bp, 10 predicted proteins | sample Popmic356T_FD_133747 | JGI IMG/M metagenome (GOLD analysis project Ga0190271, IMG submission 133747) | Populus adjacent soil microbial communities from riparian zone of Weber River, Utah, USA - 356 T | ecosystem: Environmental > Terrestrial > Soil > Riparian zone | place: USA: Utah | collected...
GCGCGCGCCGCCCGAAATAGGGGAGACCACGTGTCTTGCGCTACGTGGGTTCCGGCTCGCCGGCCAGCCCGACCACTTGCGCGAGCTCGGTCCGGCGGCGGATGCCGAGCTTGCGGAACGCCGCCGCGAGGTGCAGCTCGACGGTGCGATGGCTGAGGAAGAGCTCGGCGGCGATCTCCCGGTTCGTCTTCCCCGCGGCGGCGGCCACGGCGACCTGCTGCTCGCGCTCGCTCAGGTCGGCGTGCCCGTTCGCGGCGATCGACTCGGTGGCGGCGCCCGCGGCGCGCAGACCGGCGCGGGCACGCCCCGCCCACGGTGCCGCGCCCAGCCGCTCGAACGCGGCGAGCGCGCGGGCGAGCGGCTCGCGGGCCTCGCCGCGGCGGCGCTGCCTGCGGAGCGTCTCGCCGAGGTAGAGGTCGGTGCGCGCGACCTCGAACACGAACCCGATCGAGTCGAGGGCCGCGCGGCTCTCCGCGTAGAGGGCTTCGAAGCCCTGCTTACCGTCGAGCGCGCGACAGCGCGCGAGGCCGGCCGCCACCCAGGAGCAGCCGCGCAGCGGCTCGTAGCTGCGGAGCAGCGCTCCGGCCTTGTCGTGCTCGCCGATGCGGATCAGGGCCTCGGCGAGATCGAAGGGGCTCATGTCCGGGTCCGCGTAGCCCGCGCGGTCCCCCGGCCTGACGTGGTCCGACAGGGCGGCGACGGCCTCGCCGGGCGCGTCCCGGCCGAGGGCGAGCAGGCCGCCGCAGAGCGCGACGCGAGGATCGCGGCGCGGGTCGACGAGCGCATCGAGCGCGGCGTGCCGGTCAGCCTCGCCGCGCGCCGCCGCGACGTAGGCCTGCGTCCAGACGAAGTCGTCGAGCTCGGAGTGGTTGTCGATGTCGAGTGCGATCGCGTGCAGCTCGCCGGCATCGCCCCGCGCCGTGTCCCAGTCGCCCAGCACCACACGCGCCACGAGCTCGAACGACGAGGCGAAGAGCATCGTCGGGAGCGCGCCCTGCCGGCGCGCCGCGGTGGCGGCGCGCTCGGCGGCGACGAGGCCCTCGGCGAAGTCGTCGAGGTACATCAGCGCCACGCTGAAGTTGGCCAGGAGCCGCGGGTCGTCGCCGTACGCCGGGCGGTCCCGGAAGACGGAGACGGCCTTGTGCAGCGCGGCGGCGGCCGGCTGCGAGCGGCCGAGCATCGTGAGCGCGACGCCGGCCATCCACGTCGCCCAGAACTCGGCGACGCTCCCCGAGCCGTGGACGAGCTCCGCCGCCTCCGCCGCGAGCTGGTGCGCGTCGCTCCACTCACGTCGGTAGATCGCCGCCTCGCTCGCCCAGGCCAGCATCAGGGCCGCCCGCTCCGCATCCTCGTGCGCGATCGAGCGCCCGGCCGCTGCGAAGACCTGCGTGGCGTCCCGGCCGGCGTGGATGAGCAGCAGGCCGCGGAGGTAGCCCAGCTCGGCCCGCCGCCGGAGGTCCGGATCGATCCGCTCGGCCTCGTCGATCGCCTCGGTCGCGAGCGGGACGAGACCCGCCTCCGTCGCCGCCTCGGCGGCGAGGCACAGGCGACGCGCACGCTCCTCGCGCATCCCCGTCAACTCGGCCGAGCGGCGGAAGGCCGCCGCGGCCGGCCCGTAGCCGCTCCGGCTCCTCGTCTCCTTCCCGGCACGCTCGAGCGCCGACGCTGCGTCCTCGTCGATGCCGACGGCGGCCGCGGCGAGGTGCCAGGCGCGTGCCTCGCCCTCGAGGACCTCGGCCAGCTTGCGGTGGGCGGCGCGCTGTGCGGAGGGGACCGCCGAGTGGTAGACGGCCGAGCGCACGAGCGGATGGCGGAAGACGATGCTGTCGCCGACGATCCGCAGGAAGCCGTTGTCCTCGGCCTCTGCGAGCCCGTCGCCGGAGAGCTGATCGGCGATCGCCGAGAGCGGGTGCGACGCGCCCACGCTCGCCAGCAGCAGCGTCTCCCGGGTTTCACCGGTGAGGCGGTCGAGCCGGCGGGCGAAGCTCCGCTCGAGCGACGGGCCGACGCGCGGCGGGTCCTGGAGCGGGCGCCGACCGGTCAGCTCGTCCGGTCCCAGCCCGGTGGCGATCTCCCCGAGCGCCAGGGGGTTCCCGCCGGTCAGCGCGACGAGGCGTCTGGCCACCTCGGGCGCCAGGTCGCCTCGTTCTCGAAGCAACGAGAGCGCGCTCTCCTCCGCGAGACCGGCCAGCTCGATCGTCTCGACGCCGCGCAGGTCGAACTCGCCCGTCCGCGCGGCGACGAGCGTGCCGATCGACCCGCGGTGCAGCCGCCTGAGCATGAAGGTGAGCGCGTCGGCGCTCGCGCGGTCGAGCCATTGCGCGTCGTCGATCAGGGCCAGCACCGGCCGTTCGCGAGCCTCCGCCCGCAGCAGCGACGCGGTCGCCATCGCCAGCACGAACCGGTCGCCCGGCCGTCCGTCGGCGAGTGCGAACGCGGCCCGCAGCGCGCCCGCCTGCGGGGCGGGGATCTCGTCGAGCCGCCCGAGCAGCGGCAGGCACAACTCGGCGAGCCCGGAGAACGCGAGCTCGAGCTCGGACTCGATGCCCGTCGCCCGCAGCACGAGCATGTCGTCCGCCTGCCCGGTCGCCCACTCGAGCAGGGCCGTCTTGCCGATCCCGGGCTCGCCCTGGAGCGCGAGCGCCGCGCCACGACCGGCCCGGATCTCCCCGAGCAGTGTCGAGATGCGCGCCATCTCGCCGTGCCGTCCGATCAGGGAAGGCATACGGCCGGCCTGATGCGGGTCCATTCCCTTCCCTCCTTGCCGCGGTCGCGGCCGGTGAACGGCATTGACACCCGACGTTCCGACATCCATGCGGACTACGAGCGACCCTAACGGCGCGGAGGAGCCGGGCACAATGGCACGACGGTGCGATACGGCACATAGGGTCGCCCGCCACGACGCCGAGATCGACGTTGACCAGGCATGGGCTGGCGAACGTCGATCTCGCCGGCCGGAACATGCCGAGATCGACGTTGACCAGGCATGGCCTGGGCAATGTCCATCTCGGCGTCAGGGGATGCTCGAGCCGGCGCGGCGCCAGACGACCTCGCCGTGATGGCGCTCCGCCGTCGGCGCGAGCCCCGCGGCCCGGGCGACCGCGGCCGAGGCCGCGTGGTCGGGGTGGATGTGGGCGACGACGGCGTCCGCGTCGCCCGTGGCGAGCAGCCGGTCCACGAGGACGACCGCGGCCTCGACCGCGTACCCCCGGCCCTGGAACGGGGTGAAGACGACCCAGGCCACTTCCGCCACGCGGTCCGGGCGGAGCGTCGCCTGGACGGTGCCGACCGCGTCGGCACCGTCGCGCAGCACCCAGTTCATCCACACGTCGCGCCCGTCGGGGGAGCGGCCGCGGACCTGGCGGGCGATCCGCGCGTGGAGCTCGGCCGGCGAGTCGGGCTCGCCGCCCGTGAAGGCATGGAGCCCGCGATCCGCGAGGAGCGGCGCGAGCTCGGCCTCGTGCTCGGGCCGCAGCGGCTCGAGGACGAGGCGAGCGCCGGCCGGCCTCGCTTGCGCTTCGTCGCCTTCTTGATCTTCCTGCCGTTGCGGAGCCACCTGTACCTGACTTGATCTTGACGGCCGGCGCGAGCACGTGGCCACCGGACCCCGGGAGCGATTCCACGGGGCCACGTCGGGGGCGTGCGGGGGATGCCCCCGATGCCGCGGGCCCGCCGGTCGCGGACCATCGCGGCATGGCTCCCCGATCCCGACTCCTCCCCCTGGCCCTGGCCTGCGGCATGCTCGCGGCCGGCGCCGGCTCCGCCCAGGCCGCCTCGATCACCGCCGAGGGCGGCAAGCTCGTCGTCCGCGCCGCACCCGGCGAGAAGAACTGGGTCTCGCTCGGCATGAGCGCCTACGAGGCGAACATGGTCGAGCTCGACGACCTCGCCGCCCTCGACTACGACCCCGGGCTCTGCGCGCCCGCCTACGGTGAAGGCTTCACCGCGGTGGTCTGCACGCCGCAGCCGGGCGGCGTCGTGATCGACGTCGCGGACGGCGACGACATCGTCGACAGCGGCGAGGTCCCCGGCACGGTGACGATCCGCGCCGGCGCGGGGAACGACGTCGTGCGCGGCGGCGAGAACACCGAGGTGATCGACGGCGGCGAGGGCGCGGACAAGCTCGAGGGCCGCGGCGGCGCCGACACGATCGACGGCGGGCCCGGGAACGACCCCGTGCTCGAGGGCCAGGGCGGCGCCGACACCGTCCGCGGCGGCGACGGCGACGACACCCTGCGCGGCGACAAGCACAACGACCCGGCCTCGCCCGACGTCCTCGACGGCGGCGCGGGGTTCGACCAGATCGACGGCGACTGGTCCGTCGAATACGGCCAGCACCAGCCCGCCATCACCGTCTCCGAGGACGGCGCGGCCAACGACGGCCGGCCGGGCGAGAACGACAACGTGGCGGGGATCGAGAAGATCTACCTCAACGCGCCCGCGGCGCTGCACGGCGACGCCGCCGACGACGAGTACGCCGTCTTCAACACGGAGGAGGGCTCGAGCGCGCTCACGGGCGGCGGCGGGAACGACAAGCTGAGCGCGTTCGACTACGACGACATGCTCGACGGCGGTGCCGGCGCCGACACGCTCACGGGCGGCTACGGCAACGACACGATCACCGGCGGCCCCGGGCGCGACACGATCTACGCCGACGTCTCGTCGACGACGTGCAACTACATCCAGTGCCGGCTGCCGCAGGGCAACGACACGGTGCGGGCGCGCGACGGCGAGGCGGACCAGATCGACTGCGGCGTCGGCACCGACACGGCGTACGTCGACGCGGCCGACACGGTCTCGAGCAGCTGCGAGACGATCGTCCGGGGCGACGGCCCCGCGCCTGGCCCGGGCACCGGGCCCGGCGGGCCGGACGGCAGCGGCGGGCTCACCGCCACCGCGCGCAAGGTGCCGCTGCGCAAGGCGCTGGCCAAGGGTCTCGTGCTCGACGCCTACGCTCCCGCGGCGGGCCGGGTCTCGGTCGTGGCGCGCACGGGCGGCAGGGCCGTCGCGAAGGGCAAGGCTCGCGCCGCCGGCCAGGGCACCGTCGCGGTGAAGCTGCGGTTCACGAAGGCCGCCAAGCGGTCGCTCAAGCGCGCCCGCAAGGTCAAGCTCGCGCTCGCCATCACCTTCCGCCCCGACCGGGGCGCGGCGGTGACGGGGCGCGCCGCCGCAACGCTGCGACCATGAGTTGACGCCACGTGCCGCCCGCAGCAGGCTCCCGTCCATGCTCCGGCGCGCCACCCTCGGTGTCCTGCTCACCGGCGCCCTCTGGGGCGCGGCCCCCGCCGCGCCCTCACAGGGCGCCGAGATGCGGCGGTGCGGCGAGATCGGCCGCGCCGTCGAGGGCACGGCGGTGCTCGTGACGGTCCGCTCCCGGGACGTGACCTGCCGGTCCGCGCGGCGGATCGTCAGCGATGCCGACGTGGCCGCCGACCGCGGGTTCCACTGCGACTCGGCCGGCGCCGAGAAGGTGTGCGAGAAGGGCGACCGCCGCGCGTCGTACCGCGCCGCGCGGCACACGCGCTCGTGCGGCCGGATCGGGTTCATGCCCAACACCGACGAGATGGCCTCCTCGATCACCGCGAAGGGCATCCGCTGCCGCCGCGCCCGCGCGGTGGCCCGCGGCGCCCGCGACGCCGACCCGACCGACCCCGGCTCCTACGAGTTCGACGGCTTCCGCTGCCTCGGCACGGCGCTCGACACGCCGCTGCCGTCCGCGCTCTTCAGCTGCCGCGCGGGCAACCGGGCGAGCGTCGCCTTCATCCGCACCTAGCGCCGCCCGACGGCCCTCCGCGCCCGCCTTGACCGCCTTCTAGCATGTCGCGCTCCCCGTGGACGCCCTGCAAGCCATCGTCCTCGGGATCGTGCAGGGGCTGACCGAGTTCCTGCCGATCTCGAGCTCCGGCCACCTGCGCATCGTTCCCGCCCTCTTCGGCTGGGAGGACCCCGGGGCCGCCTTCACCGCGGTGATCCAGCTCGGCACGATGGCGGCGGTCCTCCTGTACTTCCGCAAGGATCTCTGGCGGATCGCCACCACCTGGGTCAGGAGCCTGCGCCGGCCCGAGCTGCGCCAGGAGCTCGACGCGCGGATGGGCTGGTACATCATCGCCGGCACCGTCCCGATCTCGATCTTCGGCCTCGCCTTCAGCGACACGATCGAGAACGAGGCGCGCAACCTATACCTGATCGGCACGACGCTGATCGTGCTGGGCCTGATCCTCTGGATCGCCGACCGGACGGCGAAGCGGGAGCGCGACGTCACGACGGTCACGCTGCGCGATTCGGTGATCGTCGGCTGCGCGCAGGCGCTCGCGCTGATCCCCGGCGTCTCGCGCTCGGGCGCCACGATCACCGCGGGCCTGCTGCTCGGCTTCGACCGCGCCTCGGCCGCGCGCTACTCGTTGCTGCTGTCGGTCCCGGCCGTCGTGCTCTCCGGCCTGTTCGAGCTGCGCAAGATCGGCGAGGAGGAGGGCGCGGGGCTCGCTCCGACGATCCTCGCCACGATCTTCTCCTTCATCGTCGGCTACGCGTCGATCGCCTTCCTGCTGCGCTGGCTCACCAGCCACACGATGGGGATCTTCGTCGTCTACCGCGTCGCACTCGGCGTCCTGGTGCTCGCGCTCGCGGCCGCCGGCGCCATCGCCTGAGCGGGCGAGAGGCCGAGCACCGCCGCCGCCTCGCGCAGGTCGCGCGTGCCGTGGCCCTCCTCGAACGCGTTGTAGGCGAGCGCGACCGCCGCACGCGCCTCGGCCGCCGACGCCGAGTCGGGGGCGAGCCGCGCGAGATCGGTCGCCAGGCGCAGCTCCAGCGCGGCCGAGCCCTGCTCGCGCGCGCGGGCGAGCCCGGTGCGCAGCCGCCGCTCGGCCTCGGCCGGGTCGCCGGACTGGAGGAGCAGCGCGCCTGCGACCCGGTGCAGCTCCGGCTCGTAGAAGAGCGAGCGCTCGCGCCCGGCGAGCTCGAGCGCCTCCGCGACCGCGGAGAGCCCCGCGTCGATCGCGCCCGCGCGCAGGTGCGCGTCGGCCAGCAGCCCGAGGTAGTGCGGGTCGTCCATCCGCGCGCCGGTCGCGCGTGACGCGGCGAGCCCCTCGGTGATCTCGCGGATCCCCTGGTCGGTGTCGCCGAGGCTGCTCAGCGCCCAGCCGCGCAGCACGCGGCCCATCGCCTCGCGGTAGGAGTAGCCGAGCTCCTGCGCCGCGGCGATCGTGGCGTCGGCCCAGGCGATCGCGGCCTCCGGCTCGCGGCGGCACTGGTGGACGACGGCGATCTGCGCCCGCGCGGTGGCCAGCGAGTAGGCGCGGCTGGGGTCGCGCGCGAGGTCGAGCGCGCGGATCGCCCGCGCGAGCGCGCGGTCCGGATAGCCCAGGAACCACAGCGCCAGCCCGGCCCAGTCGTGGCACGCGACGCCGGCGTTGTCGCCCAGCGTCGCCGGGAACGTGCTGTAGACGCCCTGCGCGCCGCCCTGCTCGAACAGCGCGAGCCCGCGCTCGGCGTGCTCGAGCGCTCGCGCGAACGAGCCCTGGTGGAAGAGGTTGCAGGCGAGCAGCTCGGCGGACTCGAGCTGCTGGTCGCGCATGCCGGGCGGCGCGACGCGCTGGAACTCCTGCGCCATGTCGTGCGCGCGGGAGAACTCGCCGCGCAGCTCGTAGAGCGTCCCGAGGGCGAGCAGCACCGACATCATCGGCTCGTTGTCGGCCAGCCGCCCGGCGAGCTCGCGGGCGCGCTGGAGCGACGCCTCGGCCTCCGGTGCCGACCAGCCGTCGGTGGCCACGAGCGCCTGCCCGAGCGAGGAGAGCAGCTCGACCTCGGCGCGCGTGCGCTCCGAGTCGTCCGCGACCTGCTCGGCGGCGTCGAGCGCGGCGCGCAGGTGGCGGATGCCCTCGGCGTGAGCGTTGCGCGTGAACGCGCGCTCGGCGGCGAGCCGCAGGAAGCGCACGGCCCGCTCGGCGTCGCGGCCGGCCAGGAAGTGGAAGCCCAGCTCCGCGGCGCGCTCGGGCACGTCGCCCGCCGTCTCGGCCAGGTGCTCGCCCACGCGCGCGTGCAACCGGGCCCGCGCGTCCGCGGGGAGCAGGCCGTAGAGCACCTCGCGGTGCAGGTCGTGCTGGAACGCGTGGCCGTCCGGCGTGCGCTCGACCAGGCGCGTGCCGCGCGCGAGCTCGCCGCAGCGCAGCTCGACCGCGTCGGCGTCGCGGCCCGAGGCGGCGGCGAGCGTGGCGATCGAGAACCGGCGGCCGGCGACGCTCGCGGCCTTGAGCAGATCGGCGTCGTCGGGGTCGAGCGCGTCGAGCTGGTCGCGGATGTGCGCGTGGAGCGTCGGCGGCACGCCCTCCTCCAGCCCGGCCGGCCCGCGGGCGAGGCGCACGCCGCCGCCGGCGGGCACGAGCGCGCCGTCGGCGAGCCAGTAGTCGACCAGGTTGCGCATGAACAGCGGATTGCCGCCCGCGCGGCGCGACAGCACAGCGGCGAGGCCGTCCGGCAGACCGCCCGCCGGGAACCGCCGGCGCAGGTACGCCTCGACCGCGGCGTCGGGCAGGCGGCCGACCGGGAGCGACTCGGCGACGCCGCGCACGCAGAGGTCGTGGGCCAGCGCGGCGACCGCGGGCTCGCCGTGCTCGCCGGCGGGCCGGAACGTGCCGAGCACGAGCAGACGCGCCGGGTCGCGGCGGCGCAGCACCGCGTCGAGCAGGTCGAGCGTCGAGTCGTCGGCCCAGTGGAGGTCCTCGAGCACGAGCACGACCGGCGCGGCGGCGCTGATCGCGTCGAGCGCCTCGAGCATCTCGCGCAGCATCCGGGCGCGGGTGGCGCCCTGCGCGCGGTGACGGACCGCCTCCGGCTCCGGCGTCTCGTCCAGCAGCCACGGGAGCTCGACCAGCCACGTCGGCGCCCGCTGCGCGAGCGCGGCGCGCACCGCATCGGCCTGCGGCCCGCGGGCCAGCTCCCCGAGCGCCTCGAGGACGGGCATGTAGGGCTCGCCCGGCCCGCGGTGCCCCAGGCACTGGCCGACGCCCGCGACCGCGCCGCCGGGCGTGGCGGCCTCGAGGAGGAAGGCGTCGACGAGCGTGCTCTTGCCCACGCCGGGCTCGCCGTGGACTAGCACGCCGGTGCGGCGGCCGGCGGCCACGGCCGCGAGCGCGGCGCGCAGGCGGGCGAGCTCCTGCTCCCGGCCCACCGGCGCCGGGCGCCCGAGGGCCGCAACGGGCGCCGCCGGCTCGTGGTGCGCCGCGAGGCCCGGGTCCTGCTCCAGGATGCGCCGCTCGAGCTCGCGCAGCCGCTCGCCCGGCTGCAGGCCCAGCTCGCGCAGGCGCGCCGCGAGCTCGCGGTAGGCCGCGAGCGCCTCGACCTGCCGCCCGCTCGCGTACAGGGCGAGCATCAGCACGCGGGTCAGCTCCTCGCCGAGCGGCTCCTCTTCGAGCAGGCGGCGCAGCACCGGGATCGCCTCGAGCGGGCGGCCGACCTCCACGAGCGCGCGTGCGTGCGCGGCCTGCGCGTTCGCGCGCAGGTCCTCCAGGCGGCGGACCTCGGCCTGGGCGAACTCCGCGCCGGCGAAGTCGCCGTAGGCCTGGCCGCGCCACAGCCCGAGCGCGCGCTCGAGGGCGGCGTGCGCCTCGGCGGGCGGGAGCGTGGCCGCCGCGCGGAGCTCCAGCTCGAAGCGCTGGGCGTCGACCTGGCCGGGCTCGACGGCGAGCCGGTAACCGGGGCCTTCGCGGACGAGCAGGGAGGAGGGGGCGCCGCGCTCGCGGCCGGGCTCCAGGAACGCGCGCAGGTTCGCGACGCGCACCGCCAGCGAGCGGGCGGCGACCTCGCGCGGGACGTCGTCCCAGCCCGCGTCGAGCAGCGCGTCGGCCGGGACGGTGCGGCCGGCGTCGATCAGCAGCCGCGCCAGGATCGCCCGCTCCTTGGCGCCCGCCGGCGACAGCGTGGGCGCCGGGCCGTCGACCTCGATCGTGCCCAGGACCCGGAATTCCACAGGGAAAGCGTAATGGCCCGCGGGACGCGCCGGGGCGAACCTGGCGGGAGGTTGCCGCACGCCGTTCTGTCGTACCGCTGACCAGGCGGCCGACCACGTGGGAAAGCGCGCTGCACGCCCTGTTCATCGGCGAATCACGATGGCCCGGAAGCCTGCCCGCCGTCGCCGTAAACGAGCCGTAGGAAGGCCGTAGCGACGGTCCGGATAGTTCCGTCGACCCCATTGGGCGCCCAACGCCCGCCACGACTCACCCTCCCCACACCCCACGCACCTCTTCCCCCACCATGTGGCTCGACGCTGACTCTGCTCTCCGCCATGTCGACCGGCTCAACGCCGCGGCCCTCGCCCTCTGCGGCAACCGCCCTGACGCCGAAGACCTCGTGCAGGAGACCTTCATGACCCTGCTCCGCCGCCCCCGCCGCCTCACCGGCGGCTCGGAGCTCGCCTACCTGATGACGATGCTGCGCAACCGGCACATCGACATGCACCGCAGCGCCGCCCGCCGGAACGTCGTCCCGCTGCACGAGTCCGAGGAGCCGGTCGACCGGCGCACGGGCCTGCGCCCGGACGAGGTCGCCGAGCAGCAGGAGGTCTTCGCCGTGGTGCACGCGCTGGAGTCCCCCTTCCGCGAGACCGTCGTCGCCGTCGACGTGCTCGGGCTCTCCTACAAGGAGGCCGCGATGGCGCTCGACGTCCCCGTCGGGACGGTCATGTCGCGGCTGGCGCGCGGGCGCCAGCGCGTCGTGCGGGCCCTGCAGCCCGCCGGCGACGCGCTGGCCTGCGCCTGAGCGACCCGCGGCGGCGCCCCGCGCCGCCGCCGGATCGCCCCCAGGTAGGCTCGCGCGGCGATGAAGGTCCTCACGACGGTTGACGCGGACCGGATCCGGACGCTCCGCGACCGCGACGAATACTTCTGGCTCGACCTCGCGCGGCCCGCACCGGAGGCGCTCGAAGAGGTCGGGCAGCTGCTGCACATCCACCCGCTCGCGCTCGAGGACTCGCGCGAGTTCTCCCAGCGCCCGAAACTCGACCGCTACCCGGACGCGCTGCTCCTCGTCTACTGGTCCGGGCGGATCGTCGAGGACGGCGCGGCGGTCGAGCCGGTCGAGGTCCACCTGCACATCTCGGGCAGCTGGCTGGTCACCGTCCGCCGCGCGCCCTGCCTGGTGCTCGACGTGCTCCACGACGAGCTGCCGGGCGACCAGCACGCCGAGGACTACGTCGTCTACCGCGTGCTCGACGGGCTGACCGACGCGCTCTACCCGGTGGTCGACCAGCTCGAGGCCCGCGTCGACGCCCTCGAGGCGCAGGTCCTGCACGACCCGCGCCAGCCCCAGCTCGGCGAGATCCACCGGCTCAAGCAGGAGGTCCAGCAGCTCTACCGGCGGGTGCAGGCGCAGCGCGACCACTTCCCGGCCGCGAGCGCGGCGATCCTCGCGCTCCCCGGCCTGACCCGGAGCAAGAGCGAGTACCTCCGCGACGTCGGCGACCATCTCGTCCAGGTCACGGGCGAGCTCCAGCGCCAGATCGACGACCTGAGCACGCTGACCTCTACGTTCTTCAACGCCAACGCTACGCGCTAGAACCGACAGGCCACGCGGCTGACCGTGATCGCGACGTTCTTCCTCGTCTGGACGCTGGTGACGAGCTTCTTCGGGCAGAACTTCGGCTGGATGACCGACCACATCTCGTCGCTGGCGGCGTTCATCGTCTACGACGGGCTGCTGCTCATCGTCCCGACGATGCTGCTCGCGGTCTACTTCTGGAAGCGGCGGGCCGAGTGGTGGTGAGGCAGCGGCTGCCGGCGGACGTGTTCCGGCTGCCCGTCGCCCGCATCCGCGACGGGTACTACTCCGACGCCTACTTCAACCAGACCAAGGCGCTGCTGGAGCAGGAGGGCCGCGACCCGCGCGTGCTCGTGCAGGTCTTCCAGCGCAAGGAGTCGCTCCTCGGCGGGGTCGACGAGGCGATCGCCGTGCTGCGCGAGTGCGCGGGCCGGCACGACGCGGACGGGAGCTGGCTCGGCGCGTGGGACGAGCTCGAGGTCAAGGCGCTGCACGAGGGGGACACGATCGCGCCGTGGGAGACGGTGATGACCGTCGAGGGGCCGTACTCGCGCTTCGCGCACCTCGAGACCGTCTACCTCGGCTGCCTCGCGCGGCGCACGCTCGTGATGCGCAACGTCCACGCGGTCGTGGAGGCCGCGGCCGGCAAGCCGATCATGTTCTTCCCCGCGCGCCACGACCACTGGCTCGTCCAGACGGGCGACGGCTGGGCCGCGCACGTCGCGGGCGCGATCGGCGTCTCGACCGACGCGCAGGCGTCCTGGTGGGGCGGGCGCGGCGTCGGCACCGTCCCGCACGGGCTGATCGCGGCCTACGGCGGCGACACGGTCGCGGCCGCGCGGGCCTTCGCCGGCCGCTACGCGGGGTCGATGAACGTGACCGTCCTGGTCGACTTCGAGAACGACTCAGTGCGCACGGCCCTGGCCGTCGCGCGCGAGCTCGGGCCGGCGCTGTGGGGCGTGCGGCTCGACACGTCGGACAAGCTCGCCGACGAGGGGCTCGCGCGCACGCTCGGCGAGGACGCGCCGACGGGCGTGGCGCCGGAGCTGGTGCGGCTCGTGCGCGCGGAGCTCGACGCGGCCGGCTTCCCCGGCGTGCACATCGTCGTCTCCGGCGGCTTCGACGAGGCGCGCATCCGCGCCTTCGAGGAGGCGGGCGTGCCCGTCGACGCCTACGGCGTCGGCTCCTCGCTGCTGCGCGGGGCGAACGACTTCACCGCCGACGTCGTGATCGTCGACGGCCGGCCGCTGGCGAAGGTGGGGCGGAAGTACAACCCCAACCCCCGCCTGGAGACCGTCCCGTGAGCTAGAAGCGCAGGACGGCGCCGATCCCCGCGTGCGGGATCAGGTCGTCGTGGTGGCGGACGACGATGATCCGCGCCGACTGCGTGATGGCCTTCTCGACGGCCTCGTCGAGCTCGGGGGCGTCGAAGTCCGCGGCCAGCAGCAGCGTGTCGACGCGCGCCTGATCGAGCGCCTCGATCACGGCCGCCGGGCCCGCGACGCCGCGGTCGCCGCGGCCGATGCCCTGCTTGAGCCGGTCGAGCGCCTCGCGCTCCACCTCGGCCACGTGCGCGTCGACGACCTCGGCGGCCGCCGCCTTCACCTCCTCGGCCGTGGAGTTCTCCACGTCGAGGTGCAACCGGCCGGCGAGCCGGTCGCGCAGGTAGGGGTGCAGCCGCTGCTCGACCTCGCCGACGAGCTCGTCGGGCGCGCCGACCACGAGGTGGTCGAACGGGCGGCGCTTGAAGCGGCGGAAGAGCGTGTCGAGCGCCTCGCCCAGGTGGTTGAGCTTCTCCTGCTCGACGGAGCGCTGGAAGCGCGCCTGCGACCAGCCGCCCTGGTCGTGCTGGCCGTGCGTGTCGCCCGCGACGTGGTCGA
>Ga0190271_10001479_pt1 | contig 13403 bp, 7 predicted proteins | sample Popmic356T_FD_133747 | JGI IMG/M metagenome (GOLD analysis project Ga0190271, IMG submission 133747) | Populus adjacent soil microbial communities from riparian zone of Weber River, Utah, USA - 356 T | ecosystem: Environmental > Terrestrial > Soil > Riparian zone | place: USA: Utah | collected...
CTTCGTTGCCTTTGGCAAGAGAAAGACATGGAATATCCAGGTCAAGAGATCTCAAAGTTCTGACCGCACAGTTCAGTTGCCCCTTGCCTCCATCTATAAGTATTAAATCAGGAGGTGGCAAACCCTTGCCTACATTCTCCATAGATTCTGGCCGATATCTTCTCCTAACTATCTCTTCTATCATCGCAAAATCATTCTGTATTCCCTTATTTTGTATTCTGAATCTCCGATATCCGGATTTCGAACATTCGCCATTTACAAACCGTACACATGCGCCCACTGCTATACTTGTTCCTAAATTTGATACATCAAAACAGTCGATAACATATGGTATAAAATTTAGTTTTAGCTTGTTCCTAAGATTTAGAAGCGAAGGATGATATTCCTGTTCGACATAGAGCAATAAATTTGTCTCAATTAGATCAATAATTTTATTTCTGTCGCCATGATGAGTTCCCTTTTGAACCGGCAGGATTGTTACTTTATGCCCGGCGATAGACTCTAAGTACCCTTCAAGTGCATTGGCCTCTTGAATCTCTTCATTCGTATATATGTATCTTGGAACCATACTATCAGAACTATAGTACTGTGATATGAAAGTAGATAAAGAATTATCCCCTACGAGATCGAAACTAGCGTGATTTCTGTCCATAATTACTCCTTTTCTACGCTTCAAGGTAAGTACATGTGCAACTCCCATATCTTCGTTCTTTATGATCCCAAAGAATTCTTCATCTGCACCTCGATTTGCATTAATTTCCATTTTTTGTTTCACAGTTATATTCTCGAGTCCTTGTATAGTATCACGGAGGTCCTTTGCTTGTTCATATTTGTGATTTCTTGATGCTTGAGTCATGTCTTCTTTCAATCTACCTTTTAGTTCTTCCATATTGTTCCTTCTGGTAAGCACTTCATGCAACATCGTCACTTTGTCCATGTATTGTTCCCGCGTAACATTACCAATGCACGGAGCATCACAATTCTTGATAAAAAACTCTAGGCAAGGTTTTTTAGGCAACTTTTTACAAATCCTTACCTTAAACAATCTTCTTAACGATCCTGTGGACAATATCTTCGAGCTCCCATGAACAAATGGACCATAGACCTTTCCCTTAGGACCAAAAAAATCCCCGTTCCTGTTCCTTCGCGCAACAAGAAGGCGAGGGAATTCCTCTTGTGTTATTTTCAGATAGGTATATTTTTGCTGATACTTCAGCTCAATATTAAATATTGGTCTGTACTGTTTTATCAAACTTGATTCGAGAAGAAATGCTTCAGTTTCGTTGAGTGTGACAACGAAATCAATGGCTGCAACTCTTGAGAGTAACCGTGCAGTCTTGATTGCGTGATAACCCTCATCAATCTTGTTCACAACGTAACTTTTTAGTCTTTTTTTTAGATTTTTTGCTTTGCCAATATATATCACTCGACCAGTTTGATCTTTCATGAAATAGACACCTGGGCCGTCGGGAACGCGAACGATTTTTTGCTCTAAACTCATTTCCTTGTATCCTGTTCTCTTATTATTGTATTGAGTACCTGGTTCGGAAACAATTTTGATTTGAGGTACCTGCCTGTATGACTACTATCGCTTCGTGAGATTTCTTCTGGTGTTCCGCATGCAACTATCCTTCCTCCCAATTGTCCTCCTTCCGGTCCAAGATCTATTATCCAATCAGCGGAGACAATTACATCTAAATTATGCTCTATAATGATCACAGTGTTACCAAGGTCAACTAATTTTTGCAGGACATAAAGCAGCTTGCTAACGTCTGCGAAATGAAGTCCCGTAGTAGGCTCATCAAGTATATACACGGTATTGCCTGTGTCTTTTTTCGATAGTTCAGCTGCAAGTTTGATCCTTTGGGACTCCCCACCTGAAAGCGTTGTCGCCGGTTGACCTAGACGCAAGTAACCTAGCCCAACGTTATTAAGGAAGCCTAATTTTCTGAATATGCTTGGGATATTCGAAAAGAATTCGAGCGCTTCATCCACAGTCATGGCCAAGATATCTGCGACTGTCTTTTTTTTGAAGGTAATGCCTAGCGTTTCTGAATTGTATCTTTTACCCTTGCAGGTATCGCACGTAATATATACGTCTGCAAGGAACTGCATCTCAATCCGTTTTACTCCTACACCTTCACATTCTTCGCACCTACCATCGGGAACATTAAATGAAAATCTCCCAGGCTTGAATCCTTTTTCCTTTGCCATCGTGGTCTTTGAAAATAGTTCTCTTATCGGAGTGAATGCATTTACGTACGTTGCAGCATTCGATCTCGGCGTACGACCAATTGGAGATTGATCGATTCCTATAACCTTGTCTACCATTTCTAATCCCGTAATTCCTTTATGTTTTCCGGCCTGTTCTCGAGAGTTATAGAAATGAGTAGATAATTCCTTGAATAGTATATCATTGACTAGAGTAGACTTTCCTGAACCAGACACACCCGTAACCACAGTCAGGCAACCCAATGGGAAGGAGACATCAATACTCTTCAAGTTATTCTCTTCTGCTCGATGGACAGTGATGAATTTATTGGCACTCTTTCTCTTATCTATCGGTTTTGTGACATGCAATGAGCCAGTCAGATATTGGCCAGTAATTGATTCAATCGACCTAGAAACGTCTTCTACAGACCCGCTTGCTACTACCTTGCCTCCATGGTTGCCAGCTCCCGGTCCCAGATCTAATACCCAATCAGAACTCCTTATCACTTCCTCATCATGTTCGACTATAATAAGCGAATTCCCCAGCTCCCTAAGTTTCTTCAGGGTTGCAATGAGCTTTGCGTTGTCCCTCTGATGTAATCCAATGGTTGGTTCATCGAGGACATAAAGCACCCCAGAAAGATTCGAACCAATTTGAGTAGCCAATCTAATTCGCTGTGATTCACCTCCTGACAATGTAGATACCGTACGATTTAGCTGTAGATAGTCTAAGCCCACATCCAATAGAAATTGTAGGCGAGCTTTTACCTCTTTTAGTATAGCTCTTGAAATGATCAGATCATTTGTCGATAGTGTAATTTGTTTAAAAAATTCTAAGCAATCTCCAATTGAAAGATTGCACACTTCCATTATGGATCTCCCATCAATCTTTACTGAGAGAGCTTCACTTCTAAGCCTGTTCCCCCTGCAAGACTCACATGAGTGTTCACGCATATACTTGGCTATCTCTTCTCGCTTTGAATCGGATTCTGTTTGGCTAAAGAGCCTTTCCAGATTGGGAATAACGCCTTCAAAATTTCCAACATATTCCCACTTACTATCTGAGTTTCTCGACTTGTAGCTATACCGAATACGTCTGTCGGTTCCATAAAGGATTACTCCAAGTTGATCTTCAGTGAATTTGGAGATAGGTACATTCAAATTGAAGCCGAAATGTTTACCAACATCTCTGAGTCTAGATGACCTGAATGAAGCAAAACGCCCTAACCATGGCTTGATGGCCCCTTCCAATATGCTTTTCGACTTGTCGGGAATTATCAAATCAGAGTCGAATTTCAGCTTGAAGCCTAATCCATTACAAGCTTTGCAAGCTCCAAATGGTGAATTAAATGAAAAGGAGCGAGGTTCCAGCTCCCCCATACTCAATCCGCAATTAGGGCAGGCATTTTGTTGAGAATAGAGGTACATTTCGTTATCTACCAGTATCGCAGCCAATCCGTTGCCTAACCGCAATGCCAATTGGACTGACTCAATTAATCGAGCGTGTTCTTCATTAGAAATTTCGAGCCTGTCTACAACCACCTCGATAGAGTGCTTCTTTTGTTTATCCAGAACAGGCAGATTTGGATCGCTCTCAACATCACCACCTACGCGATTGCTGCTGGCATAACTATCTAAATTCGTCAATTCGCCATCAATTCTAACCCTTGGATATCCATCTTTTTTTAAGCCTTCCAGTAACTTTCTAAAAGATCCCTTCTTCGCTTGGACTACCGGGGCAAGCAAAAGACCCTTTCTTGCTTCAAATGCTGCAAGTATCGAATCACTAATTGCCTCTGTGGATTGTCTACTGATTCTTCGTTCACACCTGGGACAGAATGGAATTCCGATTCGAGCATAGAGTAAACGTAGATAGTCGTAAATTTCTGTAACAGTGCCCACGGTAGAACGCGGATTCTTATTTGTGGTTTTCTGCTGAATCGAAATGGCCGGAGAAAGTCCATCAATTGAATCAATGTCTGGTTTGTCCATTAGTTCCAAAAACTGTCTGGCATAAGCAGACAAAGACTCTACGTATCTGCGTTGTCCCTCTGCATAGATCGTATCAAATGCAAGAGTAGACTTGCCTGAGCCTGACAGGCCAGTAAAAACTACCAATTTGTTTCTTGGTATAGTAACACTTATGTTCTTCAGGTTATGCTCACGCGCTCCCTTTATGATAATGTTATCAAGCATCGACTATCCCTAAGTCCATGAAGTTTTAGGTTCTCCTAATGCTCTTTTTATTTTGTACAATTTACTTCTCAAATCAATTGCACGTTCAAACTTGAGATCCTCTGCACTCTGTATCATTTGAGCTTCTGTATTGAGCGCAAGTTTACCAAGATCTGATTTACTCATTGATTTAATATTCACATCTATGGAATCATTCTCAGAGCTTGATATGGGTTTCACAATGGATTTGGGGATGATGTTATTTTTATTGTTATATTCAACCTGCTTTTCCCGCCGCCGATCGCTCTCACCAATGGCTCTTTTCATTGAATCAGTGACTTTATCAGCGTAGAGTATGACTCTTCCATCAATATTTCTAGCAGCTCTTCCAAAGGTCTGCACAAGGCTCGTAGAATTTCTTAGAAATCCTTCCTTATCAGCGTCCAAAATTGCGACTAATGATACTTCAGGAAGATCGAGACCTTCCCTGAGTAGATTTACGCCTACTAGCACATCGAATTCTCCGATTCTCAGTTGACGAAGAAGCTCAGTTCTATCCAAACCTTTTATTTCCGAATGAATATACCTAACTCTGATGTTCTTTTTAGTTAAGAAATCGGCAAGGTCTTCTGACATCCTCTTTGTCAAAGTTGTAACAAGGGTCCTCTGATTACGCTTTTTCTGTCTCCGAACCTCTTGGATTAGGTCTTGTATTTGATTTCGTGCCTCTCGCACCTCTACTACAGGATCGACTAAACCTGTCGGCCTTACTAATTGCTCGACAACCTGCCAACTTTGTTTCAATTCATAATCGGAAGGGGTAGCTGAAATGAAAATTACTTTTTTCATGTACTCTTCAAACTCTTTGAATTTCAAAGGTCGATTATCTGCTGCACTTGGGAGTCGAAATCCATAATCGATAAGTGTTTTCTTTCTACCAAAATCACCGTTAAACATAGCATGTAACTGAGGTATGGTAACATGAGATTCATCTATAACCAGAATAAAATCTTCACCAAAGAAATCCAGAAGACAATAAGGAGGATCACCAGGACTTCTTCCATCAAAGTGTCTGGAGTAATTTTCTATTCCTTGACAATAACCTAACTCTTGTATCATTTCTGTATCATAATTAGTTCTAGAAGTGAGCCTCTGTCTTTCAAGTTCAGATGGCAGATTAGGTAACCATTCTTCAAGTTCTTGACGGATTGATGTAATAGCTGATTGCCTTCTGTCGTCACCGACAACATAATGCTTGGCTGGAAATATTTTCACTCTCTGAATCTCCCTTATCTTTTCCATGGTAATAGGATCGTGCCAAGCTATCATTTCGATATCTTGCCCAAAAAGTGCTATCCTTAAAAGATCCTCTGAGTAGGCAGGGATAATGTCGATCGTATCGCCCCTGACTCTAAATCCTCCAGCCTTCAAAGAAAGATCGTTTCTTTCGTAGCGAGCCTCTATAAGCCTACTAATTATAAACTTTCTGTCTGCTTTAGAATTTTTGTCAAGCAGAATTGAGTTCTGGTCCCATTCAACCGGAGAGCCTAAAGAGTATATACATGAAACGGTAGCAATTATGATAGTAGGCTCTCCAGACATTAACATTGCTGTTGCCTCTAATCTCATCTTCTCTATTCTTTCGTTTATCTCGGTATCCTTTTCAATATATGTATCAGTCTGTGGAAGGTAGCTTTCTGGTTGATAGTAATCATAAAAGCTTACAAAATAACCTACATTATTTTGAGGGAAAAATTCCTTTAATTCGGTATAAAGTTGAGCTGCTAATGTCTTATTATGGGATATTATGAGAGTGTTCTTATTAACGGCTGCTATCACATTTGCGATTGTAAACGTTTTTCCACTACCAGTAACCCCAAGTAGAGTTTGGCAACCATTCCTCTCCAAGGCTCCGAAAGATAGTTTGGATATTGCGATTGGCTGATCCCCACTTGGAGGAAAACTATTCGGTGATAGCGTGAACATACCAGACATAGCTTTGCTCCGGGACAACATCTTTACAAAGATCATTACGCGAATATAACACTATTTACCAACATCAAATAAAACAACTAAGATCTATACTTACATGCACAACCTTTTTGACCTGGAGTGTAGAAGGAAAGGATTGGCTAACGGTGTTATTTTTTCAGAACGCGAACAAGTTATAAATCTAACACATTCGGGTTTTTCAGGGAAATATTAAATTTGATAGCCATAGAACTATTATTGGTTGCCATAAGATAATAGAATTTCATTCTATGGACTTGGGTTATTGCGTTAAAGTCAAATTTTTTTAGTATTATCTCATATGAATTGCAATTAAGAAGAAATTCATATTGTAATTTCTGCACCACAGTGGGGGCCCCAAATATTCTATCTCTTGAAAATCATTTGGATCGTGCATCAAAAAGTAGTGATGAGCCATTAAAAGGGGTTTCCGTTTTCCATAAGTCCCACGCAACGCCGTTGGCTTGGCTATTGCCAATAGCGACAGATTTAATTTGGGCCGATAGGAGGTTACCAAAGCCTGATTTGCAGATCTCTTGTTCAATCTCCCCAGATAATTATACGCCCGAGCACATCTTGATTATCTGCAGTTATTATCGGGCTTGGATATTCAATCCACAAATAATATTTAGCTGGTAATTTGACGCCGAAAATATCGTGTTGACTAAATAATGGCCGAACCAAACGAATAAGGCTTCTGCATTTCGTAAATGAGCCTAACATGCAGTTCCTGCGCAGTAACTGCAGTTACTGCATATAATGCAAGTGACTTCGATTAACGCAATCATGATCGGTAAATGGCTGTGTTATAAGTTCGTGAATAGAGGGGTTCGCCATATTCGATGACATTTATATATTGTAAAAAAAGTTTCAAGATAAACGGTAAATCTCATCACAATCATTTTGGAGAAAAAGATCACATTAGACGGATAATTCGTTTTGGTCCGGAGCCGTCCTCGTCCTATAAGGAAGCGAGATTTTTTTTGATGTAAGGGAAGAACTTATAATTCAAGACTTGGTCGGTTCTTTAGAATAGAATATCAGTATGGTTTTAACGTACGAGAGACTATGTTTGAACCTCACTTCATTGGACAATAAATTATCGAGCAATCCTTTTCTTTAACTTCACCTATATCATGGTATGGAATTATCCATCGAGACGCTTAGCAAAGAATCTTTTCTTTCCTTTTTGGAAAATGATGCAGATATTAGAGTAGATGGTTTTCTTGAAAGCGCGATGGCTGTTGCTGAAGAGGTTCATGAAGGTGTCAAAAGAGAAGACGGGGTCTCTTCATTCTTAGATACACATATCTGGCCAGTGGCAAAGAATATGACAGTTCATTACCGGCAGCATAATAAAGCCATTACCACAGTGGAAATTGCAAGTGCGGTTCTACATGACGTCTTAGAGGATAACGATCGCATCCTCAACCTTTATGAAACAAGGTCTTATGGATTTGATGCTTACCTGCGATATCAATTTGGAAATCGTGTGCTTAATGTGCTCCATTCTCTAAGAACTCCTGCACTCGATTCTTACGAAAAGAAGGCCTCTAAAAAAGACATGGAACAAGAAAGATTCCATGATTACTGTGCAGTTTTGGCAAACGCAGATTACGACCTCAAGTGTATCAAGCTTTTCGATAGGGTGAACAATATGAAATTCATAGCATATACAGCTTCAACGAATAAGAAACCAGTAGTCTATATGAAGATAAAAAGATATCTTTTGGAGGCAGAGGACTTTTATTTAGCCTATACAATACTAGAGCCAAGAATGCCAGAGCTATACAAGCTATTGAGAGGTCTATACGAGCAATTGCGTTCGTACTATCTTGAAGAAACCTTGAGCCTACCTCAAGCTCAATAGAAATGTAAGTATATTCACAAGATTCTTGATTTCTATTGAGCCCAAAGCATCAAAACCAATGTTGATCTTTTAACTGTTAGAAAATAGTTGTGACCCTGTCCAAAAGCCATTTAAAGGGTATCTATGGGTAGGTATGACTGCATGCCAGTACGACCATTGAATGTAGGAGTAATAGTGAAATTAGAGCCAGACTTTAGCGAAGGAAATGTAAGCTACAATCCTGACGGCACTCTTAACAGGGCAGAAACCAAAAATATACTCGGCCCACATAGCGCAGCAGCCACACTGGCCGCCTTTTATTGTAAGGTAAAATATGACGCAAAAGTGGCAATTGGCACGATGGGACCGCCCATCGCTAATCAAGCTTTGAGACAAGCTCAACTTATCTCCAATGCAGACGAATTGCATCTGTATAGTGATAGGATATTTGCAGGTGCGGATACCTTAGCAACCGCAGAAGTGCTTAGACTAGGCGTATCACGTATGAACAATGGTTTGGGGGCCGATATTGTTATATCTGGCCATAGAGCATCCGACGGCGAAACTGGCCAAACAGGTCCGCAAACTGCATGGAAACTGGGCTACCCTTTCATAGGAAATGTTATCGACTTTCATATCGATCAAGAGGGTAAGAGTATATATGCTAAAAGATTTATCTCGTTATACGGCTTTTATGATGTGATAGAAGAGATTCAAGCGCCTCTACCCGTTTTCATATCGGCCGATCCTTCCTATAAGCCATCATTTAACACAATTTCAGAAAGGCTCTCCTTGGCAAGGAATCTCAACGAAGCACGAAATAAGGCCGACAACTTTGAAAAATATCTACAAGTATTCAATTCCGAAGGTCTAGGTGCAGATCCTCGGTATGTGGGGCTACCCGGTTCGCCAACCATTGTGTACAAAGTGGAAAAGATTCCAAAAGCAAAGGCAAAGAGGAGAGTCGAATTTGTTGATGGAAATGACACAGTTAAGCTCGATATGGTCGCAAAAAAACTCATTCAGCTTATGACGGAGGCGCCTATTAAATGAGCGGAGTGACACAAAATTCAGAACCAAGCACGGGAGATTTAGCTCGGATCGAATCTTACCAACATCTCTATGTTGTGATAGAGCATGAAGAAGGCATTCCTGTCCCTGTAAGCTTGGAAATGCTTGGCGAAGCAAGACGGCTCATGGATAATTTCAATGTGACATACTCAAGTAACGAAAAAGTGGTTGCCGTAGTACTTGGCGATAATGTTAGACATCTGTGTCAAGAACTGATCAGGTTTGGTGCAGACGTAGTAGTGTATGCAGATAATCATTCCTTAAAACACTATACGAATCTACTGTATACTAAAATAATATGTCAAATAGCTGAAGACAAGAATGTTGCAAGATCGATATCTCCTAATCGTTTCGAAAATTACAAAAAACCTAGGTATATGTTCTTTTCTGCGGACAACACTGGACGACATTTGTCTTCAACGGTGTTGGCACAACTCGAGTCAGGATTGGCATCCGATATTAATAAACTGGTTATTTCTGACCTTGAGATTAGGCACGAACACAAGACTAAAGGTCAACCTGTTAAATTTGAGAAAACTCTAGAAATGTACAGGCCAGACTTCTCTGGGTTTCTATGGACTACTATCCTATGCCTTGATAATAGGAATCCGGTTACTGCTAGAGAATATCATCCACAATCATGTAGTATCATTCCAGGTGTCTTCGAACCTATAACCAAGGAGGATCAGCGAACAGGAACGATTATAGATTTTGAACCCCAGATCTCCGACGAAGATTTAAGAATTAAGGTATTGAGTAGAAACATTATCAAGTCTACGATTGATTTTGAGAGCTGCAAAATCATAGTTAGCTACGGTCGAGGAATTAGAGATTCTCCCGAGGATAATTTCAAACTGATTGAACAATTCGCCAGAGCACTCAACGCTGAGATAGGTATATCTCTTCCAATCTCAAAAAGGCCTTACCAAACTAAGGATCAGCATCTGCTGTCCTACATGATCCCCGAAAGGGTGGTTGGCACCAGTGGTAGAAAGGTTTCGCCAGTAGTATATATTGCTATAGGTATCAGCGGAGCAGTTCAACATCTTGCAGGTATGAAAGAATCAGGGTTTGTAGTTGTAATAAATCCTGACTCGGATGCAGCATTTAGAGATGAATGTGATATTTTTATAAAAGGACGATTGGAGGAAGTTTTACCCACTCTCACTGAACACATAAAAAAACATATGTTAATGATAGAGAAGAGGGCCTAAGATATGGAAAGATATGATGTTGCAATAGTTGGAGGAGGAACAAGTGGGCTTACGGCGCTACGCCAACTCGCGAACCTTGGAAAACAAGCTGTGTTACTTGAAGCTGGGAACACACCAGGAACTAAGAACATTTCAGGGGGGATTCTCTATTCAAAAAAACCTAAGAACGGTAGAGTATATAATATTGAGGATGTATTTGGACGGGAATTTATTGATGATGCTCCCTATGAGCGACCCATAACGCAGTATATATTACACGCTACATCTAAAGATAAATTATATTCAATTGACTTAACTCCTGTCCACGAATATCAGATCAATTATGCCTACTCTGTCTTGCTGAGTAAACTCATTCCATGGCTTGCCAAAGAGGCAAGTGATATGTCAGAAAAGATGGGGGGAGGGATAATATCGGGAGTCCATCTGAGATCTGTTAGATGGGAGCAGGGTAACAGTGATATTGTGATAGATACAGATGAGCTAGAACCATTTAGAGTAAAAGCTCTCATTGCAGCTGATGGGGTAAACTCTGAACTAGCAGAAGTTACCAAAGCGCGAAACAAGTTCTCTTCGGAACAGCTTTATCAAGGAGTAAAAGTCGTAATTAAACTTCCTGAAACAATTTTGGAGGAGAGATTTAAAGTTACAAGTGAAGAAGGGGCTGCGCATTTGTTCGCGGGAGATGTGACTATGAATCATATAGGCGGAGGCTTTCTGTATACGAATAGAGATACCATCTCTCTCGGAGCAGTATATCACATGGACTCTTTGATGGATAATCCAATTGAACCCTCACGACTAATCGATACTCTAATACGAAATAAGTTAGTAGCAGAATTTGTCAAGGACAGAGTGCCTGCAAAGAAATCTAGTCAAGCCTTGATCTCAAAGGACGAAGAGATTCGCCAACACTTTATGGCAGTCAAGCTACTAAAGAACTGGAACAATCTCCGCTCTGAATACTATTCTAGAGATGGAATTAAGCGACTAATCGAAAGCGGCAAGTATGGGACAAAAGATGAGATAGAGAGTAGGATCGCTTTTCTAGAGAATGAGCTAGTAGAAAAATACAACTATGAATTTGGCGATAATTACGTAGAATTAGAATACAGCACTAAATTAATTCCTGATGGCAAGCGATGTAGAATGAAAGCACCTTATTATAAAAATATACTTTTTGTAGGCGATGCAGCTGGTCGAGGTGTGTTTGTCGGTCCAAGAATTGAAGGGCTTAATGTGGGCATAGATGACGCAGTAAGGGCGGCAAACGCTGTCGCGCGGTCCTTAGATAGGAACAACTTTGATGAGCAATATCTTGGTAATTTCTACACAAAGTCTGTGGAAGAGAGCCCATATACAAGAGACATGAAAGAAATTGACAAGGATTACCTTAAGATTTTCCTTGATTGCAGCAAGAATATTCCAAAGGATATTGTAGGTTCGAGATATGGGATGATTTTTAAGCTAATGTCCAGCGGCACTTTAAGAGGAATTGCAGTAGGATTTGCAAATATGCTCGGATTTGACCGTCTGTTACCTTTGGTTGAATCTGTTGATACTTACGTAAATGTTCCAGTTGAGCTAGCCGACAGATTGGGCAAGACGATAGATAGTAACTATGTTCCAACTACTCCATCACTACAGGAAAGGATTGCGAAACTGGATTACAATGATGATTCAATCCCGCATATACAGGTGACAAAGCCTCGGAGTGAATTTATGGTAAAGATGGCATCTTTGTGTCCCACGCGTTGTTATAGCTACGAGAATGGTAATGTAATTCTGCAACATGAGGGATGCATAGAGTGTGGCACCTGTGCGTATGAAACCTTATGGAGACATCCTCGGGGCACTAAGGGAGTCTCATATAAGTACGGGTAGGCGTATATTTATTTTCCGCCCTACTCTCTTAAGAAGAGATACACCAATTCACCAGGACACACCTATTCACCAGGATCGAACACCTTCAACTGATCCACTTAATGGAACAGCCAATTGAAGGAAAGAAATCCTTTTCGATTACGCCTCCTGACAGGACCTTTTTTACATTATCCTCCAATATGGGAGTCTTAGGATTCATCTGAGGATCAATCGCATCATTTATACGTCCATGATAGACGAGTCTGCGTTTATCGTCAAAAAGAAAAGGATCTGGAGTACAAATGGCATCATATAATTTTGCTATGCGTTGAGTTTCATCAATTACGTATGGGAAATTAAGTTTGTACTCCCTTCCAAACTTGATCATGTTATCAAATCCCTCGTTCTCGTAATTCGGATCGTTACTATTGATGCCAATTATAGTCAGATCGTCTGTTGGAAACTTAGATTGAAGCTCCACAAGGTCGCCTATTCTAGCCTTTACGTAGGGGCAATGGTTACACATGAAGACGACTAGCAATGTCTTGCTCTGTGTAAAATTTTCTAACGAGTATTTATTTCCGTCAATTCCGCTCAAGCTAAATCGTGGAGCAGGTTGGCCTGTTTTAAGGCCATCTGAGGATTCCGTCTTGACCATTCTGCGTAATATTGCTGCTTGTCATTATAAAATGTTTTTTTCAAGAATTCGCCTTTATCTCCCATAAATTCTCTCATGAATCACAAAGCTAATTTTTGAATAATAAAATTGCTTACGACACAAAGAACCTAGTATCGATAATCTCTTTTGGTCAACCAATGGAAATCAGAATTGGCTAGGGGGAAGTAGGCTTTAATCTAATAGGATCTAAGTCGACCTTCTGAAAATCCCATTTATGATATAGCTTAAATTAGTATTCCTATTCAATCTTTAACCAATATCCGAGACGCCTTCATGTTTAGGCAAACTGATATTATCAATGTATGCATGGTCGCGATTTCAACGAGCAAAAATC
>Ga0190271_10001480_pt1 | contig 13396 bp, 13 predicted proteins | sample Popmic356T_FD_133747 | JGI IMG/M metagenome (GOLD analysis project Ga0190271, IMG submission 133747) | Populus adjacent soil microbial communities from riparian zone of Weber River, Utah, USA - 356 T | ecosystem: Environmental > Terrestrial > Soil > Riparian zone | place: USA: Utah | collected...
CATCGATCTGCTCCTCAAGTACCAGGTCAACATGGACCTGATGAAAGCGGCCGGCAATCCGCAGGTCAAGTTCATGCACTGCCTGCCGGCGTTCCACGACACCGAGACGGTGCTCGGCAAACAGATCGCCGAGACCTACGGGATCAAGAACGGTTTGGAAGTGACCAACGACGTGTTCGAATCCGAGTACAACCTCGCGTTCGAACAGGCCGAGAACCGGATGCACACGATCAAGGCGATTCTCGTCGCCACACTGGGGGACTGAGCCATGTTGGTCGTCACCGCATTGGGCGGCAACGCGCTCCTCCGGCGAGGGGAGGCGATGACCGCCGAGAACCAGCGACGCAACGTCCGCATCGCCGCCGAAGCGCTCGCGCCGGTCGCCAATCAGCATCAACTGGTGATTGGCCACGGCAACGGCCCGCAGGTCGGGCTGCTCGCGCTGCAAGGCGCCGCGTACGAGAAGGTGGAGACATATCCCTTCGACGTGCTCGGCGCCCAGACGGAGGGGATGATCGGCTACATGATCGAGCAGGAGCTGGGCAACCTGCTCCCGTTCGAACGGCCGTTCGCCACGCTCCTCACGATGATCGAGGTCGATCCCGACGACCCGGCCTTCAAGGACCCAACGAAGTTCATCGGTCCTGTATACCCGAAGGAGGAGGCTGACCGCCTTGCCGCAGACAAGCAGTGGGTCTTCAAGCAGGACGGTGACAAATGGCGACGCGTCGTCGCCTCACCCATGCCGAAGCGCATCTTCGAGCTGCGGCCGATCAAGTGGCTGCTCGAGCACAACGCCGTGGTCATCGCGGCTGGCGGCGGTGGCATCCCGACGATGTACGTGAAGGGCCAGGATCGAAAGCTCGCCGGTGTCGAGTGCGTGATCGACAAGGATTTCGCATCCGAGCTTCTCGCGCGCGAACTGAACGCCGACCTCTTCATCATGCTGACCGATGCGGACTCCGTCTATGTTGACTGGGGCAAGCCAACGCAGAAGTCGATCCGCTCCGCCTCGCCAGACGCGCTATCGGCGATGAAGTTTGCGGCCGGCTCGATGGGACCCAAGGTGGACGCCGCCTGTCGCTTCGCCAAGGCCACCGGTAAGAAGGCCGCGATCGGTGCGCTGGCAGACCTGGGCGGAATCATCGCGGGGACGATGGGGACGACGGTGAGCGCACAGGAGTCTGGCATTGTCTACGGTCAGTGAGAAAGAGCGCTCGTCGAGTGCTGGCAGCGCGCCCGCGCTGAAGAGTCTCGGGGTCGGCGCCTGCACCGCCATCGTCGTTGGCAACATGGTGGGGTCAGGCTTCTACCTCTCCCCGTCAGCGCTCGCGCCGTACGGGGTCCTCGCCATCCTGTCGTGGGTGGTCATGGGCGGGGGAGCGATCTGCCTGGGGCTGACGTTTGCGCGTCTCTCACGCCTCTCGCCGGCGACCGGCGGACCCTACGCCTACTCGCGAATGGGATTCGGCGACTTCGCCGGCTTCCTTGTGGCGTGGGGGTACTGGATCTCGATCTGGGCATCGTTGCCGGCAATCGCGGTGGCGTTCACCGGATCGCTTTTCAAGATTGTCCCGGCCTTTCAAGGCAATCGGCCGATGGCGGTCGCCATCACGATCGGTGTGATGTGGCTCATCGTGTTCACGAACCTTCGGGGCGTGAAAGAGGCGGGCCTGGTGGCGGAAGTCACGACCTACTCCAAGCTTGTGCCGTTCGCGGCGATTTCCATCATCGGGCTCTTCTTCATCCGGTGGGGGAATCTGTCCGAATTCAACCCGAGCGGTCAGTCACTGCTCACATCCGCCGCCACGCTCGCGCCGCTCACGATGTTCGCGTATCTCGGTCTCGAGTCGGCGACAGTGCCGGCCGGTGACGTGAAGGATCCGGCTCGCACGATCCCTCTTTCAACGATCATCGGCGTGTCGATCGCCGCGCTCCTCTACGTGCTGGGCACGACGGTCGTCCTTGGCGTGGTGCCGCGTGAGGAACTGGTGAAATCGGCGGCGCCGTTCGCTGATGCCGCACGGATCATGTGGGGCGGCTGGGCCTCGGACATCGTGGGCGTCGCGGTCATGATTTCGTCGCTCGGTGCACTGAACGGGTGGACGCTGCTCATGGGCCAGGTGCCTATGGCAGCGGCACAGGATCGTCTGTTCCCTGCGCTGTTCGGTCGCGTGTCATCGCGTGGCGTGCCGGCGGTCGGCATCATCTTCTCCGCGGTTCTGGCGACGTCCTTGATCCTCGTTCAAGCCGCGGGCTCGTCCGGCTTCGCAGCGTTCTACAGCCTCGTCGTCAATCTCGCGACGATGACCGCAGTAGTGCCATACGCGTTCTGCGCGTTGTCGGTCGGACTGGTCGCAGCGAAAGCCGCAGGCGGTGGCAAGGTGCCGAGCGTGGGCGCGGTGGAGTGGATCGCCTTCGTGTTCTCGATCTTCACGCTCTACGGCTGCGGACCTGAAGCGGTGCTGTACGGCTTCGTGCTCCTGATGCTGGGCATCCCGGTCTATGTCTGGCAGGTGCGCCAGCAGTCGGCCGTCACGTCGCGGCTCTGAATGAGCGCGCCACGGGCTGCGCGCTCACCTCTTCTCGCCTGGACCTCGCTCGTCCCAGTCCTCAGCGTCGTCGTCCTCGCGCTCGCGTGGGGCAGAACCCTTCCGCCATTCGTCGTTGGCGTGGTCACCGCGCTCCTCGCTGCCGCGGTGCTCGCTGCGGTCCACCACGCCGAGGTCGTCGCTCACCGTGTCGGCGAACCGTACGGCTCACTGGTGCTGGCCGTGGCGGTGACCGTGATCGAAGTCGCGCTCATCGTGACGCTGATGATCGCCGGCGCCGGGGCGGCAGAGACCCTCGCACGAGACACGGTCTTTGCAGCGGTCATCCTGACGTGTAACGGCATCGTCGGCTTGTCGATCCTGGTGGGGACGCGCACTGGATCGGCGGTCTCGTTCAACGCCGAGGGCGCAGGTGCATCGCTCGCGACCGTCGCGACGCTGGCGACACTCAGCATGGTGGTGCCGAATTTCACGACAACGAGTCCCGGGCCGGTGTTTTCGCCACCTCAGCTCGCCTTCGCCGCTATCACGGCGCTGGCGCTGTACGGACTCTTCGTTGGACTTCAGACAGGTCGCCACCGGGACTACTTTCTCCCTGTGACGGCGGACGGCACGATCATCGAGGACCATGCGACTCCCCCGTCCGCGAGCGCCACATGGGGAAGCCTCGCGCTGCTGTTCGTCGCGCTGGTTGGCGTCGTCGGCAATGCGAAACTGGTGTCACCAACGATCGAACGCGGCGTGATCGCCGCCGGCCTTCCCATCTCGGTCGTCGGCGTGATCATCGCGATCCTGATCCTCTCGCCGGAGACGGTCGCTGCCCTGCGGGCCGCGCGCCGAGGTCGCATGCAGACGAGTCTCAATCTAGCCTTCGGTTCGGCGATGGCCAGCATCGGGCTGACGATCCCGACGATCGCGGTGGCCTCGATATGGTTGACCGGGCCGCTGCATCTCGGGCTGGGTGCGAATCACATTGTGCTGTTGGCCCTGACCTGTATCGTGACGGTGCTCACAGTCGTCCCGGGCCGCGCCACGCTGTTGCAGGCGGGCGTGCATCTCGCGCTGCTCGCCGCCTACCTGTTCCTCGCGGTCAGTCCGTGAGCGGGATCTGGCTAGCCGTGCGCTTCCTGCGTTTGGCGCTCTGGGCGTCTCTCCTTGCTGGCTTCGTCTGTGCGACGAGCGCCTATGCGCAGACGTTCTTTTATAACGAGCTCGCGAAAGACGGTCGCCTCTACGTGTTCGCGTCGGCGACGAGGCACGAGGCATTCACCAGGAGCAACGGCACCGATACGGGTTCGGTTATCGAGCGACCGGGGTACGGCCCCAACGGCGAGACGGTGGTCTTCGACAGCCAGGATGCGATCAATCTCTACAACTTCAAGCATGGACTCCCTGGCGAGTCCTTCGAAAAGTCCGAAGAACCACGCAAGCCCGACTACCCCGCTGGCAAGTTCAGCGGGCTGATGTTTGGGGACTACTACTGGTATTACGCCAGGCATCAGGACGGGATCAGCGGCAGCGATCCGACTCCGGTCGAAGGACAGCACGGGCTATGGTTCCGGCGGATCTATTTCACGTACGACTTCACCTACAACGAGAAACTCACCACGCGCTTCCGGCTCGAAGCAAACAGCAACGGTGACTTCACCGGCGGCGACCTCACACCGTACGTCAAAGATGCGTACCTGAAGTGGGCTTACACAGGCAGCCAGAAACTGACGTTCGGCATCCACCCGACGCTGACGTTCGACTGGCTCGACGGCTTCTGGGGGCTGCGCCACATCGAGAAGACACCGGCCGATCTCTACCGCCTCGATTCGTCACGTGATTTCGGAGTCACGGTGGATGGCCCGACTCCGGTGGATGGCCTCACCTACGCAGTGCAGTTCGGGAACGAGTCGGGCAACGGTTCCGAAACCCAGGAGGGCAAGATCCTCCGCGTCGAAGGGCGCTATGAGGGACACGCGAGGCTCGCGCTCGAAGGCTTTTACAGCCTCGGCACGCGACCGGACGATGAGCATCGGCAGACAGCGCAGGGCATCGCGGGCTTCCGCACCGGCGCCGGCCGTGCGGGTGGTCAGTATCTGTGGCAGCAGCGGCGATCGGGCCTGGACGACGTCGCTCACCAGACGATCGCGATCTGGTCAGGCTTCGGGGTGTGGGAGTTCCTCCCGAAGAAAGCCAGCCTGTTTCTCCGCGCCGACAGTGTCACGGGACATGTTGGTGATCTCGAGACCGGGCTCCCCGGCGCGGACGGCATCGACTATTGGCTTCTGAGCAGTCAATCGCCGTTCACGGCCTGGATCTTTGGAGGCGAGTGGTACCTTCATCCGGCGGTTCGTCTGAGCCCGAACCTCGAGATGGTGAGGTACACCGACGAACCGGACCCTGTGAACAATCCTGGACGGCGCCAGGACGCACAGGTCCGGTTCACATTCTTCTGGACGTTTTGATCGTCCTATTATTTCTTCACAATACACTCGTGATAGTCGTGAGGGACGCTGAGTTATGAGTTGGGTCACCGTCATCTGGTCCATGATCGCCTCGGCCTGCCTCACGCTGGGAGCGATCTATGGGCTGGTTTGGTATAGGAACCGCTCCGCCTGGGCCTATCTGCTCTTTGCCCTGACAGCAGCCTCCACAGCGGCGTTCACGTTTTGTGAATTGCGGACGGCACGAGCCGCGACGCCCGAAGAACTCCTCTCGTCGATGAGGTGGACACATGTCGCGTTGCTGTGTCTGCTGGTCTCGACCACGTGGTTCGTCACGCATTACCTCAATGCGGGGCGGCGATGGCTGGCATGGACCGTCACCGGCCTGCGCACGTTCTATCTGCTGATCGCGTTCCTGGTCTGGGGGAACGTCAACTACCTCGAGATCACGAGTCTGCGGCACGAGCCGTTTCTCGGGGACTCTGTCACCGTGTTCGAAGGCATACAGAATCCATGGATGCTGTTCGGATACGCGACGATGCTGGTACTCCTGATCTTTGTCGCGGATGCCAGCGTCACGGCCTGGCGGCGAGGCGAGCACCGGAAGGCGCTGATGGTCGGGGGCAGCGTCGAGTTCTTTCTCCTGCTCGGGACCTTTCAGGCCGCGCTGGTGCATTGGGCACAACTGCCCATTCCTGTTCTCATCAGCCCGCTTTACCTGGGGCTCGTCGCGGTAATGGGGTACGAGATCAGCCACGACGTCATTCGTGCGTCGCAACTCGCCCACGACCTGCGGGCGACTGAAGCCGGGCTGCGCGAGAGCGAAACGCGCATGAGCCTGGCCGTTGAGGCTGTCGACTTTGGCATCTGGATCCGGGACCTCGCGCGACACGAGATCTGGGCAAGCGAGAGATGGCGCGAGTTGTTTGGCTTCGCGCTGCTGGAGCCGCTGGAGTTCGACACCATCCTGGAACGGCTGCACCCAGACGATCGCGACACTCTCCAGCACGCGCAATCGACGGCGATCGCTGGGGCGGGTGGAGGCAAATACCAGACCGAGTACCGGCTGATGCTGCCGGATGGCGCGCTCCGGTGGATCTCCTCGCAGGGCCACGTCGAATGGGACGCGACTGGCCAGCCGGTCCTGATACGTGGCACTGCTCGCGACGTCACCGCGCGCAAACGAGCTGAGGCCGTTGCCCACACTCTGAGTGGTCGACTGCTGTCGGCGCAGGAGGAGGAGCGCCACCGGATTGCAAGAGAACTGCACGACAACCTGAGTCAGCAGGTCGCCATCCTCGCCATCGAGATCGGCCAACTGGCGATGATGTCGGGCGATCCAGCCGCGACCGCGGAATCCATACGACAGCTCTGCGCACGGACCGGGGAGATTTCGAAGGAGATTCATAGCATCTCGCACCGGCTCCATTCGACGAAGCTGGAGGCGCTCGGCCTTCAGGCGGCCGTTCAAGGACATTGCCGCGAGCTGCGCGCCAAAGGTCTCCAGGTGCAATGCCGGGCCGAGAACGTGCCGCGCGCGTTGTCGTACGAACTCGCGCTCTGCCTGTTCCGCATCGTCCAGGAAGCACTGAACAACGTCGACAAGCACAGCGGCGCGCGCGAGGCGGAGGTGACGCTCACGGGTACGAGCGACACGCTCCTGGTGACGATTGCTGACTCAGGCCGGGGATTCGACGAGGCAGCTGCGAGTGTTCACGGCGGTCTGGGGCTCGCCAGCATGCGCGAGCGCGTGCAGTTCGTTGGCGGGGAACTGACCCTTCAATCGCGACCGGGTTACGGCACGAGGATCATCGTTCGCGCTCCGATCACGGAAGTCGAGCAGGCGGCCGCCGGCGCTCCGCGTAGAGTCGCCGAGGGGGACTCTCCAAACATCGATTTGTAGATGCTCGCGAAGCGACCGAGTTCGAAGAACCCATGCTCGGTGGCAATGGTGGTGACTGCGCCGCGCGTCCCGCTGGCAACGGTCAGGGCGCGGCGCACTTCGGTGAGCCGAGTGCGCACGGCACAGCGCTTGGGGCTCATGCCGCGTACGGCGTAGAACGCATTGCGCAGGCTGCGCTCGCTGACCGCGGCGACCTGACAGAGTTGTGCGATCGAGACCGGCTCGCCGATTCGTGCGCTCAGGAACGCCTCGGCCCGCTCCACGGTCTGCCGCCGTGACATGATCGACTGTGTGCTGTGACGGACAACTGCTGAAGCCATGCCGGCAGACTAGCGGAGGCATCGCTCGAAGATAACTGGCGGAAGTGGTAGAAGTGACAGGTAAGAATTGACAGGTGTTGTTTTTTGCCACTGTCGGTCAATCGTGATGCCATCTGCCGCTCTGCCGAATCTGCATAGTCGCTGATTCGACGACCCGGTAGTGTTGGGCGATCCAGCGGGCAACGGGGGCCAGCACGATGACGCGGAACACACGGAAGATGCTCGGTTTAGACTCCCACTGACAACATGGCCCGTCCTCGCGTGCTACTGGCGGACGATCACCACCTGCTTCTCGGGGCCCTCGAGAAGTTGCTGGCTCCTGAATGTGAGATCGTCGGCACTGTGTCTGACGGGCGGTCGCTCGTCGCCGAAGCGCAGCGCCTGAAACCGGACGTCGTCATCCTGGATATCGCGATGCCGCTTTTGAACGGCCTCGATGCCGGGCGTCAAATCAAGCATCTCTGCAAGAGCATCAAGTTGGTGTTCGTCACGATGAACGAAGACTCGGACCTGGCTGCCGAAGCGTTTCGCAACGGTGCCTCGGCCTTCCTGCTCAAGCGGTCCGCTTCATCCGAACTGCTGGTCGCAGTCCGCGAGGTGATGCAGGGGCACTCGTACGTGACGCCGCTCGTCACCGGGGGGCTGGTCGAGTCATTCATGCACGCGGCCGGTAAGAAGCCGTCGCACGAGCTGACGTCGCGTCAGCGCGAGGTGCTGCAGTTGCTGGCCGAGGGCCATTCGATGAAACAGGTGGCCGCACTGCTGAACGTCACGCCGCGCACGGTCGCGTTTCACAAATACCGGATGATGGAGCAACTCAATATCCGGTCGAACGCCGAGCTCATTCAGTTCGCAATCACCCACCACATCGTCTAGGAAGACGGTCTCGGCTCTGCCGAAACCGCATAGCTGCGTCGTCGCCGTGCGCGTACGGTTGGATATGCGCCGAACCGCAGTCTCCTGCCGTTTTATTCGCTCTCGCGTCTGGGTGTTGTCGATCACACTGCTGGCAACCAGCGCGGCGCTCGCGGCGCAGACGACGGCGACGCAGCGCAAGGCTCAGGCCCCGGCGCCACCACCGCCGGAACTCTCGCAGGCGCTGACGGGGTTCGAAGAGAAGTTGGTGTACGAAAACCGCGCCTTCTCGGTGAGATGGGGCTGGATGCTGCTGATGGATGGCCTGGCCATGACGCAGGACAGCATCAACGAGGAGCAGGTCGGGCATGTGCCGGCCAAAGGCGAGCCCCGCGCCGACCGGCTTTTCATGTCAGGGCTGGTCAAGTTCCGAAAGCCCTGGAGGTACTTGTTCGGCGCCAACTACAACGGCCTGGATGCAGAGCCAGGTGAACACTTCTCCTTCATGGACATCGCCGTGGACATCCCGCTCACCTCGTGGCTGGGAAGCGTGAACATCGGGCGTCAGAAGGTGGGGGTGTCACAGGAGTGGATGCTGCCTGGAGCGGACTGGATCTTCATGGAGCGCAGCGGCATGGCCAACGCGTTCGTCCCGCAGCGCAATATCGGCCTGCGCGTGCACAACGCGTTCGCCAATGCCCGCGTCACCTATTCGGCCGGCGTGTTCAACGATTGGTTCGTCAACGATCGCTCCATGTCGGAGAACGGGAATCAGTATTCCGGCCGTGTCTCGTTCCTGGCGGTCGATCGCGATGACGGCAAGACCATCGTCAGCGTCGCGACGGCGGTTTACTACAAGGAAAAGACCGAGGGCCAACTCAAATACCGCGCCCGGCCGGAAAGCAATCAATCGCCGTACTTCGTGGACACCGGGTCGTTCGACGGCAATCACTCCACCACCACGCAGTTCGAAGTGATGGCCATCAACGGCCCAACGCAGGTGTTCGGTGAATGGATGCTGACGCCAGTTGATGCGCCCACCGTCGGTGACCCGTTCTTTCAAGGATGGTTCGTGGGAGCGTCCCATTTCCTTACTGGCGAGCACCGAAGCTTCAACCGCAACGATGGCTACTACGGCAGGTTCGTTCCGCGCTCGACATTTACCTTTCGCGACGGCGGCCTGGGCGCGTGGGAAGTCTCAACGAGGTATTCGTATACCGATCTGACGGATGGCGGAATCGACGGCGGAGTGATGCGACGACTGACCGGCGGCATCTCGTGGTATCCGAGTATCCACTGGAGGTTCGAGTTCAACTACGGGCGCGGCGTGCTCGATCGCGGCGGAACGGAGGGACACTTCAACGTGTTTCAGGCGCGCGGTCAGGTCGGATTCTGAGCGCGTTGGAGCTCCTCGGCCAGGATCGGGACACCGAGATTGCACGACTGGAGACCCTGGGCGACACAGATCTTGAGTACTTCCATGATCTCTGCTGGTGTTGCCCCGAGCTTCAGCGCCGACTGGATGTGCCTGCGTGTGCCGGGCGCGTACATGTGAGTGATCGACGCATCCACGGCGATGCTCAATAGCTCCGCCAGCTTGGGCGTGAACACTCCGCTGGTGTACACCGGAAGACTCGCGGCGATGATCGCTTCGGTCCACGCCGGGGCCAGCTCAAAGAACCCGTCCCATGCCGTATTCCATTGGCCCGCGGCTTTCATCTTGTCGCAGACCGGCGTCGCCGCTGTCGCCGTCGGCGTCGGCGTCACGCCGGCCGCCTTCGCTTCTTCCAACAGAATAGGTGCGCCCAGGCTGCACGTGTGAATCGAGAGAAGAGACGCGACCTTGAGGATCATCAGGATCTCTTCGCGGGTCCCGCCGGCTTCAAGTGCGCCGCGAATATGGCGGCGCGTTCCCTCGGCACTCAGATTCGTACATGCCGCATTCACCGCGAGGCTGATCAGCTCGACGTCTTTGCGCGGCAGTACTCCGCTGGTCCATGGGTCCTGGGACATCTTGAGGCATTGATCGACGAATAACGGTTCCCATTCACAAAATTTGGCGAGCGCAGGGTTGTCCCAGGGACCGGTTGCTTCGGTAGCGTTGGGTACTGCCATTGACTCTCTCCTTGGTCAGATGGGGAGGCGGGGTCCCGTCCTCGAATCAGAGGAACGGGACCCCTGATCTCACGTCGTCGCCAGTACGGGTGGCGGCGTCATGCAGTACGCCATCGGATGTGAGTCCGAGATCTGATGCTGGACGCTCTTCTTGCCGTCGGTCTCCCAGACCATGAAGCCGCGACTGTCATCGCCGCGATTCGGCGGCATGCCGAGGTTCTTCAGCGTCTCGTCCACGCTGTCGTACCAGACCCCGATCTTCATGATCTGGCGCGCTTCCTCCGCCGTCGCAAGCTTGCGACCGAATCGCTCGCAGAGATCCACGGCGGCCTTGACCTGGTCCACCGACGTCATGCGCTGGCGCTTGCTGTTCCAGAGATTGTCCTCGATGCCGACCCGCACGTGCTGGCCCAGGATAATCGCCATCGGCTGGGCGACTGCGTTGACCCGCATGCCTGCCCAGAAGGTGACGATGGCACCCTGCGGTTCGCGCTGGAGCCAGTGCATCCAATCGAACGGGTTGTGGCCGCACCCGCCGCCGCCATACATGGTGATGTTGGTGTTCAGCGGGCCCATGTACGCACCGTGGCGGATCAGCCGCTCCACGATCTCGAGCTGGTGAACGTGCGCCAGTGTGAAGTAGGGCTGGATCTTCTTCGCCCGCAGACGCTTCAGGTGCTCCAGGTAAAAGGCCGGACCGGCGTCGGTATACATGCCGGCGTAGGCGGCGATCACCTTCGGATCATCGAGATGCGTCCCTTTCACATCGTCCGCGGTCCACATCTGCGTGATGTCGAACATGGAGGTGCCGATCGCGACGGTGACGGTCTCCGGCGCGGGCGTGATTTCCGCGAGCATGTGACGCGTGTCGTAGTCCAGCCACTTGGCCTTTTCGCCATCGCTCTTGGGCGAGAAGGCGATCGAGCCGCCGACCTGGATGATCATCTTCGGCACGGCTTCCTTGAGGCGCGCCATCATGAAGTTGTAGTGTTCGATCTCCGCAGAGAGGTGCCCGGTCGCAGGGTTGCGCACGTGAAGGTGCAAAACCCTCGCGCCGGCGTCGTAGCAATCCACCGCCGACTTGACCTGCTCGTCCCAGGTCACGGGGACGTCGGGCGCGTCGCCCGGCAGCCACGTCGGCCCATATGGCGCCGCGGAGATGATCAGTGGTTGCATGTTTTCGGGATACAGCGCGTCGTCTGTGTAACGCATGAACTCTTCCTCCTGGTCTCGGGTTCGGGTTCCTGTCTCTAGCTCAGTTCGTCTGGTTCTGGCGCCGGCATCGCCAACGGGTCGGCCTGCCAGAGCGCGAAGATATTTCCTTCCGGGTCGGACACGACTGCGAACCAGGCCGTCTTCGGCACCGCGCTCTTTGGCCGGAGCACGGAACCGCCGAGGGCCACGATCCGCTCGAGGGTGTGATCGAGCGACTCGACGTGGAGGTAGTGCACCCAACTGCGTGGTCCAGGAATCGGCCTGACCAGCAATCCTCCGCCGATGCTCGCGGCCTGTCCGGGGTTGGTGTTGATACGCCAGTAGTCGATACCGGGCGCTTTGTCGATCTGCCATCCGAGCAGCGTCTGGTAGAACCCTGCGAGCTTCGGCGGGTCCTCGGCATAGATCTCGAAGTGAGTCACTGAGGTTGTCATCGTCTTCGTGTCCTGATCACAAGCGACCTCCAAAGTGCTGCGCGTCATGTCGGTTGTCAGAGTAGTGGTGCGTCGACGGGCCGGCTATGCAGTTTCGGCAAGGCGTTTCTCAGTCCCTCGGCGCCGTGTCGATGCCGAAACTGCATAGTCACTGATCGAGCGAATCGCTAGAGTCGCTCTGGCCGTGGAAGAACTCATTTCGCAGTTTCTGGGCCGCCTCCACGAACGAGTGGGCGGACCGATGTCATTTCGACTCATCGTGCAGCCGACAGTGGCCGCGTTCTTTGCGGTCCGCGCCGGGTGGCAGGATGGGCTCGCGGGCCGTGCGGCGTACTTCTGGGACATCTTGCAGGCACGCTCGCAAGGGCGGGACCTGGTGCGCCAGGCCTGGAAGGATGTCGCCAGAGTGTTCGTGGCGGCCATCGTGATCGACGCCGTCTACCAAGCCATCCGACTTCGGTGGTTCTATCCGGGAGAGGCGGTCATCGTGGCCATCGTTCTGGCCTTCGTTCCCTACTTGATGATTCGCGGTCCCGTCGGGCGCGTCGTTCGATGGTGGAATTCGAGGCTCGTACAATGACGAGCCCGAGCGTAGCTCGATTGGACGTTGGCACGAGGCTCGCCGTCGACCGCACGCGCCTCGCGCACGAGCGGACGCTGATGGCCTGGGTCCGAACGGCGACGTCGCTCATTTCGTTCGGCTTCACGATCTACAAGTTCTTTCAATTCGAGCAAACACGGCCACCCGGTTCCGAATCCCTTATAGGGGCGCGTGGATTTGCTCTCATCATGATCGCGACGGGGCTGGTGGCCTTGCTGCTATCCACACTCGAACATCGACAAAGCATGCAGGTCATGCGAGCAGAGTTCGGACACGTTCCGACATCGACTGCGGCGATTGTCGCCGGCCTGGTGTCGTTGCTCGGAATCTTGGCCTTTGTCGCGGTGATCTTCCACAGTTAGAACAGCAGGGCCCACAAAATGCAAACCACTTACCTGACGAAGTCTGTTGTCGCCGTGCTGATCGTGGCGGCTGCCACGGCGTGCTCCGGTCCGAAGGAGGCCCCGCCGGCGACAACGGAGGCGACGCCATCCGCGACCGACGCGCCCATCCCGGCAACGGCCTCGCCGTACGATGCCCTTCCGGACGCCGTGCAGCTCGTGCTGGACAAGCCGTTCACCGATGACGTCGACGCGATGGTCAAGCGTCGCGCCATTCGCGTGGCCGTGACCTTCAACCGCACGCACTACTTCATCGACGAGGGGCAGGAGCGCGGGCTGACGTACGAGTCCTTGAAGTCATTCGAGAACGATCTGAACACCGACTTGAAGACCGGCAATCTGAAAGTGCACGTGGTGATCGTTCCGATGTCGCGCGATCAGCTGTATCCCGCCCTTGCGAGCGGCAAGGTGGACATGGTCGCGGCCATGGTGACTGTGCGGCCAGAGCTGGAGAAACTCGTGTCCTTCTCGGAGCCGACGCGCATCGACGTGAGCGAAGTCGTGGTCACGGGGCCAGGTGCTCCGCCAATCACCACGGTGGACGATCTGGCTGGCCAGGAGGTGTTCG
>Ga0190271_10001481_pt1 | contig 13392 bp, 11 predicted proteins | sample Popmic356T_FD_133747 | JGI IMG/M metagenome (GOLD analysis project Ga0190271, IMG submission 133747) | Populus adjacent soil microbial communities from riparian zone of Weber River, Utah, USA - 356 T | ecosystem: Environmental > Terrestrial > Soil > Riparian zone | place: USA: Utah | collected...
CGCCTTTCTGCTCTACAGGGCCACCGGCGACACGAGTTATCTCGACAAGGCGAAGGCCATCTACGCCTGGGAGCGAGCCACGTTGTTCGACGAAAAGACAGGCGCCGTCTACGACAACGTCAACCCCAGCGGCGGCGACAAGTGGACCTTCACGTACAACAGCGGCACGTTCATCGGCATCGCCAACTATTTGTACAAGGAGACGTCCGACGCCGCTTATTACGATGACGCCAGGCGCGCTGCGGACTTTGTCATGACCAAGCTGTCCGGCTCGGACGGCCTGATCAACGAACACGACGTCAGCGGAGACGGCGCTTCCTTCAAGGCGATCATGTTCCGTTGGTTGACGAAGTTCGTGACCGACAACGAGCTCGAGGCCGCGTATCTGCCGTGGCTGCAGTCCAACGCCAATCGCGCCTGGGCAAACCGGAGGGCCGGCGACAACATCTCGTGGAACGACTGGAGACAGCCGACGCCTCACCGCATCCTCGAGTCTCACGGCGCGATGGCCACGGTGCAGATTCTGCAAGTCGTGCCGCACGGAGGCGCCGAGGTGGCTTGGTACAACAGCGCAGCACAGGACGGAAGAAGCCGCATCGAGGCCGAAGGCTGCGACGAAAAGCGCGGCATGGTCAGCGAAGGGTCCGAAGCAGGAGGTCAGCAGCTGGGCGGCATCGGCAACGATCAATGGGCACGTTATGGCCAGGTGGACTTCGGCCACGACGCACCCAGCACGTTCGAGGCGCGTCTCGCCGTCGCAGCGGGCTCCGGCGGCCGCATCGAGGTCCATGCGGACACCATGGGCGGCCCGCCGCTCGGCACGCTGGTCACCACGGAGACGGGCAGCTGGACCCACTACCAGCAATCGACCACCGCGCTCACGAAGCTCGAGGGCGTGCACGACGTCTACCTGGTGTTCAAGACCAACCCGGGCAGTGCGTACGTTGCCAACTTGAACTGGTTCACCCTGCGCTGAGCGTTCTCTAGTTGTTTGTGCGCCGGCAGATCCAGGCTCATCGAATCTTTGCCGTAGGTCTGCATTCGGAGCGCGCGCGCTGGTGCCCGTGTGAAAACCGCGCTGCGTTCGAGCCAGCGTGGCCCGGGTGCGCTACGGACAGCGCTCTCGGTCTTCCTTAATCGGTCCGGACATCGCATGGTGACGCTCGGAATCGGTGCGGGAGTGCATGGGCAGGGAGGCAGTACCAGTGCGTAAGTCATGCGAAGTGACAGCCGACGTTCTTCGCTTTGGCGCAGCGCTCGCGCTCTTTGCCTGCACCTCGCCCACGTACTCAGCCGGCAAGGACGCTGCTGGGAGTGCGGCGAGCGGTACGAGCCCGAGCGCTGGGGACGGGCCAGCCGGCACCGGCGCCCCGGGCCGGGACGCGGGCAGTCCCCTGCTCTCGGACGCGAGCGGCAAGGATGCGCCTAGGCAGGATGGAGGCGGCGGCCGCGACGCGGCGATCGAAGGGGCCGCGCCTGCTTCGCCCGACGCGGGTACCGGTGTCACCACGGTCGCGAGCGAGCCGCTGCCCGACGCTGGCGTGGTGATGAGCAGCAGCACCCTACCGAGCTGGGCGCCCAAGCTGCTCGGCAAGTATGCGGTCGTGATCTACAGCTTCTCCGATGACGGGCTGGTGCGCACCAGCTCGCGCGACGTCGGCACCATGGACATCACGGCGGGTGCGCATGGCTACGAAGCCCTGTTGAGCGGATGTCAGTCGTACGGCAGCTCCACTGGCGGAACCAGCTCGGCACAGGTGGTTTACCCCACGGCGCTTCCTGCGCGACGCTTTCAGGTGATCCTGGGTGCAGACACGTTTGTCGCCAAGCCGATCGACGTCGCCGTGGGTTACGAGCAGGCGCAGCCGCCCGGCTGCGACGGGCACCTCGGCGAGCAGGTGGACAAGCGCGACTTTCAGACCTGGATCTCCGGCTCGAAGTGTCGCTGCTCGGACCAAGCGCCGCCTCAGGTCGACGACTGCCGCGTGGTCGACGCCGATGGAGACAAGCGGCCCGGGTACACGGTCAACTTTCGCACGCCCATCGCCAGCACCGACGTCTACGGTGCCATCGAGAGCCGCTCGTCAATCGTGCAAGGCCACGTCGCCGACAGCGGCGCCCACACGGCGTTTTTTCAGCTGAACGACGTGGTCGCTCAGTTCGGCTGCGATCCGCCCGGCTGCGCCGACGTCGGCGGCGTCGCCATGTCGTGCGACACGATCAACAGTCAGGTGCTGTTTGCCTCGCTCGATCGTTCCGTCGCGCCCGCGAGCGGCTGGACGTGCGCGTCGATCATCGACCGCTTCACCACGCTGTTCCCACTCTCGCCGCCCGCGTTTCCGGCGCGCTGCAAGGCAAGATAGCGCGGCTACGGGCGCGCTCTTTTCCGTGGGCGAACGACCGTTCCGTATTTTGTCTTGGAGCTGGGTCGACAAGGGTCTGCTCAGCGGACACGGCGGCGAGCTTCCGTATCTGTTCAACTACCCGGCGATGTTTGCAAACAACTACGAGTTCAACCTCGTGCTCGACGCCAGCGGCAAAAAGCCCGAGATCGCGGACCTCGACATGGACGGCCGCAGCGGGACCGCAGGCGATCGCGACGACGTGATCGCGTCGCTCGCCTGGGGGCAGCAAGATGCTGCACTGGCGGAGACCATGATGTCGATCTGGACGAACTTCGCGAAGACGAGCAGCCCCAACATCCCTGCGCTGAGCTGGCCGCCCTATACGGCCGAGAACGACACCATTGTCGAGTTCGGGCCCACGGGCGGCGCGGTCAAGACAGGCCTGAGCGCCGCCTTCCCCTGACGGGACGCGAGCGCAGCGTGGACGACCGGCAGGTACGGAATCGTCCGCCGCGCGTGTCGTGTGGCGCGCGCGTCGATCCGGCGCATCCTCGTCCGCGATGCAGTTTGCCCCCACTCTTGCATGGGCCTTGTTCACAACGCTGCTGGTCACGGCCAGCTCGGCCCGAGCGGACCCGGTCACGGATGCCACCGAGCGGGTCACCGGCGAGCCCGAGGCCGGTGAGCCACGGCTGGTCGAGGACGCTGGAGCGCTCGCCGAGGCGCCGCCGCGGCCCAAGCTGGAGGTGGCGTTCGCCGGGGGCATCGCGCTGTCGGCGGCGTTCGTCGACTGGGACCGGACCACGGCCTCGGGCGCGCGCGATGGGGACCTGCGCTTTTCGGTGTTGCGCCTCGGCGCGCGCGCCCGCTACGGCATGCTGCGCCTGGACTTCGAGTACCGCATCTACCCGCTCTACCAGTTCTTGCGGCACGCCGTGATCGGAGCCGAGCTCAGCGACCGGCTCACGGTCGATCTGGGCGTGAGCCGGGCGCCCTTTGGCCTGCTGCCGTACGCCTCGAACAGCTGGTTTTTTGGTCTGCCTTACTACGTGGGTATGGAAGACGACGCCGACTTCGGCCTGCGCGTGCACTACCGGCCGGCGGCCTGGGATCTGTGGCTCGCGTTCTACAAAAACTCCGAGGGCCACTACTTCGGCCGCTCGCTCGACAGCGCTCGTTTTTCGTACGACGCCGTGCAGGCGACCGCGACCGAGCTCGCTGGAAGTGGCATCACGGGAGCGCGCAACGACCGCGAGATCAATACCTTCGTCGGGCGCGTGGCGCACACCTGGTCGGGCGGCCAGATGTCCGCGGAGCTCGGGGCATCGGGCAGGGTCGGCATGCTGCAGGACCTGGTCTCCGACGAACACAGCGTGCACTGGGCGGTCGCCCCGCATGCGCGCGTTGCGTACGGTCTGCTCGAGCTGCAGCTCGAGACGATCTCCTATCGCTTCGAGCCGCACGCCGGTGTGGGGGACGACCCGCGGCTGGTCGCGATGGGCGCCTTTGACGCACCGTACGCCGTGGCGAGCCGGGGCCATCTGCTGGTCGTGAATCTCGGCTACGGACACGAGGTCGCGTGGGGGCCGATCGAGCTCGTCCGTGTCTACGTCGACTCGGGCCAGCTGTGGAAGTCGGCCGATGATTTTCACACTTCCCGCCAGCTTGTGCTCGGATCGTACCTGCTCGCGGGTCCGGTCCACCTGAGCGTCGACTACGCGCTCGGACAGCATCACCCGTGGATTGGTGCACACTACGGCGCGGCGCTCGGCGAGGGCGCGCCGAGCGCGCGCTGGCAGCGCTGGGTGAACGTCAACGTGGGCTTCGCATACTGAGACGAGGGCACGGCGTCGAGTCCGGGCACGCATGTGCAGTTGTCTTCTGAAATAGACAAGCGCGCTCTCTCGTGGTGTGCCAGACAACCGGGGGTAGGTTCCGACTGGAACAGGAGAGCTGCATGGCGACGTTCGAACGAGAAGGCATCTCGATCTACTACGAAGTGCACGGGGAGGGCTTTCCCTTGCTGCTGTTCGCACCCGGCGGCGTGCGCTCGAGCATCCCCATCTGGAGCCGCGCCGCGTACGATCCGATCCGCGAGCTAGCCTCGGACTTTCGTGTGATCGCGCTCGACCAGCGCAACGCCGGTCGCTCGCGTGCGCCGGTGCGTGGCAGCGACGGCTGGCACGTCTACACCGAAGATCACCTGGCGCTGCTCGATCACCTCGGCGTCGAGCGCGCGCACCTGCTCGGCAACTGCATCGGGCCCTCGTTCGCACTCGCGCTGATCGCGGCGGCACCCGAGCGTGTGACGTCTGCCGTGCTCCAGCAGCCGATCGGCGCCAGCGAAGAGAACCGCCCGCTGTTTCGCGCTGCCTTCGACACCTGGGCCAGCGAGCTTCTGCCGCAGCATCCCGAAGCGAGCGCGGAGGACTTCGCGTCGTTCCGCCAGCGGCTGTTTGGCGGCGACTTCGTGTTCAGCGTGTCGCGCGAGGCGGTGCGCGCGAGCCGCACGCCGCTGCTCTTGCTGGCAGGCAACGACCCACACCATCCGCTCGAGACCTCGCGCGAGCTTGCGGCGATCGCGCCGAACGTGGAGTTCGTCGAGCGCTGGAAGGAGCCGGAGCTGGTCCCCGAGACCATCGAGCGCGTGCGCGCGTTCCTCAAGGCACACACGCCGCGCTGAGTGTCGTCTCGCGCTCACCAACGGTGGGGCGGCGTGGCGAACGCTGCGTCGTAGAACGGCACAATCACGCCGCCTGGAGGGCTGATGGCGTCGATGCGCGCCAGATCCTCCGGGCTGAAGCGCAGCTCGAGCGAGGCCAGGTTGTCGGCGAGGTGCTCCCGTGTCCCCGGACCGATGATCGGACTGGTGATGCCGGGCTGCTGAACCGTCCACGCCAGCGCCAGCTGCGCGACCGAGACGCCCTTGTCGGAGGCGACGGCGGACAGCTTGTGCACCGTCTCGAAGGCGCGCGGCTCGTCGAGCAGCGGTGCCGCCCGCACGTGCGTGCGGTCCGCAAAGCGGCCTGCTGGTTGGGCGCCTTGGGGCTTGTATTTGCCGCTGAGAAAGCCGCCTGCGAGCGGGCTCCAGGGGATCAAGCCGATGCCGTACGCCTGCGCAGCCGGGATCAGCTCGCGCTCGATCCTGCGGTCGAGCAGGTTGTACGGCGGCTGCTCGGTGACGAAGCGGTTGAGCCCATACTCCTTGGCGACCCAGAGCGACTCGATGACCTGCCAGGCGGCAAAGGTGCTGGAGCCGATGTAGCGAACCTTGCCGCTGCGCACGAGGTCGTCGAGCGCCCGCAGCGTCTCGTCGATGGGCGTCTCTGGCTGGGGGCGATGGATCTGGTACAGGTCGATGTAGTCGGTCTGCAGACGGCGCAACGACACCTCTACCTGCTCGACGATTGCGCGGCGGCTGTTGCCCGCTTGCGTGGGCTCGAGCGGATCGCCCGCATGCACGTTTCCGTGCACCTTGGTTGCAAGCACGATGCTCGCCCGCTTGCCGTTCTTTTTCAGCGCGGCGCCGACGATCTCTTCGCTCTTGCCCTTGTTGTAGACGTTGGCCGTGTCGATGAAGTTGATGCCAGCGTCGAGCGCGCGATCGATGATCGCCTCGGACTCGTCGACGTTGGTGCGACCCCCGAAGTTCATGGCGCCGAGCGTCAGCGAGCTGACGCGCAGGCCCGTGCGGCCGAGAAAGCGACGTTCGAGATTGGACATGACAACTGTCTTGCATAAAAGACGGCGAAAGGCCAGGTTTCGTTGCGCCGAGCGAGCGAGCGCGCGGCCCGCTCGCTCGCTCGGCGCTCGCCGTGACAGCCGCGTGTGCGCTGGCTCAACCGGCAGCTCGCCGTGCTGCACGAGCCTCTCGAAACAGCCAGCGACGAACCTTCGCGACGCGCTCGTCGGCCAGTGCGCCTTCGGGGTACACCAGATAGTGAGAGCCGCCGGGTAGGTCTGGACCAAACGGGCAGACCAGCGCGCCGCTCGCCAGCTCGTCGACGATCACTGCGTGGCTCAGCAGGCCCACCCCCTGACCGGCGACCGTGGCCTGGATGGCGTGGGTCTCGTCGGAGAAGGAGAGCGCGCTCGCGCGCGTCGAGGGGCGCTGCTTGGCGCGCGCAAACCAGAGCGGCCAGGTCGCTGAGTCTGGCTTTTCGTGCAGCCAGCTGAAGTGAATCAAGGCGTGACGCTCCAGATCTTTGGGCGTGCGCAGCAAAAGCCGCGGACTCGCGGCCACCACGAACTTGTCGCGCAACAACAGCTCGGCGGTCAGACCGGGCCAGGGGGGCGTGCCGTAGCGCACGGCGAGGTCGGCGGCGCCGCTGCGCAGATCGACGCGGTCGTCCGAGGCCAAGAAGCTCAGGCTGAGGCCCGGCTCGCGCGCACGAAACGAGGCGACGCGTGGCACCAGCCAGCGCGACGTGAACGCCATGGTGGCCGTGATGGTCAGCGCTGGCGGCAGCGGTGCGGGGCGCACCGCCTCGAGGCCGCGCGCGAACGCAAGAAAGCCCTCGCGCAGAGGCTGGGCGAGGCGCTCGCCTGCTGCGGTGAGCACGACCTGACGCACCTTGCGCTCGAACAGGGGCGTGCCCAGGTGCTCTTCGAGCTGTCGGACCTGATGGCTGACGGCGGTCGGCGTGACGTGCAGCTCACGCGCCGCGCGCTTGAAGCTCGCGTGACGGGCGGCGACCTCGAACGTGCGCAGCGCCCCGAGGGGCGGCCAGGCGACGGTGCTCATACATGAACCTCACTCATCTATCGGCTGATCTTTCATCCTTTGTCCAGGCGCGACAATCGCCGAATGCTCTCGACATGGACGCGCAGGGATCATCCGTGCGCGAAAACAGGGAGACCGTCATGACGCAGCTTCTTCACATCGACGCCAGCGCGCGGTCGCTTGCCGTCGCGCCGGGCCGGAGCGGTTCGCACACGCGGCGCCTCTCCGCTCGTTTTGTGGCGCGCTGGCTGGCGGCGCGGCCTGGGGACCGCGTGCTGCGGCGCGACCTGGGCGAGACGCCGCCGGCGCTGCTGAGCGGCGCCTTCGTCGCGGCCGCGTTCACCAGGCCAGCGCAGCGTACGAAGGCCATGCAGCAGGTGCTGTTGGAGAGCGACCTGCTGATCGACGAGCTGCTCGCCTCGCAGCTGATCGTGATCGGTGCGCCCATGTACAACTTCGGCCCGCCCGCGCAGCTCAAGGTGTACATCGACAACATCGTGCGGGTCGGCCGGACGTTCGGCTTCGATCGCAGTCGCGTCGGCGAGCCGTACTTTCCGCTGCTGACCGCGGCGCACAAAAAGGTGGTCCTGCTCAGCGCGCGCGGCGACTTCGGCTACGGGCCCGGCGAGCGCAACGCGCACATGAATCACAATGAGCCCGGCATCATCACGGCGCTCGCGTACATCGGCATCACCGACGTCGAGTCGATCGCCATCGAGTACGACGAGTTCCAGGACGCGCGCCTGCGGGCATCGATCGATCGCGCGGAGCGAGCGCTCGACGCCATGGTCGACCGGCTGCTGGCCAGTGGGCTCGCCGGGAGCGCGCATAACGACGCTCTTGCGAGCGTGGAGAGATGCGGATGACCGTGGTAATAACGGGCGGCGTTTTGGACCCGGATTTTTGATGAGCGAACTTTCGTTTTACACGACTTTGCTGTGGGGCTCGTTTGGGTTGGCCGTGGTCACGGCGACCTATCTGATGTTTTTCACTGCGCCCTACGGTCGGCACGCCCGCGCGGGCTACGGCCCGACCGTCAGCAACGTGCTGGGCTGGGTGTTGATGGAGGCGCCCGCAGCGCTCGTTCCGCTCGTTTTGCTCCGGCTCGGTGAGCGCCACGATGCGGTCACGCTGATCATGGTGGGCATCTGGGAGGTCCACTACCTGCAACGGGCGTTCGTTTATCCGGCACTCGTTCGCGGGCGCGGGGCGCGCATGCCCCTCTTGGTCGCCCTGAGCGGCGCGACGTTCAACGTGCTCAACGGCTACCTCAACTTCCGATTCTTGACGCATTTTGGTCCCGGCTACGCAACCAGCTGGCTGAGCGATCCTCGCTTTGTCGCGGGGCTCGCGCTGTTTGCGACCGGCTACCTCGTCAATCGTCACGCCGATCGGGTGCTGCGCTCGCTGCGCGCGCCGGGTGAGACGGGCTACAGAATTCCACGCGGCGGTCTGTACCGCTTCATCTCTTGTCCCAATTATTTTGGCGAGCTCATCGAGTGGTGCGGCTGGGCCGTGCTGACCTGGTCGCTGCCGGGGTTGTTTTTTGCGCTGTTCACGGCCGCCAACCTGGTGCCGCGCGCGCGCTCTCATCACGGCGACTACCTGCGCCGGTTCGCCGACTATCCGTCCGAGCGCCGCGCGATCCTTCCCTTTCTGTTCTGACGCACAGCGCGCCTCCGCGCGCGTGCGAGCTCGACGCGCTGCGTCGAGCTCCCCTTGGTGCGCGGGACGCGCTGCCGATTGCGCGGGTGGGGCACTTTACTTGCCCCGTCGAGTCGGAGTAGGTTCCCGTCCCCCTACTGTGAGCAGAACCCCTCCTCGGTTGTGCCCACGCGTGACGTTGTTGTCGTTCGCGTTGGTCGCATTTGCGACTGCCTGCGAAGCCCACGATCGTGTTTTGCCCTACCTGGGCGCGCACGATGCCGGGCGACAGGCAGACTCCGGCAAGAGCGGCAGGCCAAGTGATGCGGACGTCAGTTTCGGCAACGAGGGGTCCGAGGGGTCCCACGTCGACGACGACCCGTCCGACGACGACCCGTCTGACGACGACCTGCCCGAGGGGGCGGGTGTCGACTCGTCCGTTGCGGACGGCGGCGTGCCCGTGGCCAGCGACGGCGCTGGCGCGCAGTCCGACGCCGGCACGCCGCGCGTCGCGAGCGACCCTGAGTGCGACATGAGTGGCTTGTGGATGGTGAAGCAGCTGACGCGCAGCGAGGCGCTCGGTCTCGGCCAGTTCGCCAACTACTACTATTTTTTCGAGCTCTCCCAGGACGGCGAGGACGTCACCGTGGTCTCGCAGATGGACTGCAACATCTACGTCGAGGGCTCGGTCGTCGTCACGATCACCGAGGCCACGCGCCGCAGCCTGATGACGCACAACGACCAGCGCGGCCGGCGCGCCACCATGCGGCGCGAAGACGACACGCACTGTGCCGTCGCCTTCGAGCGCTTCTGGAGCGTGCGCGGCGCAGACGAAGCCAAGTTCGCGCCCGTGCCGCGCTCCTCCAAAGAGACCGTTGCACAGCTGCGCGCACGGCTGCCGCTGCCCACGGCGCAGGCGAAGAGCGGCGCCGAGGACTGGGAGGACGACGGGCAGCTCGGGATCGCCTGGCAGATCAACGGCATCGCCAGCGGCACGCGCAACACCGTGCAGCGCGACTGCACCGAGTGGTTCACGGACGAGACGCACGCTGTGGCACCGGCGCGCGACTTTCGGACGCCGCTGGTGCTGCGCTCGATGTTCGACAACGACGAGAACGTCATGAACGCGACGTCCACGTTGGTGGGCGCGCTGGCGGTGGCCGATCAGCGGGCCGAGCATCGCGTCACGTTCTCGTTCCTGGGCCGTGATGCCAGCGATGCCCGTGCGCGCGCGGTGCTGGACGACGATCCGCTCGTCACGTGCAACCACGTCGTGAGCGCACTGCCGCACGAGAATCAGTTTTGAGCGCGCTCTGGAGACGCCGGCTCGCACGGTCGTTGGTGTGGCTTTGCTGGGGCTTTTGCCTCGGCGGGGTGTCGGTGGTGCACGCCTCCCCACTGTTCGAGCTCACCGGCGGCAACTTCGGCCTGGGCGGATTTTCGGCGCGCAGCGCCGGTGCTTCCGCGAGCTCGACCTATTTTAATCCGGCGCTCCTGCCCCGTGCGCGGCAGGGCGTGGAGCTCGGTGTCGTGCTGGTCAACGACGCCATCAGCATCGAGGTCGATGGCAAAAACCCGGCTCGCGACGTGCCCGAGAGTGCGGTCGGCAACTTCGGCACGGCGTTTCCGAGCGTGCCGACGAGCTGGCTGGAGGAGGGCTGTGACCCGGCACAGGGCGGCAACTGCGTCGCTCCCGTGCCGGCCGTGCCGAGGCAGAGCCAGGGGTCGAGCGGCAACGTGCGTATGTACCAGTCCATTGGCTTCGTCGCGCACCTGGTGCCGCGCCGCTTGAGCCTGGGCCTCTACGCGCTCGTGCCCTACCGCGCGTTTACGCAGGCGCACTCGTTCTTCGTCGACGAGCGCGAGCAGTTCTACACCAACAGCCTGCACCCCGAGCTGTACAGCGATCGCCTCACGCCCGTGTCGCTGGCGTTCGCGGCGGGTGGCCAGGTGACGGACTGGCTGAGCATCGGTATGAGCTTCACGCTCAGCCTGAACAACCGCGCCAACGCGCTGGCGTACGTCGGCAACAGTGCCGACGTGGCCGGCTCGCTTCAGCTCTCTACACGTGTCGATGTGCACACCGGGGTGGCGCCACACGGTTCGGTGCTGCTCACGCCGTTCGACGACCTGGACATCGCGCTGACCATCCACTCACCGCAGAAGCTGGTGATCGAGACGGAGTTTGGCATCTACCTGCCCAACGGCGATCTGCAGCGTGCGTCGCGCCCTGCCACGCACGACTACATGCCCTGGATCTTCGGGATGGGGCTCAACTACGACGTGCTGCGCAGAGGCCGCACCACGCTGTCTCTGGTCTTGTCGACGACCTACGAGAGCTGGTCTTCGTACATCAACCGTCAGAACGAGCGCCCGCTGCCCGGCTACGCGTTCCAGGATGTGTGGACCGGGACCGGCGGCGTGCGCGCCGTGCGCGACGACAGCCTCGGCTTTCTGTTCGACGTCACGTACCATCCGACGCCCGTGCCCCTGCAGACGGGCCGCACCAACTACGTCGACAACAACCGCATCGGCTTCGTGCTGGGCAGCAGCTACGACATGCCGATCCCGGCCTGGAAGCTGGCGATTCGTTTTGGCGCGCAGGTGCAGCTGCACCTGTTGCCCGAGCGTAGCCAGGTCAAAAACACGCCGAGTCGCGCCGCGCGCACGGCGAGCGACGTGCGCGACGAGTGGGACGACGCCACCGTGGACATCCGCACCAACGCAGTCGCTCCCGAGGCCGCGGGCTTACAGACCAACAACGCGGGGTACCCCGGCTTCTCTTCGCAGGGTCTGCTGCTGGGCGGCACGTTGAGCACCGCGCTGCTCTACTGAGGTGACGGTGCAATCACCTTGCTCAAGGCCACCCGCAGGTCGCCCATGGTGAACGGCTTGTGTAAAAAGCCGTCCGCAATCGGGGCGGCGCGCGCCTCGTAGCCGCTCATGAACACGACGGGCAGGCGCGGGTAACGTGCGCGGATGCGCGCGAACACTTCATTGCCGTCGTGCTGAGGCATGTTCAGGTCGAGCAGCACGCAGCACGCGCTCTTCGCGTCGTGCTCCAGCGCGTGCAGTGCCTCCGCTGCGCTCGAGCAGGGCGTGACGGTGTGGCCGAGGGCTTCCAGCATGCTGGTCAACAGGCCGCGGATCATCTCCTCGTCGTCGATGACCAACACGTGGCCGCACTGCATGGCCGGGGGAGACGGCTCCGGCGCGGGCATCAGCCTGAGTGTCTTGGTGGGCTGGCCGTGGGCGGGGAGCAGCACGCGCATCGTGGTGCCCACCCCAGGCGAGGACGTCACACTCATGGCGCCGCCATGGCTGCGCACGATGCCCAGCACCGCGCTCAGGCCCAGCCCTCGGCCCGCCGGCTTGGTGGTGAAGAACGGATCGAAGATGCGCGCCGCAGTCAACACGTCCATGCCGAAACCGGTGTCCTCGACATCCAAAAACACGAAGTCCGTCGCCTGTGGATCGGGTCTGCCGAGGTACGCGGAGAGGTCGACACGACTCGCGGGCAGCTCCCCCGTGCGCAGCGTGATCACGCCTCCGTGCGCGACGGCGTCGCGCGCGTTCGTGACCAGGTTCATCACCACTTGCCGCATCTGCGTCGCGTCGGCCTTGACCGTGGCCAGGTTTGGCGGCAGCTCCATGTGCAGCTCGGCTCGCTGTGCCAGCGTGATGCGCAGGAGCTCGCTGATCTCGCGTGCGAGCTCGGAGAGACTGAGCTCTTCGACGCGAAAGCGTCCCTTGCCTGCGTAGGCGAGCAGCTGCCGCGCGACGTCCGCGGCACGGCGCGCCGCAAGCTCGATGGCCTCCGCGGTCCGGCGCAGGCTCGAGCCCGGCGGAAGGCGTGCCAGCAGCAAGCTCACGTTTCCGAGCACACCGACGAGCAAGTTGTTGAAGTCGTGCGCGATGCTGCCAGCCAACAGGCCCAGGCCTTCGGTCTTCTGGGCTTGCTGTAGCTCGGCGTGCAAGCGCGCCTTGTCGCGCTCGGCGTGCTGCCAGTCGCTCACGTCGATGATCACGCTCACGATGTTGGTGATGCGGCGCTCTGGATCGTAGGTGGGAAGCAGCAGGCGGTGAAAGTGCAGCGTGTCCGGCGCCGGTGCGGAGACATCCGGGCGAACCGTGAACGCGTAGTCCAGCACCTCGCCAGCAACCGTGCGCTGAAATGGCGCCCGGTGGCCGTAGCGCTCGGAGCGCAGGTCGTAAAGAGCGTTGAACCTGCCGATGCCCGAGGCATCTCCGAGTGCGTCGGCAAATGCCTCGTGCGCGTCGTTGCTGTGCTGGAGCGCGCCGTCGACGCCGTAGACGGCGATCGGCAGCGGTGCGTCACGAAAGAGCTGCTGCAGAATCGCCGGGTCCAGCGCTCGCTCGCGCTCGCTGGCCATCGGCCTCACCCACGCCCGAGCGTTGCGAGCACGAGGGAGCGGCGATGCTCGTACTCCCCGCGCAGCTCGTCGACGCGCAGGCCGGGCACCTGGCGCGCGATGAACGTGAAGCCCTCTTCCACCGAGCTCACGACGGTGTGCGGATAGGGCGGCGGAGCGGCCCAGTGGATCACCGTCAGGGCGCTGCGCACCAGCAGGGACGGCGTGACCATGGCGTAAGCGGGGCGCGTGCGGGCGAGCTTGGCCCTGCGCTCCTTGAGTGCCTCGGTCAAGCGCTTGCGCCAGC
>Ga0190271_10001482_pt1 | contig 13390 bp, 12 predicted proteins | sample Popmic356T_FD_133747 | JGI IMG/M metagenome (GOLD analysis project Ga0190271, IMG submission 133747) | Populus adjacent soil microbial communities from riparian zone of Weber River, Utah, USA - 356 T | ecosystem: Environmental > Terrestrial > Soil > Riparian zone | place: USA: Utah | collected...
AGGCAGAGGCGGCGCAAGCGGCGCAGAAACTGGCGGCGCAGGCGGCTGAGAACAAAGAGCTGCAAGCCCAGCGCGATCGGCTGCTGGAGAAGTTCACGGTGATGCAGGCCGACCTCGGCGGCGCCTTCTACGAGATGGCGATCCGCGATCACGTCCGCCTCGACGTCCTCACCCGCAAGGCCGCCGAGCTGCAGCGGGTCGACGCCGAGCTGCTCGCGGTCGAGCGCCTGCTGGAGCTGGAGCGCTCCGACGCCGCCGGCCTCTGCCCCAGCTGCAGCTCGCCCTACGGGCCGGCCGACCGCTTCTGCCCCCAGTGCGGCCACTCGCTGACGCCGGTCGAGGTCCCCGCCGAGACGGCGCTCAAACACGGCCGGGAGACGACGACGGCATGAGCTTCCTCTCCACTGCCGTTGTCAAGGCTGCCGCCGCAGCCGAGACCCTGACCGGGAAGAAATTCGCCGTGCTGGTGGCCTCCTCGCTGGTTGCCACCTCGGGGATCGTCGCCGTCGGCGCCAACAGCGCCGGCGGGATCAGCCCGATGGAGGCAGCTGCGGTCCAGGCCCTGGCGGAACAGGAAAGCACCCTGGCCGCCGCCCCCGCCGAAACCCCCGAACCGTTCTCTCCCACTCCGGAACCAGCGTCGAGCGCCGGACCGGTCGCGTCCACGCCGTCTCCCGCGCCCGCTCCGATCGCCTCCGAACCCGCTCCGGAACCCGAAGAAGAAACGCCGGTCGTCCCCTCCACGGAGGAACCGGAAGCTGAACCGGGGCCGATCCAGCACGTCTTCCTGATCTCGCTGGCGAGCCCGGGATACGAGGCCGCCTTCGGCTCCACCTCGCAGATGCCCTACCTCTCCGCGACGCTGCGCCCCCAGGGCGTGCTGATGACCAACTACTCGCTGCTCGACACGGCGCCCCTGCCCAACGGCATCGCCACGGTCAGCGGCCAGCCGCCGAGCGCAGCGACCAAGGCCGGCTGCCCGCGCTACGAAGAATGCGTCCAGGAGGTCGAAACCCTGACCCTCGCCGACCAGCTGGTCGGGGCCCGCCTGCACTGGCACGCCTACGTCGAGGGGATGCAGAACGCCGAAGCCAAACCGGAAAGCTGCGTCCAGCCCGAACCGGAAGCGGCGGTGGCGCCGGCGCCGAGCGGCTACTCGCCGCTGCTCAACCCCTTCATCTTCTTCCACTCGCTGCTCGACCTCGGCGACTGCGACGAAAACGACGTTCCCCTGGACGCGCTGGCCGGCGATCTGAAGAAAGCCGAGAAGACCGCCAACTTCTCCTACGTCTCCCCCAGCCTCTGCAACGCCGGCTTCCGCGGCAACTGCCCGGAAGGGACGCCCGACGGACCGGCGGCGGCCGACGCCTTCCTGGCCAAAGTGGTGCCGGAAATCCTCGCTTCCCCCGCCTACAAGAAGGACGGCCTGCTGATCGTCAACTTCGGCGCCGCCGACCCCGCCGCGGCGGCGGACCCGGCGACCGCACCGGCCGACCCGCGCAAGGTCGGCGGCCTGCTGGTCTCGCCGCTGCTGACGCCCGGGGGCACCGACGGCGCCGCTTACGACCCCTACTCGATGCTGCGCTCGATCGAGGACCTTTTCGCCCTCGAGCCGCTCGGCAAGGCCGGCGGGGCCAAAGTGAAGTCCTTCTCGGGAGCCTTCCTCACCGCCAACGGCGGCGACTGACCCGGGTAAAGGACAGAATCCGACTGATCTGGCACGCTCTTGGGATGAGCCCCCAGGAACAGACCGGTGAGCCGATCACCCAGGCAGGAATCGAAGAGCTGAAAGCCGAACTGGCCGAGCTGGAAGGCCCGGCGCGGAAAGAGATGGCGGCGCGGATCAAGGTCGCGCGCGAGGAGGGCGACCTGAAGGAGAACGCCGAGTATCACGTCGCCAAAGAGGACCAGGCCCACATGGAGACGCGGATCAAGCGCCTCCAGGAACGGCTGCGGAACGCGGTGGTGGTCGAGGTCTCCGAGCTCGACAGCGACTTCTTCTCCTTCGGCCGCACCGCCGAGGTGCTCGACGAGTCCAAAGGCGAGACCGTCGTCTGGACCCTGGTCGGCTCGACCGAGGCCAACCTCGTCGAGGGCCGCCTCTCGGCCGAGTCGCCGATCGGCCGGGCTCTGATGGACGCCAAGGTCGGCGCCACCGTGAGCGTCGAGACCCCCAAAGGCGACCGCGCCTTCAAAGTCCTCAAGCTGGTCTCCTGACGCCTGAATGCTGAGGCTGCGCTCCTCCGTCGCCGGGCACCGCGCCGAGGAGTTCGGGGCGCTGCTGCGCGGCCACGACGGCGTCCGCCGCGTTGTCCAGCAGCCCGACGAGGCCCAGGCCGAGTCCCACGTCTTCGTCGCCGACGTCGAACCGAGCTACGCCGACGTTCTCGTCGAGAAGATCGCCGAGATGGGGATCCCGGTCGACGACTACGTGCTGACGAAAATGGAAGTGGTCGCGCCGCAGCACCGGCACCATCACGGCGAGGGCGGGATCGACGGCTTCGCCTGGGTCGAAGTGGTCGGCGCCGCGAAAGCGAACTCGCGGCCGCTGGCCCGCTACCTGGCGCTGATCAACGTCGCCGCGGTGATCGCCGCCTGCGGCGTGATCACCAGCAGCTCGGTCCTGATCGTCGGCGCGATGGCGGTCAGCCCCGACCTGCTGCCGATCTGCGCCACCTGCGTCGGCCTCGCACGCGGCGAGCGCAAGCTCGCCCGCCGCGCCTTCGTCACCCTGGTCCTCGGGCTCGGCCTGGTCGTCGTCACCGCGATGGTGCTCAGCGCCCTGCTCAGCCTCTTCGGCTTCCTCCCCGACGGCTTCGAGGTCGAGCAGAGCAGCCTCAACACCCTGGCCAAAACCGACTACACGACGGTGCTCGTCGCCCTCGCCGCCGGGATCGCCGGCATGCTCTCCTTCGAGACCCGCGCCAGCGCCGCCGTCGGCGTCGCGATCTCGGTGACGACGATCCCCGCCTCGGCCTACCTAGGCGTGGCCCTGGGCGCCGGCGGGATCGACCACGCGTTCGGCGCCCTCGTCGTCCTCGCGATCAACGTCACCCTGATGATCGCCAGCGGCACCATGACCCTGATCGTCCAGCGGGTTCTCCCCAACCGCTCCGGCGCTCCGCTCTAGGCCGGGACCCGACCAGGGCGCCGGATCGGGCCGCCGCTCGTCGTAGACGACATCGGTGCCGGAAAGGCGGTCTTCCCAGGCCTGGCGCCCCTCACGGAAGACGATCCCGAGGAAGCCGATGCCGAAGGTGACGACCGAGAGGCCGAGGCCGATGAGTCGCTTGATGCTGCGCCGCAGCGAGAGCCGCTCGCCCAGACGTATGCCGACGAAGCGCATCCCCGGCGTCTGCCCCGCCAGCCCCCAGAAGCTGAGCAGGAAGGCGGCGCCGAAGGAGAGCCAGGCGGTGGAGCCGACCGCGATCGCGATCGTCGAGCCGCCTTCGCCGTTGCCGCCGAAGGCGTTGGCGAGGAGGGTGACGAGGGCGACGAAAGCGGTGAAGGCGAGATTGACGAAGACGCCGTCGATCAGCATCGCCAGGCCGCGGCTGACCGCGCCGGCGCGGTTGGTCGGCAGTGGCCGCGGCGCCCGGAAGAAGATGCGGCGGACGATTCGCTCGAAGCGGTCGTCGAGGCGGCGGGCGAGGTTGCCGATCGTGCGGCCGATGTCCTCGACCAGGCCCATGCCCTGGGCGCTGATCGCGGCCCGCACCTCGGGCGCCTCGGCGATCCGTTCGACCAGCTGCTGCGCCTCCTCGCTGGCCAGCAGCCGGCGCCAGACCTCGTCGACCAGCTCTGAGTCCATCGCCTCCAACAGCGCCTGCTTGACCCGCTCGCTCTCGAGCGCGCCGTCGACCGCGTCCTGGACCACCGGTCCTTCCAGCACCCGGGCCATCGCCCGCTCGACCGCTTTGCTCTCGACCGCGGCGACGATCGCCTCCTCGGCAGCGACCTCGACGGCGCGGTCGATGCCGGTCGCTTTGGTGACCGTGCGGGCGCCGCGGACGCCGACGCCGAGCAGGCGGGCGGAAAGCGGCAACGACCCGTTCTGAGTCGGATCGCCGCCTTCTTCCACGCGAGGAGTAGAGCCGTTTTCCATGCCACGGCGAGCATATGCCGGGCCTACGGCTTTGCCAAGTGCTCCAGTAGCCGGTCGAGCAGCTCTGCCTGCGCCGGAAGGATCTTCTCCCGCGCCGCCTCGAGCTCGAACCACTCGGCCCGGTCGACCTCGGGGAACTCGGTCTGCCTACCGCTGCGCGGCGGCCACTCCATCGTGAAGGTGTTGCTGTCGAGCGTGGCGGGGTCGAAGTCTGCCTCCGCCGCCCAGGCTTCGACGACTTTGCCCGCCCGCTGGCGGATCGACCCCAGCTCGACCAGCTCCTCGGGGTCTAGATCCGGCGCCGGCCCCAGCTCCTCTTCCAGCTCGCGGACCGCGCAGGCGCGCGGCTCCTCGTCCTCCTCGATCTGCCCCTTGGGGATCGACCAGGCGCCGGCGTCTTTCTTCGCCCAGAAGGGACCGCCCGGATGGACCAGCAGAAACTCCGTCCCACTACCGCTGCGGCGGTAGAGGAGAACGCCGGCGCTGCGCTTGACTGCCATCGGCCCGAGTCATACCCGACTCGGGCCGATGGCAGACGCGATCAGCCGCCGAGTCGGTAGGCGACCAGTTTCGCCACCTGGCCTTCGGCGACCGGCAGGCCGGCGCCGGCGACGAGGGTGTCGCCGCTGATCATCACCCCGGCGTTGCTGCCGGAAGGCAGCGCCGCTTGCCACACTTCCCCGCCTTTGGCGGAGTCGAGGGCGTGGATGATCCCGTCGGCCGTCGTCGCGAAGACGACGTCGTTGGAGACGATCAGCGAGCCGTAGGCGGGCTGGGACATTTCCGCCTGCCAGACGATCTTTCCGGTGGCGAGGTCGAGTGCCACCACTTCGCCGGTCGCGGCGCTTTCTTCGGTCACTTCTTCACCGTTGATGACCGTCATCGAGTGGTTGACGATCGGCACGTAGATGCGTTTGTCATCCGCCGCCGCGAGGGCGATCACGCCGCCGAGCTGACCGGGGAAGACTTCGCCGGTCTTGATCTTGTCGTATTCCCCGCGCATCGCGTAGATGTTGTCTTTGTCGTGGCCGTTGTGCCTGCCGACACTGGTGCGCCAGACCGGCTTGCCGGTCTTCACGTCGACCGCGACCACGAAGCCGGACTTGCCGGAGCCGATCGCGACTTCCTTGCCGCCGGCTTTGGTGATGATCGGCGAGTTCTGGAAGTCCCAGTCGTAGACGTTGTGGGGCGTCTCCTGGTAGTACCAGACGAGTTTTCCGGTTTTGGGGTCGAGTTTGACCAGCGAGTCCGCGTAGAGGTTCGGCCCGGGCCGGCTGGAGCCCCACGGTTCGCCTTTCGCGCCGGGCAGCGGCGCCGGGTTGCCGGTGCCGGCATAGACGAAGCCTTTGTCGTCGAAGGAGGGCGGGTACCAGAGGCCGCCGCCGGAGTTGACTTTCGGTTTGCCCCAGAGGCTTTTCGGGACCGTGTCCCATTCCCAGAGTTTCTTGCCGGTTTTGCCGTCCAGGGCGAAGAGGGTGCCGACCTCGCCGGGTTCGTAGATCGCCTGCGGGGTCTCGGGGACGGTCGAGATGTAGACCCGGCCATCGTGAACGCCGGGTGCCATGTCGATCGCGGCTTCGAGGTCGACCAGCCAGACCTCCTTGCCGGTCTTCTGGTCGAGGGCGAAGGCTTCCGAAGAGGTGGCGCCGTAGACGTGGCCGTCGGCAACCGCGACGCCGTTGGGCCCGTGGCTGGGCGATTCGTACTTCTTCGTCCAGATGACTTCGCCGCTTTCGAGGTCGATCGCCTGCACGTTGGATTCCAGATCCTGCGAGTAGATGACGCCGTTGACGATCACCGGCGTCGAGGCGTAGCTGCCATAGACGCCGACCCCGTTGATCGGCAGCGACCACGCTTCTTCCAGTTCGGCGACGTTGCTGCTATCGATTTTGCTGTCGGCGACGCGGGTACTGGCGAGATCGATGTTCGAGAGAGCATCCCCGCTGAGATTCGCGCTGCTGCCGCCAGACGAGTCGTCGTCCGACCCGCCGCCGCATCCTGCGAGCAGCGCCATCGCGACGACAGCCGTTGCAAGCAGCGACAACCTCCACATCGTTGACCGGATCGACATCCCACGTCCTCCCTAATCGAGTAATAAGGAACTGTCTTTCATCGTTTCAGAAACCCCTGCAAAGGGGCCACCCAGTTCGGCCAACAGCGGTTGCAGCACGCGGTTGGCCAACAAGCCGAGACTGCCGAGATTGGCGAAGCCGGGCCCCTGGCGGAGGCCGCCGAGGCCGGGGATGTGCAGCCGCGGCCGCACTCCCTCCAGTTCGAGGCCGCGACCGATCGGGACCTCGGTCTGCGGCGGGCGGTCCCAGAGCGGGCCGCACTGTTCTTCGACCTGGTCGCGGACGGCGTCGGGGAAGAGGCCGCGCAGCTGGCGCAGGAGGTCGAAGCCGGTGCAATTGATGACGAAGTCGTAGCGTTCGGATCGCAGACCTTCCGAGGGGCTCTCGAATTCGAGCACCGCCGCCTCGCCGTCGTCGGCGAGGGAGACGTGGATCGCGCGCCCGGTGACGAACGAGAGGTGGTCGTCGTCGGCGATGCGGGCGAGCACGGTCTGGTCGAAGACGCCGCGGTCGCAGTGCTTGACGAAGTCCCGCCGGGTCTCGACGTCGATGTGTTCCCAGCCGACGTTGTCGGGGTCGGCGAAGACGCGGTTCTCGAGGAAGCTCTCGCCGCGGCTCAGCGGCAGGGTCGGCGTGTAGATGGTCAGGCGTGCCTGGGGCCGCAGGTCGCGGAGGAAGACGAGGGCGCTGAGGGCACTCTCCCCTCCCCCGACGATCGCGATCTCCGCCGGCTCGTCTTCCGGCACCCGGGCGAACTCCTCGCGGCGGCTGTCGCAGTGGAAGACCCGCGACTCGACCTCCGGATCGTGAGGGAAATGGCGGTGGACGCCGGGGCCGGTGAGGATCAGATTGCGGCCCGTGTGGCGCTCGGGGTCCTCGGGGCGGCCGCGCTCGGCGACCTCGACCTGCCAGCGGTCGTGGTCCTCGGAGAGCGTCACCTCGGTCACCCGGCCGTCGTAGACCGTCACCCCGTTGCCGGCCCGCTCCAGCACCCAGCTGAGGTACTCGCCGTAGTCCTGGTGCAGGACCGAGGGCGAGCCCGCGTTGACCCAGGCCGCATATTCGTGGCGCTCCATCGCGAAGCGTTGCCAGGTGAAGGGCAGGAGCGCCGCGTCGATCTCGTCGCCGAGCTCGCCGAACTGGCGCGAGCTCTGGTAGGGGAAGCCGACGTCCTTGATCGGCGGAATCGCCAGCGGCTCCTCGCCCGAGGTCATCCCGTTGCGCCCCTTCCAGGAGGCGGCCGGCTCGGTTTTCTCGATCACCGTCATCGAGATCTCCCCCAGGCCGAGGCTGTTGATCGTGTGGACCTTGGCGCCGATCGCGGCGGCCTTGGCGCCGGCGCCGACGATGAGGATGTCGCTGTCGCTCACGGCTCCTCCTCAGACGGGCGCCAGGGCGCGCCGCCCCGCCGGTTCGGTTTCCCTCGGTTCGGCGATCACCAGCCCCTTCTGGTCGGGAGCGAAGGAGATCGCGCTTTTGCGGGCGCGCTCGCCGCCGGTCTCGACCGTGCGCAGCTCGGTCGTCTCCAGCACGATCCGCAGCACCCGCTTCATCTCCATTTCCGCGTAGCTGGCGGCGAGGCAGCGGCGGACGCCGCCGCCGAAGGGGATCCAGGTGTAGGTCCCGGGCTGGACGCCGACGAAGCGCTCGGGCAGGAAACGGTGCGCTTCGGTGTAGTTGCGCTCGTCGCGGTGGATCAGGTGGATGCAGGGAGCGACGGTGGTCCCCGCCGGCAGGTCGTGGCCGCCGAGCCGCATCGGCTCCAGCAGGTTGCGGACCACCACCGGCACCGGCGGCCGCAGCCGCAGCGTCTCCTTGACCACCGCGTCGAGGTAGGTCCCGTCGCCGGCGACGATGTCGTCCTGGAGCTTGTGAAGTTTGTCGGGGTTGCGCAGCAGCCGCTCGAAGGTCCAGGCCAGGGTGCTCGAGGTCGGCCCGTCGGAGAGCAGGGTGACCAGTTCGTCGCGGAGGTCCTGGTCGGAGAGCGGCGAGCCGTCCTCGTAGCGGGCCTGGACCAGCATCGAGACGACCCCCATCTCGCCCCCGGCCTCAGCCTTGCGACGGCGCACCTCGTCCATCACCGCCGCCTCGACCGCGCCCATCGCCCCGCGATAGCCCTGGCTGCGGGTCACCCAGCCCGGACCGAAGGCGGCCAGCATCGCCAGGTTGCGCGGTTCGTTCATCCAGGTGGTCAGCTCGCGCAGGCGGTCGCGCAGCGGCTGCAGGCGCGGCGCCGTCGAAGCCGGGCCGAAGACGGCGCGCATCACCACATCAAGGGTGATGTCCTGCATCCGCGGCCAGAGAGCGAACGGCTCGCCGACCGGCCAGCGGGAGACCTCCGCCCGCGCCATCTCCGCCATCATCTCCGAGTCCGCCTGGACCGCCTGGCCGTGGAAGGAGGGCAGCATCAGCTTGCGCCGGGTCATGTGTTCGGGTTCTTCCAGCAGCATCACCGAGCGTGGGCCGAGCAGCGGCCCCAGCAACGGGTTGGCCGTGTCGACGCCGACCGCGCGGCCGGCGGTGAAGACCTTTTTCACGTCGTCGGGGTCGGCGAGGATCACCCAGTCGCCGTAGTGGCGGATTCGCAGCGTGAAGGTGTCGCCGTAGCGGCGCTGGCACTTCTCCAGCCAGGGCAGCGGGCGCTGGGTCCAGCCCCACGCCTGCAGGGCGCGCGGCAGCCTCGGCCCGGGCGGCAGCGCACTCACGCTGCATCCCTCCCGTTGCCGGCGGCGATCTCGTCCATCAGCTCGTCCTCGAGCCGACAGGTGGTCGCGATCAGCAGGTCGAAGAGGTCGGAGCTGAAGTCCTGCGGCAGGCCGACCTCGGCGCCGCGGTCGAGGTAGCGCTGGCGGACGATCTTCACCCGATCGGGCTGCATCATCGGGATCTCGTGCTCGCTCTTGTAAACGGCGACTTCGCGGCAGATGTCGAGCCGCTCACCGAGCAGCTTGGCGATCTGGTCGTCGATCTCGTCGAGGCGGCGGCGAAAGGGCTCGAGGCCGGCGGCGCTCATCGCGCATCGCTCCCCAGTAGCCCGGTGGCGAAGGCGTGGCTGCAGGCGGCCAGCTCGTCGAGCGCGTAGCCGCCCTCCTGGATCACGCAGACCGGCAGCCCCGAGCGGGCCAGCAGGCGGCCGATCTCGGCGAAGATCTCCGGCCGGAAGCTCCAGCCGCCGTGCGGGTCGCCGGCGACGGTGTCGTAGCCCAGCGAGACGACCAGTGCCCGGGCGATCTCCGAGAGGTCGTGGATCGAGTGGGCGACCTCGCGCAGGTAGGTCTCTTCGTCGGGGCTTTCGTCGAAGGAGACGGCGCGTTCGCCGGTGACCCGCGGCAGCGGCGTCCCCGGCGGCAGGTTCGTCACCGGCGCCGCGTGCAGCGAGTGCAGGGCGGCGACCGGGCCCATCCGCTCGACCAGGGCCGAGGTCCCGTTCGGGTAATGGAGGTCGAGGTCGATGATTCCGATCGGCTTCATGCCGCCGTCGGAGAGGCGCCGCACCGCCGCGGCGGCGTTGTTGAGGTAGCAGTAGCCGGCGTGGAAGGCAGGCCCGGCGTGGTGCCCGGGCGGGCGGCAGACCGCGTAGGTGAAGCGGGCGCCCGTGAGCACCCGCTCGGCGGCGGTGATCGAGGTGCGGATCCCCTCCAACGCGGCGGTGACGAGAGCTTTGTTGACGGGGATGTCAGGCTCCAGCCCGGGCGGAGCGAAGTCCGGCATCACCACCGGCTCGGCGCTGGAGACCTCGCTCAGGACCCGCAGGTACTCGGCCTCGTGCAGCCCGGCCAGGGTTGCCTCGACCTCTTTGTCGGGCGCGTCGGCGGCGACCGGGCGCACCCGCGAGTGGCGAACCAGGCCGGCCCGCAGCTCGACCAGGCGCTGGTTGCTGTCCTGGCCTTCGATCAGCCGTTCGCCTTCCCGCACCCAAAATGCGGAATCCCCATCGCCCTGCCGCTGCTCAACCATCAACAGCTCGGAGGTCCGCCGGACTTTAGTGTCGCTATGCGGATCTAAAGTCCGGCGGACTTTGTTCACGGCAGCAGCCTCCGCATCCGCGGCCCGAGGTGCTCGAAGCCGTTGCGGCTGTAGAAGGACTCGGTCGAAGCGATCGCCGCGAAGGTCTCGCGTGGGAGGCCGACCTCGAGTCGGCCAACGCCGCGCGCTCGCGCCTGGGACGCGATCGCCTCGACCAGTTCCGCCCCGACGCCGCGACTGCGCCAAGCCTCATCGACCCAGAGGTCTTGGATCGTCGCGTATGCGCCGGGAACGTGGATTGCCCGCTGCCAGCTGGCGCTGAGGACGCCGACGACCTTGCCGTCGGCCTCCGCGATCAGCACCGAGGCCCCATCCGGATCGTCCAGATGGGCGCGGACCTCAGTTTCAAGATCGGAGCGCTCGGGGCGGCGGCCGCCGAGCTCCAGCAGCAGGGCCTCGACCGCCGTGGCCACCGCCTCGACGTCGTCGGCCCCCGCCTCGCGAACCGTGCACTCGGTCGCCGCCGCGTCGGTCACGCGGCCTCCGCCTGCCTGGCGACGGGCTCGAGCTCGACGCTCCAGGCGTCGGGGCCCTCGCTGCCGGTCAGGGTGCGGGCGATCGCCGCCATCGGCGCCCGCGCCTTGAGCAGGATCTCGTCGAACTCCTCCACGGGGTCGGACTGCATGACGATCGCGCCGCCGGCGCCGATCGTCGTCCGCCCGCCCTGTCGCATCACGATCGTGCGGATGACGATGTTGAGGTCGGTGTGGCCGTCGGCGCCGAAGTAGCCGATCGAGCCCGAGTAGACGCCCCGCGCCTCTTCCTCGAGGTCGTCGATGATCTCCATCGTCCGCTCCTTCGGGGCGCCGGTCATCGAGCCGCCTGGGAAGGTCGCCCGCACGCAGTCGACCGCGCTGCGCCCCTCCTCGAGATTGCCGACGATCGTCGAGACCATCTGGTGCACGGTCGCGTAGGGCTCGACCACCATCAGCTGCGGCACTTCGACGCTGTCGACGTCGCAGACGACGCCGAGGTCGTTGCGCAGCAGGTCGACGATCATCAGGTGCTCGGCGTAGGTCTTTTCGTCGCCTTCCAGCTCTTCGCGGACGGCCCGGTCGGCCTCGGGGTCCTCGACCCTGGAGACGGTCCCCTTGATCGGCCGCGCCATCACCTGGCGCTCGCGGTCGACCGAGATGAAGCGCTCCGGCGAGGAGCTGACGACCGTGTTCTCGCCGAGCTGCATGAAGGTCGAGAACGGCGAGGGGTTGCTGCGCCGCAGCTGCCGGTAGAGGTCGAACGGCTCCGGGCTGGCGTCGGTCGAGAACTGGTCGGTGAGGCAGACCTCATAGGACTCGCCGGCGAGCAGTTCGGCCTGCGATTTGGCGATATCGGCGAGGTAGCGCTGACGGCCGCGGCCGGAGTGGAAGGTGACATGGGTACCGGGATCGCTCGGCGGCGCCAGGGGGCGCTCGGCCGGTGGCGCCGCGATCGCCGCGGCGATCAGGTCTTCGGCGGCGTCGAGCCAGAGCTCGGCCTCGGGGTCCTCGCCGTGGCAGAGGGCGAAGACGTAGGTGAGGTTCTTGGTGTGGTCGACGGCGACGACCCGGTTGGCGAACATCATCGCCGCATCGGGCATGTCGGAGCTGTGGACGTTGGGAGAGCCGCAGTCGGCCTTCAGCTCGTAGCCGAGGTAACCGACGTAGCCGCCGACCAGGCCGCGCTCGACCCCCGCCGGCGGCTCGACCTTGATCCGCTCCATCTCCCCCTGCAGGTAGTCGAAGATCGATTTGTGCTCGATCGTCTCGACGCCGGCGCGGTCGACCGCGACCTCGCCGCTGTCGACGTCGTAGGTGACGAAACAGCGGTCGGCGCCGGCGGTGGTCCCCATGTAGGAGCACTGCGCCAGCCAGGTCGGCGCGTCGGCGCTGTCGAGCCAGAAGGACGGGTTGGAGTCGGCGAAGAGCCGTTCGTAGAGGTACTCGGTCGGCGCTTCGCCCTCGATCGTCCGCATTCGCAGCTCGACCTCGCCCGGCGCCGCCTGCGCGTCGGCGCGGCGCTCGGGCTTGGCTGCGCGCGGGGCGATCGTCGCCCGGCCGGCGGGTCGCTGCGGCCGCTGGTAGCTGGCCGCCAGGTCGAAGAAGTTCTGGGCGATCTTCAGCCCGTACTCGGTCGAGATCGACTCGGGGTGGAACTGGACGCCCCAGATCGGCCGGCGGGTGTGCTCGACCCCCATCACCACGCCGTCGTCGGCCCAGGCGACGACGTGCCCTTCGGGCCCGGGCGGGCTGGTGATCGCCAGCGAGTGGTAGCGAACCACGGAGAAGCCCTGCGGCACGTCCTTGAACAGGCCCTTGCCTTCGTGCATGACGCGGCTGAGGCGGCCGTGCATCGCCATCGGTGCCCGGTTGACGTTGCCCTCGAGCAGGTTGCCGATCCCCTGGTGGCCGAGGCAGATGCCGAAGACCGGGACTTCGCTGTGGCGGAGGATGTCGCGGCAGACGCCGAAGTCGTGCCAGCGCGAGGGGTGACCGGGCCCCGGCGAGAGCACGATCGCGTCGAAGTCCATCCTTGTCAGCACCCGCCAGCTGACCGCGTCGTTGTTGACCACCATCGGCTCCTCACCGGAGGCCGCGGCCAGCAGGTGGAACACGTTGTAGGTGTAGGAATCGTGGTTGTCGACCAAAAGCGTTTTCACGTCAAGCTCCCTCTAGTCCCAAGCCCCGTAGGCCCTTCTCGAGCACCGGCTGCACGACCGCCTCGACCTCGGGTGCCCGCTCGTCTTCCCGGTACCAGCGCGCGAAGTGGGAGAGGTACTTGGAGAGCGGCGCGACGTCGAAGTCGTCGACGGCGCTGCGCAGGTGCACCCGGTAGTGCTCGGACTGGAGCACCGCGAAGCGGTAGTCCGGGTCCTCCGCCGGCCGCCGGCCGGCGATCTCCTTGGACGCGTGGTGGGCCTGGGCGCGCGCCAGGTCCCAACCGAGGCTCCCTTTCCCTTCCACCAGCAGCTTCTCCTTGCCGAACTTGACCTGTTTGGTCGTCGGCTGCAGGAGGAAGTAGCCGAGCGCAACCTGACCCGGCACCGTCTCGGGGTGCGGGTGGCGCGCCATCTCCGCGGCGAGCTCGGGGTCCGTCTTCAGCTCGTCCTCGATCCACTCGACCAGCTCGTCGATCAGCAGCGCCCCCTTCTTGGAGGAGCTGATCGACTGGCGGTCGCGGGCGACCATGCCGTGGAAGATGTCGTGGGTGG
>Ga0190271_10001483_pt1 | contig 13389 bp, 12 predicted proteins | sample Popmic356T_FD_133747 | JGI IMG/M metagenome (GOLD analysis project Ga0190271, IMG submission 133747) | Populus adjacent soil microbial communities from riparian zone of Weber River, Utah, USA - 356 T | ecosystem: Environmental > Terrestrial > Soil > Riparian zone | place: USA: Utah | collected...
CGGTTCCGCTTGCCGCCAGCCGCGCCAGCCGTCGCGCCAGCAGCTCGGTCTTGCCGGTGCCGGCCGCTCCCCGCACCAGCAGCGGCCCGGCGCCGTGCGCGATCGCACGCTCGCGCCCGTCCTCCCGCACCGCCGTCGGCTGCTCCTCGCGCATCGCCCAACGCTAGCGCGCCATAGCATTGGGCCGATGGACGTTTTCTCCGCAGACTGGCTGGGAATCTGCCGCCGCATCGTGGCGACGCAGCGGGCGATCTTCGCGGCCACCTCGAGCAGCGAGGAGCGCACCGTCTACGAGGGCGTCGGCGAGGGGGGCGACCGCACCCTGGCGATCGACCGTCGCTGCGAGGACGCGGTCTTCGCCGAGCTGGACGCGCTGGCGGGACAGGGCGCTTCCTTCGTCGCCGTCTCGGAGGAGCGCGGCGAGGTCTCGTTCGGCGCCGGAGGCGCTACCCGGGTGGTGATCGACCCGATCGACGGCTCGCTCAACGCCCGCCGCACCATTCCCTCCCACAGCCTCAGCATCGCGGTCGCCTCGGGAACCTCGATGGCCGACGTCGAGTTCGGCTTCGTCCACGACTTCGGCGCCGACGAGGAGTTCGTCGCCCGTCGTGGCGACGGCGCCACGCTCGACGGTCAGCCAACCCGCGTCGCCGCGCCAGCCGAGAAGCTGGAAGTCGTCGGCTTGGAGTCGGCCGAGCCCGAGTGGTCGATCCCGGCCCTGGAGGAGCTGGCCGGCAGGGCCTACCGGTTGCGGGTCATCGGCTCGATCGCGATCACCGCCGCCTACGTCGCCAGCGGTCGCTTTGACGCGATGCTCAGCTTGCGCTCCTGTCGCTCGGTCGACGCCGCCGCGGCTCAGCTGATCGTCAGCGAGGCGGGCGGCGCGGTCGCCTTCGGCGATCTCGGCTTGGCCGAGGCGACGCTGGACCTCGATGCGCGCTACCCGATCGCCGCCGCCTCCAGTGCCTCGGCCCTGGCCACCGTGCTCGCCGCTCAGCGCGCGGTGCAGCCCGCGTAACTTCCTTCCCGCAGGAGGTTAAGAACGTGTGTTCGCAAAAGAACGTACGTTCGCTACACTCGCGAACGCCAGGCAGGCAAACAAAATTCCGAAGGGATTCAATTCTTAATGGCAACGCAGAGCAGCAAAAACGGTAAAGCCAAAACCCAGGCCAAACGCGCCACCACCGAAGCCAAGAACTCGGCCGGCGCCACCGCCAAAGCGACCAAACGCGCCGCGACCAAGACCGCGGTAGCCGAGAAGAACCAGGTCCAGACCGTCGCCCAGACCGCCGTCGACATCCCCGTCGGCGTCGTCCTCAGCGTCAGCGACCGCGTCTCCGACCTGGTCGAGCCGTGGACCGGCCGCAGCAGCGCCGAGAAGCAGCTCAAGTCCTACCGCACGCAGCTGCGCAAAACGGTCAAGCGGACCGAGCGTCGCGGCTCCACCGCCCGCCGCAAGGCGACCACCGAGGCCCGCAAGACCCGTAACCGGGTCGAGCGCGAAGCCCGCAAGCACCAGCGCACGGTCGAGACGACCATCAAGCGCAACCGCAACGAGGTCGAGTCCCGCGTCCGCCGCGCCATCGACGAGCAGACCTCTAAGGCGCAAGGGCTAGTTGATCAGGTCACTGATCAACTAGCCGCTCTCCGTTAAGAGAGCGCACAGGACGCGGCGCGCTGCGCCCCCTCAAAGAGCCCCGCATGCAACCAGCATGCGGGGCTCTTTTCGTGAACGCATCGCTTGGTCCTGAGCACTCCTGCGCGGGACGAATTGACTAACGGCCCGTGACGAAGACCGGGCGTGAGAAGGCGGGCTCGTAGGGCCACCCCTCTTGTGCCGGGGCGTAGGCGCGGAACTGGAAGCGGATGCCGCGGCTGTCGTCGTCGCTGAACGCGTAGGGGTAGTGGAAGCGGCCGTGGCGGTCGGTCTGGACGGTGCGGAACTCGGCCCAGTCGGCGCCGGGGAAGCGGAACTGGAGCTCCACCGGCCTGCCCTCGGCCGGGATCGGCGCGCCGAGGTTGCCGACCCGGCCGCGGAAGAAGACCGGGGCGCCGCCGATGCGAGCGGTGGAGACGGAGGCACGGAAGCGGACGTCGCCGAGCACCGCCAGGCGGACGGGGTCGGCCGCGGCGCGGGTGAGGACCCGGGTGCCGCTGAATCTCGCCGCGACCTGCCGGCCCGGGCCTGGGGTGAGCTGGATCTGGAAGCTGCCATCGGCCGCGGTCCTGACCAGGGTGGTGCGACGGGTGGGAGTGGAGCCTGCGTCGAAGGTCTCGACGACCTCGACCGGCAGACCCCCGAGAGCGACCCCGCGGATCGAAGTCAGGCGACCGGAGAAGGAGACGCCGCCGCCAAAGGGCACGGTTCTGGTCCGGGGTCGGGCCTCGAACGGGGCAATCGCCTCGTGCCGGCAACGCCGCTGACCCTCGTGCCGCCGGCAGCGTTGCCAGATCAGTCGCCGGCCGCCAAACCCGGCCTCGATCGTCGCCACGGCCTTGAGCGGATTCGCCAGCACCATCCTGGTCCCGTTCGTGCGGCGATCGGAGCTCGACTCGTTGCCGGCCAGGTCGTAGGCCGTCGCCCTGAACTCGTAGGTGCCGGGCGCCGACGCGTCGGAGTCCCAGCGTGCGACCAGCTTCCCCGCCACCGCGGTCGTCTCCAGGACCTGGAAGCGCTGGCGCGTGCCCGCTGGGCGAAACCCGAGCGAGCCTCGCGCTAAGTCGGGCCCGGACAGGGCATCGCTGACGGTCGCTTCGATCCGCTCCGGCTCGGTGGGGTCCTGGGAGCGGGCGAAGGCGATCGCCGGCGGGCTTTCGTCGATCTGGACCAGAGTGGTGCGCGGCCCGGCGGTATTGCCGGCGTCGTCGCGAGCATGGACGGCGATCTGGTGGCGACCCTCGCCCGTGACCGCGGCGACGGCAACTGGGCCCAGCTGGGTTCGCGGTAGGGCGCCGTCGACGGCGATCGCCGTGTAGGGGCCGCTGGGTCCCGCCGCGGCCATTCCCGACAGCCGGTCGGTCGCGAGCGCGCGCACCTGCACGGGTCCGTTGTGCCAGCCGGCGGGCGCCTCCAAGGCGACCTCCGGGTCGCTCGCGTCGACGCGGATGGTCGCGCTCAGCGCCTGCGCCGAGCGCATCCCCGAGCCGGAGACGGCGACCGCGCTGACGACGTGGGTGCCCTCGCTCAGCCGCGGGAGCGAGACGGTGTCGCCGGCCAGGCCGGCGCGAACGTCGGTCTCGGCGAGGCTGCAGCGGTCAGGTCCGGCACAGGGCGGGCTCGCGGCGCCGCGCTCGACCGAGACCGCGTACCCACGGATGCCGGAGATCGGCAGCGGCGCCTCGGGTCGCTCGAGCTTCAGGGTCGCGGTCGCATCGCCGCCGACCCATCCGGTCGGGGCAAGAGGGCGGGCGCTCCCAGGTCGCACGTCGTCGAAGCGCAGCACCGCGCTGACGGCCGGTCCGGTCCGGCGATCCGAGCTTTCGAGCCAGACGTCGGCCAGGTAGCGGCCCGGTCCGGAAGGGACGTGGATGTACTCGATCACAGCTTCGTCGTGGGGAATGCTGGTGGCGCTGACGACGTGCCCCGCGCTGTCGCGGAGACGGAAATGAACTGCCCTGACCCCGAGCGCATCGGCCGCCGGCGGGCGGTCCCAGTCGAGCCGGAAGCTGTTGTCGGGGTGCCAGGCGTCTTCGCCGCCGGAGACCCGCAGATCGAGCGGCCGCAGCTGCGAGATCGGGTCCGCCGCCGCTCCGGTGGCGGGGAGGGACGCGGCGAGCAGGGCCAGCGAGACGAGGCTGGCGAGCAGGCGCTTCAAGGCCCGAACTCCCCCGCCGGGTTGCCGCCTTCGCTTGCGCCGCCCGCGCTCGCCGGTTCGGCTGCCGGAGCGGCTTCCGCCTCCGGCTCCGAGTATTCGACCGCCCCGCTCGTCGGTTCCGGCGCTGCTGCCGGCGGCGGCGCGACCGCCGGCTGCGGCTCGGGTTGGACCCGCGTGGGCGCCGGCGATGGGGTCGGCGAGGGCGCTGGCTCGTACTCGACCGCGTTCTCGCCCCTCCAAGCCGTGGTCAGCGCCGGATCGACGGTGCGTTCGACCGCGGGCGCCTGCGCCTGACGTTGCCCGAGATCGAGCGGCGCGGGGACCAGGCCCGTCGCCACGCAGGCCGCCGCGCCACCGGCGGCGCCGGCGCAGAGCGCCGCCGCCTTGGCCAGCGCCGCCATCCCGGCGCCACCGCCGCCGGTCGCGGCGACCTGGGAGAGCATCGAGTCCGCCGCCGCGCCACCCCCGCCGCCGAAGCGCGCCGCCAGCCCGGAGAACGCCTCCTGGGCGCGCTCCAGCAACGAGCGCGCCAGCGGCAGCGCTGGCGCCAGGGCCGCGGCCGCTTGGGGCGCCGCCCGGTAAGTGCGCAGCGTCGCCCGGCAGCTGGCGCAGACGCGCAGGTGCTCGCGCAGCGTCGCCACCTCCTCGGCGCCGATCTCCCCGTCGCAGAAGGCCGAGAGCGACGGTCCCATCTCCGTGCAGCGGCTGCCGTCGCGGCTGCGTGAGAGGACGCTGCGGAAGCGCTCCCTGCCCTCGGCCAGGCAGCGGTTGATCTTGGTGTGGCTGAAGCCGGTGATCTCGCCGATCTCGGCGTAGGAGTAGCCCTCGGCGAGCAGGGTCAGGGCGCGCAGCTCCTGTGGCTTCAGGGACTGCAGCGCCTCGCGGCTGCGGGCAACCGCTTCCTGGCGCTCGGCTCGCTCCGGCGGTCCGTCGGCGCTGGCGGGGATCAGCGCGGTCCAGTCCTCGCGCCCGGGCTCAGGCGTCGCCGCCGCCGGACCGCTGAGGGTCCGCTCGCGATCGCGGCGCAGCGCCAGCGCCTCGTGCTTGACCACGGTCTGGGTCCAGCGGATCAGTTCCCGGCGGTCTTCGCTCGGCGCCTTCAGGAGGAGGATCTCGAGCGCTCGCTGCAGCGCGTCGTCGGCGTCGTCGGCGCAGAGCGAGTAGCGGCGGGCGGTCCGGCGCAGGGCGTCCTCATGGCGTGCGTAGGTCTCGACGGCCGCCCGCTTGCGGGCGCCGCTGACGGCGCCGGCGGGCAGCGCCTCGCCCCTGTCTTCCCCGTCGATCGAGCTCACTGCTCGGCTCCCCCTGGCCGTTTGAATCTCTCGCAGCGGAACATGGCAGCCCTAAGCGGGCCAGAACGGTTTCTCTCCCCCCTTCTGGACGCTTCTCCAGGCTGGATTCACGGAAATTGCAGGAAGGACCCGCGGGCGTCGGCGGCACCCACCCCGATAGCATCGGCACCCATGAGCACTTGCGTAGTCACCGGCGGCGCCGGCTTCCTCGGATCCCACCTCTGCGAGCACCTGCTCGGCAAGGGGCACCGGGTGATTTGCCTCGACAACCTCGAGACCGGGTCGCTGGAGAACATCGCCCACATCCGCGACGACGCCTTCGAGTTCCGCAACGTCGACATCACCGAGTACGTCGACATTCCCGAGGCGGTCGACTTCGTCTACCACCTCGCCTCGCCGGCGAGCCCGATCGACTACCTGCGGCTGCCGCTGCACACGCTCAAGGTCGGCTCCCACGGCACCCACCACATGCTCGGCGTCGCCAAGGTCAAGCGCGCCCGCTTCCTCATCGCCTCGACCAGCGAGGTCTACGGCGATCCTCAGGTCCACCCGCAGAAGGAGGACTACTGGGGCCACGTCAACCCGATCGGCCCGCGCGGCGTCTACGACGAGGCGAAGCGCTACGCCGAGGCGCTGACCATGGCCTACCACCGCCAGCAGGGCGTCGATACCGCGATGGTCCGGATCTTCAACACCTACGGCCCGCGCATGCGGCCGCACGACGGCCGCGCGATCCCGACCTTCCTGCGCCAGGCGCTGCAGGACCGGCCGCTGACCGTCTTCGGCGACGGCAGCCAGACGCGCAGCTTCTGTTACGTCGACGACCTGATCCGCGGCATCGTCTCGCTCGCCGAGTCCGACGTCCACGCCCCGGTCAACATCGGCAACCCGAACGAGTTCACCCTGCTGGAACTGGCCAAGGCCGTGATCGAGGTGACCGAGTCGCGTTCGGAGATCGTCTACGAGGCGCTGCCCACCGACGACCCGCAGCAGCGCCAGCCCGACATCGGCCGCGCCCGCGACCTGCTCGGCTGGGAGCCGACGGTCGAGCTCAACGAGGGCCTGCGCCGGACGATCGACCAGACCGGCGTCGAGCGCCTCGTCGGCGCCACCGACTAGGCACCACCTGGCGAAAGCGCGGCGCCCGCGGATGACCGAGACGCGGACGATGCTGGTGGTGGGGGCCGGCGGCTTCGTCGGCTCGCACCTCTCGCAAGCGGCCGCCGCCGCCGACCTGCGGGTGGTCGCTGCCGCGAGGCAGGGCGGAGGAGAGGTTCTCGCCTGCGATCTCCTCGACCCCGAGTCCGTCGATGCGTGCGTCGCGGCGGCGCGGCCCGACCTCGTCGTCAACGCGGCGGGAGCGGCCTCGGTCGGGCGCAGTTGGGCGCGCCCGGGAGAGACTTTCGCGGTCAACGCCAGCGGTGCCCTCAACCTGCTCGAGGCTGTGGCGCGGCGGGCGCCGGCGGCCCACGTCCTCTGCCTCTCCTCCGCCGACGTCTACGGCAGCCACGACGGGGGTTCGCCTCTGGTCGAGCGGCTCGAGCCGCGTCCCGTCACTCCCTACGGCGCCAGCAAGGCGGCGTTGGAGGTGCTCTGCGGCCAGTACGCGCGCGGCCGCGGCCTTCGCGTCGCCATCGCCCGCGCCTTCAACCTGATCGGCCCCGGCCAGTCGCCGGCGTTCGCCGTCGCCGGCTTCGCTCGCCGGATCGCCGCGGCCGAGCGGGCCGGCGAGGCCGGGGTCGAGCTGGCGCTCGGCAACCCCGCCGCCGTCCGCGACTTCACCGACGTCCGCGATGGCGCCCGGGCCCTGATGGAGCTCTCACGCCAAGAGGTCGAGGGCACCTTCAACCTCTGCTCGGGGGCGGGCATGACGATCGCCGCGCTGGTCGAGCGGCTCGCGGGCGCGGCGCGGGTACCGGTGAGCGTGCGGACGGATCCCGCCTTGGCCCGCCCAGCCGACCCGCCGGCGCTTGTCGGCGACCCGCGCTCGCTGCGCGAGGCGATCGCTTTCGCACCCGGGATCCCGCTTTCGCGGACCCTCGCCGACCTGCTCGACTATTGGCGCGACGCCCCCGCGAGCGCTTAGAGACCCGCCCCTCAATATCCTCCCGGCAGATGGCGAGCAGCACTGATAAATCGGCGGCCGGCGAGATCCACCGCACGATCGCCCCCGTGGTCGGCCCCGACGACGAGCGGATCTTCACCGACTCCGGGATCGAAATCGAACCGCTCTACGACGAGAGCGACGTCGCCCCCGGTCTCGAGCACCGGCTCGGCGAGCCCGGCGCCCCGCCCTTCACCCGCGGCATCCACGAGCGCATGTACCGCGACCGGCTCTGGACGATGCGCCAGTACGCCGGCTTCGCCTCGCCCGAGGACACCAACGAGCGCTACCGCTACCTGATCGAGCACGGCTCGACCGGGCTCTCGATGGCCTTCGACCTGCCGACCCAGCTCGGCCGCGACTCCGACGACCCGCTCTGCAACGGCGAGGTCGGCCGCACCGGCGTCCCGATCGACACGATCGAGGACATGCGGATCTGCTTCGACCAGATCCCGCTCGACGGCGTCTCCACCTCGATGACGATCAACGCCCCGGCGGCGATCTTGCTGCTGCTCTACGAGCTGGTCGGCGAGGAGCAGGGCGTGCCTTCCGAGAAGCTGCGCGGCACCGTCCAGAACGACGTGCTGAAGGAGTACATGGCGCGAGGCAACTACATCTACCCGCCGGTGCCGACGATGCGCCTGACCACGGACATCTTCGAGTACTGCCAGCGGAACGTGCCGAAATGGAACACGATCTCGATCTCCGGGTACCACATCCGCGAGAAGGGCTGCTCAGCCGTGCAGGAGGTCGGATTCACGCTCTCCAACGCGATCGCCTACGTCGAGGCGGCGCTGGAGCGCGGCCTCAAGATCGACGACTTCGCCCCCCGCCTCGCCTTCTTCTTCAACTGCCACAACAACGTCTTCCAGGAGATCGCCAAGTTCCGCGCGGTGCGGCGGATGTGGGCCAAGATCGTCAAAGAGCGGTTCGGGGCGGAGAACCCGAAATCGATGCAGATCCGCTTCCACACCCAGACCGGCGGCGTCACCCTGCAGGCCCAGCAGCCCGAGGTCAACATCATCCGCGTCGCCCTGCAGGGCTTCGCCGCGGTCAGCGGCGGCACCCAGTCGCTGCACACCAACGGCTTCGACGAGGCGCTGGCGCTGCCGACCGAGCGCTCCGCCCGGATCGCTCTGCGCACCCAGCAGGTCCTCGCCTACGAGTCCGGGGTCGCCGACACCGTCGACCCCTTCGCCGGCTCCTACTTCGTCGAGTCGCTGACCGACGAGATCGAGCTGCGCGCCTGGGAGCTGATGGACAAAGTCGGCGAGCTCGGCGGCTCGGTCGAGGCCCTGGAGTTCATGCAGCGCGAGATCGAGGAGTCCGCGCAGAGCTACCACGAGCGCTACAAGAGCGGCCAGGACACGATCGTCGGCGTCAACAAATTCGTCACCGACCAGGTCGACGACGTCGACATCCTCAAGGTCGACCCCGAGTCCGAGCGGCGGCAGCTGACCCGGCTCAAGGCTTTCAAGGAGGCCCGTGACCAGGCCGACGTAACCGCCAAGCTCGACGCCCTGCGCGACGTCGCCCGCGGCGACGGCAACCTCCTGCACCCGATCCGCGCCGCGCTCGCCGCCGACGCCTCGATCGGCGAGGTCTGCGGCGCCATGCGCGACGTCTTCGGCGAATACAAGGGCGGCGCCTTCTTCTAGGGATGGGCGCCATCGCGTCTCCGCACGTTTCCACGATGTCGACCATCCCGGATAGTGGATGTCATCACGGACCTACGATGCGGAGAGGCGGTGGTAGCGCGAGCCTTTGTCCCACCCCCAGGCCTCATCGACCCGGAGAAGTTCGCCTCGAAGCTGTGACGAACTGTTTGCTGAGTGGAGACGGCAGTCCGGCGGCCGCCGCGATCGGGCGAAAGTAGATCTCGAGGTCGGAGAGGCGAAAGGTGAGGCGATCGAGGAGCTCGCGCAAGGGGCGGACGCCGGGCTCGCCGCCGTGGTTGCCGAGGGCGAGGCGCAGCGTCTCGGGGTCGACCAGGTCCCGCTTGTCGGCGTCGTTCACGGCGCGCTCGGTGGCGATTGGGCCAAGTTCGGCCGCCATATCGATCAGCGTGCGCACCGCGCTGGTCACTGGGATGTCGTCGAGCAGGATGATGTCCGCGGCTACCAGCGTCGGACGCCCGCGGATCCGCATCCCCGGCCGCCGCAGTTCACAACGACGGCGCACGCTCACGTCAATGAGCCTTGGTCGCTCGATCCCAATCCCCAATGGGCTGCGGCGCTGCGGTGGCTCAGCGCCGCTCCCTCCCCGCAGGTGAGCACCGCCGCCATCCAGCGTCGCCTTTCGAGCGCGAGTAGCTGGCGCCGCGCAAGAAGCCCATGCTGCTTCCCTGCAAGTTCCCAAGCTCGCGCGTTTCGCGTATCCGGCCTTGTCCCTCCATGGTGGGGTAAAGGCCGGTTGCGCTTCGAGTTCTCCCCCTTAGTCGGATTGCGGGGCTGAACGGTCTCTCCCAGGCGAGGGGGAGGGCAGGAACCGCCGCTCGTCAGTGGAAGCGGCCCCTAATGATCGAGGTATCGCGGACGCTGATGAAGTCGGAGCCGGAGCTGACGGAGTTGCTCGACGCCGTCGAGGGGGTCGAGGTGACGATGGCCGAGAAGGGCTTCGGCACCCGGGTCGAGGTCCGCGCCGACGAGGGGACCGGCCTCGAAGAGGCCGACCTCGAGGCCTTCCTCGATCGCCTGGCGGAGCCGCAGCGACGGCCGTTCAGCAGCGTCTAGCCCCGCCTGAGCCTTCAACCAGCGACAAATATGGGCGGCTTCCGCCCGGAAAGCGAGCAACGGAGTGAACAGACTGACGAAGCACCTGAGCGTGGCCAACGTGCTCTCCTGCATGGCCCTGTTCGTCGCCCTCAGCGGCGTCGCCTACGCGGCCGGCACCCTGAAGAAGAACCAGGTCAAGGCGACGAACGTCGCCAAGGAAGCGATCACCTCGCCGAAACTGAAGAAGGGAAGCGTCACCTCGGCGAAGCTGGCCAACGGCTCGGTGATCAGCGTCAAGCTCGCCAACGGCTCCGTGGTCAACGCCAAGATCGCCGGCGGCGCGATCAGCGCCTCGAAGCTCGCCAACGGCGCGGTCACGACCAAGAAGATCGCCAAGGACGCCGTCACCGCCAACAAGATCGGCCCGGAAGCGGTCACCACCGGCAAGCTGGGCCCGGAAGCGGTCACCACCGCCAAGATCTCCGGCTCGGTCTGGTCGCAGCTGCTGAAGAACGTCACCTACGTGACCGAAACCAGCGTCAACGACTCCGAGACCGCGAAGTCCGTGACCGCGACCTGCCCCGTCAACAAGCAGGCGATCGGCGGTGGCGTCCGCATCAACTCGGCCGCCAGCGTCAACGTGGTGCCGAGCGAATCGGCCCCCGTCGTCAGCGCCACCAACACCCGCGTCGGCTGGGTCGCCGGCGGCCGCGAGTTCGTGGCCGAGGCTGGGACCTGGCAGGTAGTCGCCTACGCGATCTGCGCCGAACTCTAGGACGCAGACCCGATCCCGACGGCTGTGGGGGCCCGCTCCGGCGGGCCCTCGCGCTGTCTGGGGACATCGCGCAGCCGCCGCAAATAGAATCCCGCGCCGCCCTTGAACTCCGAGTTCCCCCACCGCTGATGCGCGAGAAAAACCCGGTCACGCACGACGAGAAGCTCGCCTACCTGCGCGAGCTGCGCGAAGCGGCGATCCACTCAGCCTCCGAGGAGGCGGTCGAGAAGCAGCACGCGAAGGGCAAGATGACGGCGCGGGAGCGGATCGAGAAGCTGCTCGACCCCGGTTCCTTCGAGGAGCTCGACACCTTCGTCCGCCACCGCACCTACGACTTCGAGATGCAGAAGAAACGGCCCTGGGGCGATGCCGTCGTCACCGGCCACGGCACGATCGAAGGAAGAACCGTTTTCGTCTTCTCCCAGGACTTCACCGTCTTCGGCGGCAGCCTCGGCGAGGTGATGGCGGAGAAGATGTGCAAGGTGATGGACCTCGCGGCTCAGGTCGGGGCGCCGGTGGTCGGCATCAACGACTCCGGCGGCGCCCGGATCCAGGAGGGCGTGGTCTCGCTCGGCGCCTACGGCGACGTCTTCGCCCGCAACGTCAAATGCTCCGGGGTGATCCCGCAGATCAGCCTGATCATGGGCCCCTGCGCCGGCGGCGCCGTCTACTCGCCGGCGATGACCGACTTCATCTTCATGGTCAAAGAGACCTCGCACATGTTCATCACCGGCCCGGAAGTGATCAAGACGGTGACCGGCGAGGAGGTCGAGTTCGAGGAGCTGGGCGGGGCGATGAGCCACAACTCGAAGTCCGGCGTCGCCCACTTCGCCTCCGAGGACGAGGAGAGCTGCCTCGAGGACGCCCGCTACCTGCTCAGCTTCCTGCCCTCGAACAACCTCGAAGCGCCGCCGCGCTTCGACCCCTCCGACGACCCCGAGCGCGAAGACGAGGCGCTCGACTCGCTCGTCCCCGACGACCCCTCCAAGCCCTACGACATGCGCGACGTGATCGCCCGCGTGGTCGACGACGAGGAGTTCTTCGAGGTCCACGAGCACTTCGCCAAGAACATCGTCTGCGGCTTCTCCCGCCTCGACGGCTTCCCGATCGGGATCGTCGGCAACCAGCCCGCCTTCCTCGCCGGCGTGCTCAACATAGAGGCCTCCGAGAAGGCGGCCCGCTTCGTCCGCACCTGCGACGCCTACAACGTCCCGATCCTCACCTTCACCGACGTCCCCGGCTTCCTGCCCGGCACCGACCAGGAGTGGAACGGGATCATCCGCCACGGCGCCAAGCTCCTCTACGCCTACACCGAGGCGACGGTGCCAAAGCTCACCGTCGTCACCCGCAAGGCCTACGGAGGCGCCTACGACGTGATGGCCTCCAAGCACATGCTGGCCGACTTCAACGTCGCCTGGCCTACCGCCGAGGTCGCGGTGATGGGCCCCGAGGGCGCCGTCAACATCATCTACCGCAAGGACATCGCCTCCTCGCCGACCCCCGACGAGCGCCGCCAGAAGCTGATCGACGACTACAAAGCGCACTTCGCGAACCCGTATTCGGCGGCCGAGCGCGGCTACATCGACGACGTGATCGAGCCGCGTGAGACCCGCCCCAAGCTGATCAAGGCGCTGCGGATGCTGCAGTCCAAGCGGGTCCCACAGCCGAAGCGCAAGCACGGCAACATTCCCCTGTAGCTCGTAGCTCGCTTCTCGCCGGCCAGACGTGTAGCCAGCCGAGGCCGATCCTCCAACCAGGTCCAAGCGGACCTCACTGACCTGCGCCCGAACTGGCCTACGCGCGCGTCACCCGGCAGTCAGCTGAGCGCGTCGTTCAGGAGGGGCGGGTACCCCCTCCGAACGTTTTGCGCTTTTCGCCGAGAGAGAAACTCGGACGGCCGCAGGCGATCCAGCGAATAAGCGAGAGAGGAGGGGGTACCCGCCCCTCCTGAACCTGGGCCTTAGTAGCCGGTCGGATGACGCGCGACGAAGCCGACGTTGTCGCGCAGGTCGGTGTGCCAGCGCGGACCCGTTTTGCCGTCGGTATTGCCAGAGGTGTCCCAGCGCACGCCGGCGATCTCGGCGTAAGCGTGACCGGGGTTGGAGTAGACCGTGATCCAGCGACCGAGACCGGCTTCGCCCCACTTGGCCATCGGACCGGAGGGAAGGGGGCTGTCGATGAATTCGCCGCCGCGGAGGGCGTAGCTGACGGCGCCGGAGCAGTCGTAGCCCTTATCCCACCAGCGGGCGTGGCCGCCGCCGAAGATGTACGGCTTGGTGCGGATCTTGTTCGCGGCTTCGATCACCGCGACGACGCGGGGCGGAGCGCTTGCCGGGGGGATGAGTTCCCCGGTGGGGAGGAGCTTGGCTTTGGCGGTCGGGGTGCAGACATCCACCGTGGCCGAGGTGAGACCGCCGGTCACGCACTTCGCGGAGGCGCTTCCCGGCGCGGCGAGGGCGATGACGACGAAGACCGCCGATAGCGCCAGCCCCGCTTTGCACTTCAAGTTGTCAGACAGCAAACCGATTCTCCTTTGTCGGCCTACGGGGTTAGCTGTCGGGCTAGCGCTAAAAGGAGCCTGCGCTCCCGCCTGAACTAGGCGAGTTAGCCCCGAAAACGTGGTTCCCCCGCTCCCACACCGCCTATGAGCGAGTGGGACTCGGCGTTTCGGTTCTACGGACCGGCGGCA
>Ga0190271_10001484_pt1 | contig 13384 bp, 13 predicted proteins | sample Popmic356T_FD_133747 | JGI IMG/M metagenome (GOLD analysis project Ga0190271, IMG submission 133747) | Populus adjacent soil microbial communities from riparian zone of Weber River, Utah, USA - 356 T | ecosystem: Environmental > Terrestrial > Soil > Riparian zone | place: USA: Utah | collected...
AGAACGGCGCCCAAGCCGAAGCGAAAAAATCCCCGCCCAGCGTGCCGGTTCTCGTAGCACAGGTGGTCGAGATGCGCATGCCGCTGCGCCTGCATGCGATCGGCAACGTGTAAACCATAGCTTCGGTCGCGGTCAAGGCCCGCGTCGACGGCCAGATCACCCACGTTCATGTCCGCGACGGCCAGGACGTCGCGGCCGGCGATCTCCTGTTCCAGCTCGATCCCAAACCCTACCAGTCGCAACTCGAGCAGGCGCAGGCCAACCTCGACCGCGATCAGGCGCAGCTGGATTATCTGAAGGGCCAGGAAGAACGCTACCAGGACCTGCTGAAACAGAACTTCGTGTCGAAGGAAGGCTATGCCCAGGTCGCCGCAAACTTCCGCGGCGCCGAAGCCGGGGTCAAGGCCAACCAGGCGGCCGTCCAGCATGCCCGCGTGAACCTCGGATACACCACGATCCGCGCACCGATCCAGGGCCGGGTCGGCAAGGTGATGCTCTCCGAAGGCAACCTCGTCAAGGGCAACGACACGGTGCAGATGCTGGTGATCAATCAACTGTCGCCGATTTACGTAAGCGTCGCGGTGCCGCAGCAATACCTCAACGAGATCCGCACGCTGCACCGGACGGCGCCGTTGCGCGTCGAGGCTGCGCTCGACAAGGGCGGCAAGACGCTGGCGGGAAAACTCGCCTTCATCGACAACTCGGTCGATGTGAGCACCGGCACCATCAAGCTGCGTGGCATCTTCGAGAACCGCGAGAAAGAACTCTGGCCCGGGCAGTTCGTCGACGCCTGGGTGTCCCTGCGGGACGATGACAAGGCGCTCGTAATACCGACCCAGGCGCTGCAGACCGGCCCGAAAGGACAATATGTCTATGTGGTCAAGGCCGACTCGAGCGCCGAGTTGCGCAACGTTGAAGTGGCTCGCACCGAAGGGGAGGAAACCGTGCTGACAGGCGGCGTGTCTGCGGGCGAAACCGTCGTCGTCGATGGCGCCTCCCGCATCCTGCCAGGCACCCGCGTCAGCACCAAGGTCCCGGGGAAGGCTTCGTGAACTTCGTCGGGGTGTTCGTCAACCGGCCGGTGATGACCTGCCTGGTCATGATCGGCATCCTGATGTTCGGCATTTTCAGCTACCGGCTGCTGCCGGTCTCCGACCTGCCCAACATGGATTTCCCGACGATTGCCGTCGCCGCTTCGCTGCCCGGCGCCAGTCCCGAGACCATGGCGTCCGCGGTGGCCACGCCGCTGGAGAAGGAGTTTTCCACCATCGCCGGCCTGGAATCCATGGATTCCAACAGCGCGATGGGCGTGACGCGCGTCACCATGCAGTTCTCGCTCGACCGCAGCATCGATGCCGCCGCGCAGGACGTGCAGGCTGCCCTTACCCGGGCGGCGCGGCAGTTGCCGCCGCAGATGACCACGCCGCCCTCCTTCCAGAAAGTGAATCCGGCGGATGCGCCGATCTTCTATCTGGCGCTGACCTCGAAGACCCTGCCGCTGTCCACGGTGGACGAATATGCGCAGACCTTGCTGGCGCAGCGCATCTCGACGGTCAACGGCGTGGCGCAGGTGCAGGTCATCGGTTCGCAGAAATTCGCGGTGCGCATCCAGCTCGATCCCAAGTCCCTTGCCTCCCGCGGCATCGGCATCGACGAAGTCGCCGATGCGATCGGCCGCCAGAACTCGAACCTGCCCACGGGGACGCTTTATGGCGCCCACCGGGCCTATACGGTGGAATCCAACGGCAAGCTGCAGAACGCGGCGGGATTCCGGCCGGTGGTGGTTGCCTGGCGCAACGGCGCGCCGGTGCGCATGAGCGAGATCGGGCGCGTCATCGATGGCGTGGAGAATGACAAGGTCGCAGCCTGGTACAACGACGAGCGCGGCATCGTGATCTCGATCCAGCGCCAGCCCGGCACCAACACCATCGAGATCGTCGACACCATCAAGAAGATGCTGCCGACTTTCCGCGCCCAGGCGCCGGCGGGGCTGGAGATGGAAATCCTTTACGACCGCTCGGTGTCGGTGCGGGAGTCGGTCCACGACGTGCAGTTCACGCTGATCCTGGCGCTGGTGCTGGTGGTGCTGGTGATCTTCCTGTTCCTGCGCAATCTGTCTGCCACCCTGATTCCGAGCCTGGCGCTGCCGATGTCCATCGTTGGCACCTTCTCCGTGATGTACCTGGCGGGTTTCAGCCTCAACAATATTTCGCTGATGGCCCTCACGCTGTGCGTCGGTTTCGTCGTGGACGACGCCATCGTCATGCTGGAGAACATCAACCGCCACATGGAAATGGGCAAGTCGGCCATGCAGGCCACCCTCGATGGCGCAAAGGAGGTGGGATTCACGATCGTCTCCATGACGCTGTCGCTCGCCGCGGTGTTCATTCCCGTTCTCTTCATGAGCGGCATCCTCGGCAAGTTGCTGCACGAGTTCGCCGTCACCATCATGGCGGCGGTGCTCGTATCGGGTTTCGTGTCGCTGACATTGACACCGATGCTGTGCAGCCGCTGGCTGCGTCCCGAGCACGGGAAAACGCACGGCCGGGTTTATCAATGGAGCGAACGCGCCTTCGACGGCATGCGCGATCTCTACGATGTCACGCTCAAATGGTCGTTGCGGCATCACCGCATCATCATGCTGGGCTTCGTCGCCATATTCGCCGCCACGGCCTGGCTGTTCCACATCACGCCCAAGGGCTTCCTGCCCAGCACCGATACGGGGCAGCTGCTGGTATTCACCGAAGCAGCGCAGGACATCTCCTTCGAGGCCATGGCGCAGAAGCAGCGCCAGGCCGCGAACATCGTGCGCGCCGATCCGAACGTGGAAAGCGTCATGGCCTTCATCGGCCCGTCCTCGACATCCGGCTCGAGCCAGACGCTCAACCTCGGCCGCATCCTGGTTAAGCTGAAAGATCGCGACCAGCGCCTGCATGCCGATGCGATCATCCAGGAACTGCGGCCGAAGCTGTCGGTCATTCCGGGCCTGAAGGTCTACCCGCAGAACATTCCGCCGGTGCGCATCGGCGGCAAGGTGACCAAGAGCGAATACCAGTACACGCTACAGGATGCGGACACCGCGGAGCTGTATCACTGGGCGCCGATCCTGGAGGAGAAGGTGCGCGGCCTGCCGGGCTTCGTGGACGTCAACAGCGACCTGCAGATCACCAATCCGACCGTCAAGATCGAGATCGAACGCGACAAGGCTTCCACCCTTGGCGTGACCGCCGAGCAGATCGAGGAAGCGCTTTACAGCGCCTTCAGTGCGCGCCAGGTTTCCACCATCTACACGCCCAGCAACGAGTACTGGGTCATCCTCGAGCTGGCGCCGGAATACCAGGACAGCCCGGAAGCGCTGTCCATGCTCTACGTGCGCTCGAGCACCGGGGCGCTGGTGCCGCTTTCATCGGTGGCCCGCATCGGCCGCGGTGTCAGTCCGCTGACGGTCGCGCACCAGGGCCAGCTGCCGGCGGTGACGATTTCCTTCAACCTGCGCCCCGGCGTCGCACTGAGCGAAGCCATCGCCCAGGTCAACGGCGTAATCGCCGAACTGCGCATCCCGCCGACCCTGATCGGCAGCTTCCAGGGTACGGCGCAGGCGTTCCAGTCCTCACTGGCCGGCATGGGGTTGCTGCTGCTCATGTCGGTATTCGTGATCTACCTGATCCTGGGAATTCTCTACGAGAGCTATATCCATCCTGTCACCATCCTGTCGGGCCTGCCGACGGCGGGGTTCGGCGCACTGCTCACGCTGATCCTGTTCAAGATGGACCTGAACATGTACGGCTTCGTCGGCCTGATCATGCTGATCGGCATCGTCAAGAAAAACGCCATCATGATGATCGACTTCGCCATTGACGCGCAGCGCCGCGACGGCGCCGATCCCGCGAAAGCGATCTACGACGCCTGCATCATCCGCTTCCGGCCAATCATGATGACCACCATGGCCGCACTGATGGGTACGCTGCCGATCGCGCTGGGCATCGGCGCGGGTGCCGAGGCGCGCAAGCCACTGGGACTGGCAGTGGTGGGAGGATTGATCGTATCGCAACTGCTGACCCTGTACATCACGCCGGTGGTCTACCTGTACCTCGAACAATTCCAGCAATGGCGCGCACGTCGCCGCGGCCACGGCGCACCAGCGCTCGCGGCGCGGCCTCAAGAGTAGGGAACCTCGAATGGAAAATCCGCAGGCAGCCACACCGGAACCGGCCGCCATACCGCGGCCGTCCCTGGTCACGGTCGCCCACCTCATCTATGGCCTGCACTCGCTCGCCATTTTCATCGGGCTGACCAGCGCGGTGACCATCGTTGGCGCCTTCGTCTTCGGCATCCCGTCCATCGTCGCCGTCGTCATGAACTACATCTACCAGTCCGAGGTGCGCGGCAGTTTCCTGGAGTCGCACTTCCGCTGGCAGATCCGCACCTTCTGGTTCGCGCTGCTCTGGGTCGGCCTGGGCGTCCTCCTCGTCCTGACCATCGTGGGCATCCTCGTCGCCTGGGCGGTGTTCCTCGCCGCGGGAATCTGGGTGATCTATCGCATCGCGCGCGGCTGGCTCACGCTACAGGATCACAGGCCGCTGCAGGTCTGACCGCCGCGCGCCGCTGGCTTAGGCGAGATTTGCCTGCAGTTTCTGCAGGAATTGCCGGATGCGCCCGGCATTCTGTCCAATGTCACTTCGCCCCACCCGGGATTTGGAGCGCACGTCGACTTTTGTTGCCCCCCCTTCGGCAATCACGCGAACCACAACGTCATCCTTGAAGCCGTAGAGCAACGTGGTCGCCACCGCCTCGATCCGGCCTTCGGCCGCATTCTGATCCACGATTTCCAGATTCATCGACTTCAGCGCCGCTTCCGCAGCCTTGAGAACCTTGTCCTTTTCGGCCGGTACCGTGAGGGTTTTCAGGTCGGGATACGCTTTTTCCTGCTGCGCGGCAACTTCGGGACCGTCGTAGTCGACCGGATGGTCCCCCTCCTTGCGCAGGCCCTTCACCGCCACGAAAGCGGGTGGATTCTGCGTATCGGTGCTGATGTCGTGGATGAAAGGCAGCTTGGCGACCGTCGCCTTGTAGGTCCAGGGAATGTACGCGGTGGCCGCGCCGACGAGGATGCCGGCCACGGCGGCGGCGACCAGCCTGGCAGGGCGTGGTACCAGCAGGAACAAGCCGGCCAGGGAGACGACTGCTGCGCCCGCCGCGAACCAGAAGGCCCAACCCATGATCGCGAATCCGGTACGGAAGTGCCAGAGGCCGAACCGGTGACCGATGCCCGAAAAAACCATGGCAAAGGCGCTCACCAGCGCGACAACGAGGCCGATCCAGATCAACCGGCGTGAAACCGTTTGCAGCGGCTTTGCAGCAGTGGTTTGAGCGGCCATCGTTGATTCCTCCAGGTTGACGTTTGACAGTCCAGCGCCCGGATCATTCCACGGACGGGCCTGCTGCCGGTTATTTTGCCGCGGTCTTTTCCATCCCCGCAAGCTTGAAGGTACATCACTTTCTCAAAGTCGCCATAAGTCCGGTCGAAGTAATACAACTTCGGCGAAACGTATTCGATCCTGTAATAGACGGGCAATTGTTTCAACGCCTCGAGGCTCATGCGTCCACGGCATAGGTGGTATGCCGCCCGCCCCTCTTCCGCACACCGGTTGCAGACGACATATTGTCACTGTAGCAATTCTCCTTTGGAGGCAATCATGAAAAGCTTACTGGACATGTTTCGCAGCGCGCTGGGATCGACGGGCACGCAGGCGCTGGACGCAACGAAGCGCGAGTTGGTACGCGCGCGGGAAGATCTTCGCAAGATCTACGGGCGCACCTGGAGCGATCGCGGCCACCTGTAGTCCGCCGCTGCAGTCGGATGCAGGATGGACGGGACAGGATCGAATCTGTGCTGTCCCATCCTGCCCCATCATGTAATTCCAGTCTGCCCTCGGCGCCATTCCTGACGCCGCGGTCGATTCCACGGGCGTAACCGGGCACAATGCCGGCTCGCCGCCATGAATCCCGCCTTTTTCGCCCTCGCCGCCGCAGCCTTTGTCTCCGGTGCGAACCTCCGGTTGTTCGACGCGTTGTTGCCGACTGTTGCGCGGGACTTCGGCGTCCTGCCGACCACCGCCTCCGTCGTCATCACGGCATTCACGCTGGCTTACGGCCTGTTCCAGGTCGTGCATGGCCCGCTTGGCGATCGCCTCGGTAAATTGCGGGTGGTGGGTGCCGCCACCCTGATCGCGGCGGCCGCTTCGCTGGGCTGCTCGTTCGCGTCGTCGCTGGAAATGCTCACGGTCCTGCGTTTTGCCACCGGCATCGGCGCCGCAGCCATTGTTCCTCTGTCGCTGGCCTGGGTCGGCGACAATACCCCCTACGAAAAACGCCAGGCCGCGATCGGCCGCCTGCTCAGTTTCATCCTGATGGGCCAGATCCTCGGGCCCGCGCTCGGCGGCGCGCTCGCCGAATTCGTGGACTGGCGGCGGGTGTTCGACGTGCTTGCTGCGATTTTCCTTGTCGTCAGCGTGGTATTGCTGGTGGTCGACCGCCGCACCGTGCGCCCGCAGGTCGCGGGGGCGACGGGAGGCATCGTGGACAACTACGTGCGTGTTCTGCGCGATCCGTGGGTGCGCACGGTGATGCTGACCGTGTTCCTCGAGGGCGGACTGTTTTACGGCGCCTTTGCCTACACCGGTGCCTACCTCAAGGAGCGCTTCGATCTTTCCTACCTGCTGATCGGCGCCCTGCTCGCCGGCTTCGGCCTGGGCGGCGTGACCTACACCATCATGGTGCGCCAGCTCCTGGCACGCTTCGGCGAAACCGGTTTCGTCAGGATCGGCGGTGGCCTGATGCTGGCCTGCTTCATCGTCCTGCCGGTCCTGCCGGCATGGCAGGCCACCATCCCGGTATTCATCGTTTCGGGATTCGGTTTCTACATGTTCCACAACACCCTGCAAACCAAGGCCACGGAGATGGCACCGCAGGCACGGGGCACCGCGATCGCCGTGTTTGCCTTTTCGCTGTTCATGGGCCAGGCCAGCGGCGTGGCCGCCTGCGGCGTCCTCATACGCCTCGTCCACTACGAATGGACCTTCGTCGCCATGGGGCTCGCCCTGGCAATCCTGGGCTGGCGTTTTGCCGGCCGGGTCGAAAGGCACCGGCTGGCCACATGACGCACGGCGGTTCGTGCATCGCGGCGGTGGCCGAAGTATGATTGCCCGCGACAGGCGGCCGGGATCGGAAACGGCTGCCCGGGCCTGAAGACATGCTTCCGGCATCGGTCCAAGGGGAGACAAAACAATGAAAAAATTACTCGCCGCCTGCGTGCTGCTCGCACTGGCTGTCGCAGTTCCGGCTTTCGCGGAAGTTCACGTTACGGAAGCGAAACTGGGCAAACGCGTCGTCGACCGCAGGATTGCGGACGAAACCGCGACATTCAAGGCCCGTGACCGGGCCTATCTCTGGCTCAGGGTGGAAGGCACGAATGACGACATGCTGACTGTCGCCTGGAAGGTGAATGACTTGGTGTTCCCGGTCGAACTCAAGATCAACGGCGATCCGTGGCGGACCTGGGCAAGCAAGACCTTGCACATTGTCGGCGACTGGACGGTGACCGTGACGAGCTCCGGAGGCAAGACCCTCCACGTGGCGCGCTTCAAGGTCAAATAGGGCTTCCCCAACAGTGCCGATGCCCGAACCCGTAACCTCTCCCGTCCCGAACCGGCTCGACCGGCTCAAGCTCTATTACGAGAAGAACGAGCGCAAGGTCGCCGCCTGGTCGTTCGTCGGCGGCTTCATTTTCGATGTCGTCACCCTGGACCGGATCGATTCGTGGTTTACCATGGGCCAGCAGGCGGCTTATATCCTGATCATCGGCATGGCGCTCTTGCAGATGTTCTTCGAGGAAGGCAAGCCGCCGCGAGACCTGGCCAGCATGCATGCGGTGAAGCGCTTCTACTTCGAATACCGCAATGCCATCGTTCACTTCATTCTCGGCAGCTTGCTCAGCCTGTACACGCTGTTCTTTTTCAAGAGTTCGTCGCTATTCGTGTCGTTCGGATTCATGGCCATCCTGGCCGTGCTGGTGGTCATCAACGAATCGGAGCGCTTCAAGAAGCTGGGTCTGTCCTTCAAGTTCGCGCTGCTGAGCATCTGCACGCTGTCCTTTTGCGCGGGGGTCGTGCCGGTGTTCATCGGCTCCATCGGCATGCTGGTCTTCATGGCATCCATGCTGGTCGCTTGTATCCCGCCCGCGGTGGTAAGCAGGCGCATCCGCATCCATGCCCCCGAACGCTCGCAACAGGCCCGCAGGCAGATCCTCGTTCCCTTCGGCGCGGTGCTGGTGCTGTTCCTCACGCTTTATTTGTTCCGGCTGATCCCGCCGGTACCGCTTTCGATCCAGTACATCGGTGTCTACCATGGCGTCGAACGGCAGGGCGACAGCTTCGTGCTCAGCCACGAACGGCCGTTCTGGCGCTTCTGGGATAATGGCGACCAGAAGTTCCTGGCCCAGCCGGGGGACAAGGTTTACGTGTTCTTCCGGATATTCTCGCCCGCGCGCTTTGCCGACCAGGTGCTGATGCGCTGGTACTGGAAGGGCAATGGCAAGTGGCAGCTTCACGATTCCATCCCGATCAACATCGTGGGCGGGCGGGCCCAGGGTTTCCGCGGCTACGGCATGAAGTCGAACTACCAGCCCGGCGAATGGAAGCTGCAGGTGGAAACCACGGACGAGCGCGAGATAGGTCGCGTCTATTTCGACCTCGAAACCGTGTCTGCCGCACCGAGGACTTTCGACACTGACGTCGAATAATCGCGCGAACCGAAGACTTCAAGGACAGTCATATGGATTCAACAAGGAAAGAACCAAGCATGAAACTGTGGATATTCGATTCGCATGCGTCGGACGAGGATATCGAGGCGGGCTGCGCAGCAGCCACGGCACTGATCGAGAAGCGGGGCGTCAGCGTCGACAGGGCCTATGACGCGGTGATGAAGCGCAGCAGCCGGGCGCGCTACGATACGCGCGCCGCAAAAGCCTGGGACGACGCGGAAGACGAGGCGTTGCGCGTGGCCTACCACGGAGCGGAGCCGGACGACGAGCCGGTGCTCGGGCCGCACAAGACCCCGGAACGGCACAGCAACTGAAAAGAAAAAGGCCCGCCATGCGGGCCTTTGCCGGAATGCCTGACTCGTACCTATTTGGCGATATCGAGCAGTTCGACTTCGAAAACCAGCGTCGCGCCCGGCTTGATCTTGGGCGGTGAACCGCGATCCCCGTAAGCGATGTCGGCCGGGCAGACGAGTTTTGCCTTGCCGCCCACCTTGATCAGCTGCACGCCTTCGGTCCAGCACTTGATCACGCCGTTGAGCCCGAATGTCGCGGGAGCACCGCGCTTCACGGAACTGTCGAACACCGTGCCGTCGACCAGGGTGCCGTGGTAGTGCACCGTCACCTTGTCGGTGGCGGCCGGCCTTGCCCCCGTGCCTTCCTTGATCGGGATCACGATCGCCCCGGATTCGGTTTTCTTGGCACCAGGCTCGGCGGCAGCCTTCGCCAGAAACGCGGTGCCGGCTTTCTTTTCCTTCTCCGCAACGGCGCCGGCACGAGCCTGCGCGAGTTGCTGGATCTTCGGCATGTACGTCTGCATGTCAACCTTGGCCGGACGCTTGAGCACGCCGTCAGTCAGGCCGGCCTTCACCTGCTCGAGTTCGGCTTCCGTCAGCGAGAAGTCATTCACCGTCTGGCTCAAAGCCTGCCCGATCGCATACATGGTCTTTTCTTCTTCGGTTTTCGGATCAGCCGCGAAAACCTGTGCCACGAAAGCAGCGGCAAGCAATGCCGGGATGCTACGCAAAACGAGATTCATAAGATTCCTTTCTTCGAAAGAGGGGGCATGTTACCGCAATCGGCTGGCGCCGATGCTTGAGAGGAAAGGGAAAAGGTGAAAGGCGAAAGAAGGAGCGCGATTTCACTCCCTGGGGCACTTCCACTTTCCTCTTTTGCCTTTCACCTTTCACCTTCTTTTATCTGACCCACCCTCTCGGCTTCGTCCGCCAGAACTTCCACACCAGCCATCCACCGATCAGGCCGCCGAGGTGCGCGAAATGCGCGACACCGGAAACGGTACCGGTCACGCCGAACACCAGTTCGAGGATCGCGTAGAGCAGCACGAACACGCGCGATGGCATGGGGATCGGCGGGAACAACGGCATGATCCTGCGATTTGGAAACACCAGTGCATAGGCCAGCAGCAAGCCGAACACACCGGCCGAGGCACCGATCACCGGGCCGCCGCCTTCGCCGAACATGGCGCCGACGATGATCTGCACGATGCCGCCGGTGATCACACTGGCGAAGTACGCCGCGGCAGCGCGCTTCATTCCCCACACGCGTTCGAGGTCGCCGCCGAACATCCACACGGCGAGCATGTTGAAGGCAAGGTGCATGAAATTTCCATGCAGGAAGCTGTACGTGACCATCTGCCAGGGCGACAGCAGCGGCAGGCTTTCGATGCCGGAGCCCGCGCCGGGCCAGAGGGCAAACCAGTAGATCAGCGCGTTGCCCATCACCTGCTGCAACAGGAAGACGACGACGTTGGCGATGACGAGGGCTTTTGTAAACGGAGGCAGCGACGGCATGCGGCTCTTTCAGGTCAGGGAGGAGGATTCGGGACAGGCTCAGGAACTGCAGGAGAGCATCGAACAGCCGGCGCGGTTGCGCGCCCAGTCCGGGCGGCGCTGCGCGAATTTCTCTTTCCCGGGCTGATCGTCATAGGGACGGCGCAACACATCGAGCAACTCGTGTATGCCTGCATCGTCACCCTGCCCGGCGCGGTCGATGGCTTCCTGCGCGAGATAATTGCGCAATACATACTTGGGGTTCGCGGCATTCATGCGCTTGCGGCGCTCCGCAACCGGCAATCCGTCGCCATGCACGCGAATGGCGTAACGCGCCAGCCATGCCATGAAATCCGGTTCCGCTTCGCGGCGCTTCGTTTCGTCGTAGAAGGCTTCCGCAAACGGCGCCAGGGAAGGCGCATCGGGATCGAGGTCGGCCAGCGCGCGGAAGAAAATCGACATGTCGACTTCCGCGCCCTGCAGCAGGCCGTACAGTTCCCGCATGAATTCATCATCCCCCTCGCGGCATTCGAGCAGGCCAAGCTTCGCCGCGACGTTGCCGCGATCGGCGGCCATGAACACGTCGACGAAATGCTGCAACCCGGCTTTCAGCGGCTCGACCGAAGAAAAGGCCGGCACCAGCGCGTTGGCCAGTTGCTGCACGTTCCAGTAGGCGACCTGCGCCTGCTGGCCGAAACGGTAACGCCGGCCCTGGGCATCCGTGGTATTGGGTGTCCAGTCGAGGTCGAAATCATCCACCCAGCCGTAGGGGCCGTAGTCGATGGTCAGGCCGAGGATCGACATGTTGTCGGTGTTCATCACGCCATGGACGAAACCGACGCGCAGCCAGTGCGCCACCATCAGCGCGGTCCGCTCGCAGACCTGCGCGAACCAGTCCGCGTAAAGCTGTTCGCCGGAAGATCGCAGTTCCGGAAAATCGCGGCGAATGGTGAAGTCGATGAGTTTTTTCAGCAGTTCCACGTCTTCGCGCGAAGTCGGCAATTCGAAATTGCCGAAACGGATGAAGGACGGCGCCACCCTGCAGACCACCGCGCCCGGCTCCGCCTCCGGGTGGCCGTCATAGAACATGTCGCGGATCACCTGCTCGCCTGTCGCCACCAGACTCAGCGCCCGCGTGGTCGGCACACCGAGATGATGCATCGCCTCGCTGCACAGGAATTCGCGGATCGAGGACCTGAGGACCGCGCGGCCATCGGCCGTTCGCGAGTAAGGCGTCGGCCCGGCCCCCTTCAACTGCAGTTCCCAGCGCTGGCCCTTCGAATTGAGCGTCTCGCCGAGGGTGATCGCCCGCCCGTCACCCAGCTGCCCCGCCCAGTGGCCGAACTGATGGCCGCCGTAGTTGGCCGCGTAGGGCTGCATGCCTTCTACCAAGGCATTGCCGCCGAATACGCTGGCGAATTCCGGGGAACGGATTTCGGCTTCGTCGATGTCAAGCAGCGCCGCCACTTCCGCCGAGTAGGCAATCAACCGTGGCGCAACCACCGGTGTCGGCTTGACGCGTGAATACAATGCGCCATGGACCTGGCGCCGCGCGGGGCCCTCCTGCGGATCGGCGGGGAGGTCACGGACAAAGCTGTTGTCGAATTGGAGGCTGTGCATGAAATGCGAGGGGCCTGAAGCGCCGAAATTGTAGAGCAGTTGGGGGCCTGGAACCGGTTTTTCCAGAGGCCTGCACCGGCAATAGCTACTGGCGGATTGTGAAAATCCTGCCATGGCCGAACCGGCATCGCCGCAAGCGCCGTCCATAACCCATTGGTTAATCGGCGTTGTACCGCCGGCCGCATCCGGAGCCGAGGATTTTCGCCACGGCATGCATATTGCGAACGTTTCATTTGTACACGATTGCCCCGAGGTCTGCGCCATGAGTGCCGTATCGCCCCATCGAGATCGTTCACTGTCCGGCCTGGTCACAGACTTGTGGCGCGAGTCCATGGATTTGATCCGTGAGGAAGCGGCATTGGCCAAGGCCGAGGTGTCGGACAAGGCTACGCATGTGGGCGCTGCAATGGTCTGGCTGGCCGTTGGCTCGGCATTCCTGTTCGCAGGCCTGGTGATGTTGCTGGTTGCCGGTGTTGCCGGGCTGGCAATGGCGTTGCCGGAAGATCATGCGGCCTGGCTGGCACCCTTGCTTGCGGGCTGCGTGGTACTGCCGATAGGCCTTGCATTACTGGTGATCGGAAGAAAAATGGTGACGGACATGAATCTCAAACCCTCGCATTCCCTGCGCTCGGTGCGCAAGGATGTGGAAGTGATCAAGGAGCACATCTGATGAATACGAACAGGACGCCCGACGAAATCGAATCCGACATCGACAAGGTCCGCGAGCGCATGGATTCGACCCTGGATTCCCTCGAGCACAAGCTGGATGCGAAGCGGATGCTGCGCGAAGGCCTCGACAATTTCCGCAACAGCGAAGCAATCAAGTATGCAGCGGGCGCTGCGCTGAAGGCCGGCCGCGCAGCACGCGAGCATCCGGTCCCGGCCGCCATCGCAGGCGCGAGCCTTTTCGGCCTGCTCGTCTGGGGCCTGCGCTCAGGCCTGCATTCGCGCAGCGAACGCAAGGCCATGCGCAATGTGTCACAGGCCGTCGATACCGCACGCGACCGCCTGATCGAGGCAAAGCGGACACTTTCCAGTTCCACCCGTGGCGCCCGCCAGCGCACCCGCGAAGCGGCAGGCCATGCCTGGGAAGGGATGCAGCACGCCGGCAGTGAAGCGCGCTCCGTCGCTCGCGAACACCCAATGGCTGTGGCCG
>Ga0190271_10001485_pt1 | contig 13382 bp, 12 predicted proteins | sample Popmic356T_FD_133747 | JGI IMG/M metagenome (GOLD analysis project Ga0190271, IMG submission 133747) | Populus adjacent soil microbial communities from riparian zone of Weber River, Utah, USA - 356 T | ecosystem: Environmental > Terrestrial > Soil > Riparian zone | place: USA: Utah | collected...
CGGACTGGCAAGACGAGCGTCTGCGAGGCGGCGCTCGGCCGCGCGCGCCGGCGCGGTGCCTACGTGGCGAAGCTCGACCTGTTCCGAGTCTCGGACGCCGCCGAGCTCGCGGAGGCACTCGCCACCGCGGTGATCGCGAACCGCTCGGGCGTCCACCGGATGCTGCGGCGGGCGCGCACGGCCGGGCGGTCGGCGCTGTCCGCCGTGCAGTCGCAGATGCTCGTCCGCATGGTCGGCGAGCTGGGGGAGGGGGTGGAGCTCGCCGTCAGGCCGGGCAGCGCGGAGCAGGATCCTGAGCGGGCGCTCGACCTCGCGCTCGAGCTGCCCGAGCGGGTGGCGATCGCCGACAAGCGCCGGCTGATGCTCTTCTTCGACGAGTTCCAGGAGGTCGCCGCTGCGCGCCGGCCCTACGGCGACCCGGACGCTGTGACGAACCGGATGCGCGCCGTCTTTCAGCGCACCACCTCGGTCAGCTACCTGTTCGCGGGCAGCATCGAGCACGTCATGCGCGACCTGTTCGCTCCGGCGCGGCGGGCGTTCAGCGGCTTCGGCAGCTTCTACTCGCTGCGGCCGATCACGGACGAGGAGTGGCGTCGTGGGCTGGCGGAGCGGTTCGCCGCCGACGATTGCACCGTCGCCGCGGCGGCGCTCGACCGGATCGTCGAGCTGGGCGGCGGCCACCCCCGGGCGACGATGCGGATCGCCCAGCAGACCCACCTCGTCTCGATCGAGCTCGACACCCGCGAGATCGGACTCGAGCTGGTGCAGCTCGGCTTCGAGCGCGCGCTCGAGGGCGATCGGCCGACGATGGAGCAGGTGGTCGAGCGGATCCGGCTGCTGCACAAGCACGGGCTGCTGGTGGTGCGCACCGTCGCCGCGGGCGAGTCGCCGCCGCGGCGCCTCCACGCCGGCGTCCGCGACCGGGTGCTGAAGCTGCTGCGCGACGCCGGCATCATCGAGCACGAGGCCCGTGGGCAGTGGCGGGTGATCGACCCGCTGCTGCGCCACTACCTGGCGACGCTAGACCCGTTTCGCTGACAGCTCGGTCGCGATCCGCTCGGCGAGCTCCGGGTAGGACGGAGAGCCAAGGTGCATCACGCCGTTCACGAAGAAGCGCGGCGTGCTCGGGGTGCCGCTGCGCACTCCGCTGCGGAAGTCCTCCTCGACGCGAGCACGGTGGATGCCCTCGTCCAGCTCCCTGTCGAAGCGGTCGAGGTCTAGCTCGATCGCAGCGGCGTGCTCGCGCAGGTCAGCGTCGCTCAGCTCGAGTTGGTGGCTGAACAGCCGGTCGTGCATCTCCCAGAAGCGCCCCTGCGCCGCGGCGGCCTCGGCCGCCTCGGCCGCCGCAGGGGCGCGCGGGTGCAGGTCCGCAAGGGGCATGTGCCGGAACACGAAGCGCAGGCTGTCGCCGTAGCGCTCGACGAGTTCCTGCACGACCGGATAGGCGTCGCCGCAGTACGGGCACTGAAAGTCGCCGTACTCGACGAGTGTGACGCGCGCCTCGGCCGCGCCCCGTACGTGGTCACGCGCCGGGTCGACCGGGGGATCGAGAGTTGCAACGCCGGCTTCCATAACGAAAAGCTTACCTTTCGTAAGTAGGTTGGCTCCGCAGCTCTGCTCGCTTGATCTTCCCACTGGCCGTCTTCGGCAGCGCGTCCGCGAAGTCGACGACGCGCGGGTACTTGTAGGGCGCCGTCGTCTCCTTGACGTGGTCCTGCAGCTCGCGGGCCAGCTCGGCCCCCGGCGCGTACCCGTCGCGCAGCACGATCACGGCGCGCACCACCTGCCCGCGCACGTCGTCCGGCGCCGCCACCGCGGCCGCCTCGGCCACGGCGGGGTGGGACACGAGCGCTGATTCGACCTCGAAGGGGCCGATGCGGTAGCCCGCCGAGATGATCACGTCGTCGGTCCTGCCCTCGAACCAGAGGTAGCCGTCGTCGTCCTCGCTCACGCGGTCGCCGGTCCGCCAGGGCTGGTCGCGCGGACCGTCGAGGAAGAAGGTGGGCACGCTGGCGGGGTCGATCACGAGCTCGCCCTGGTCGATCCAGGCGCGGAAGCCGGGCAGCGGGCGGCCCATCGAGCCGGGCCGGACCGGCAGGCCGATCGGCATGCCGGTGAGATGGCCGGTCTCGGTCTGGCCGTAGCCGTCGTGGATCGAGACGCCGGTCCCGTCCTGCCAGGCGCGCACGACCTCCGGGTTGAGCGGCTCGCCCGCGGCGCACGCGTGGCGGAGAGCGGGGAGGGGCCGGAGCTCCACGCGCTTGGCGATCGCCCGGTACTCGGTGGGGGACATGCAGAGCACGGCCACGCGCTCGCGCTCGAGCAGCTCCAGTCGCTCGTCCGGGTCAAAGCGCGCGTCGTGAAGGAGCGCGGTCGCGCCGCGCAGCCAGGCGGCGACGAACGCGTTGCGCGCCGACAGTGACCAGCCGCTGGCGGCGGTGCACCAGCACAGGTCGCCCGGCTGGGCGCCGTACCAATGCTCCGCCTGAACGCGCTGCCCGTACAGGTAGCCGTGACCGTGGCGCACCGGTTTGGGCTCGCCCGCCGTGCCGGAGGTGAAGACGATCAGCGCCGGATCCCGTGGGCCGGGTTCGAGCGTCTGTGCCGGCTCGGCCTCGAATACGGCCGGGTCGGGGAGAGCGAGCACGAGCCCATCGAAGAGGGTGGCGCCGACGCGCTCGAGATTGCGCTCGTCCGCGACGACGGCGCGAGGACCGACCAGGTCCATGCGCGCGCGGAGGTCGGCGGGGCGCAGCTGCTCGGTGCAGGGCTGGGCGACGGCGCCGAGCCGCCAGCAGGCGACCATCGTGTAGGCCCACTCAGGGCGGTTGCCGAGCACGGTCATCACGACGTCGCCGCGCCCGACGCCGCGCGCGGCGAGCGCGCCGGCGAGCCGCTTCGACCGGTCGGCGAGCTCGCCGAAGCCGATCTCGCTGCGTTCCCGCTCGCGCGAGATGCAGACGAGCGCGGTCCGCCCGGGGTCCTCCGCGTCGACTATGTCGGCGACGAAGCTCGCGGCGGCCTTCCGTCAGCCCTCGCGCGTCCAGCGCTCGCCGGCGCTCAGCCGCTCGAGCCCCAACCAGGCGAAGTCCATGACCATCTCCAAGGCCTGCTCGCGCGCAACCTCGGGGTGCTCGGCCCACCAGTTGGCGACCGACTGGACGGCCCCGACGAGCATCTGGGCAAGCACGCGGATGCCGGCTTCGGACTGGTCCCCTCCCTGCGAGCGCGCGCCTGGGTCCTGGGCGATCAGCGCCGCGACGACCACGGTCACCTGCTCGACGATGCGGTCGAGGGCGGCCGAGGTCTCGGGATCGGAGACGTCGCGGAAGAGGATCCGCCAAGCGTCGCGGCGCTCCTCGACGAACGAGAAGAAGGCGTCGAGGCCGGTGGCGAGCCGGGCGGCGCCGGACTCGACCTCGACCCCGGCGAGCGAGGACGCAAGACGCTCGAAGAGCTCGTTCGCGTTCTGCTCCAGGAGGTCGCCGTAGAGCCCCTGCTTGGAGTCGAAGTGCTCGTAGATGAGGGCCTTGGAGATGCCGGCCTCGCGGGCGATGTCGTCGATCGACGACGCGTGGTACCCGTGCGCGGAGAACACGGCCAGTGCGGCGTCGAGAATGCCGGCGCGGCGCTCCTCGGCCGTGAGCCGCCGTCGTGTCGGTGATGGACTCATGGGTCTTCTGTGATGCTTGTCACACTAGACTTACTGAATGGTCAGTTAGTTTGTGCGCCGGACGGGGGACGCGACCGGCGCAGGTGCATTCGAGAGTGGGAGCTTAGGCAGATGGGTGGCGTGACTCTTCTCGCACAGGCAAGCGGAAGTGAGCCGGCCGGCGGTGCGGCCGCTGCCGAGGCGATCGGAGCCACCCTGGGCGCGCTCGTCGTGACCACGGTGATCGTGCTCGTGATCGCCGCCCACCGCAGCCGTCGCATCAGCTGGCTTCATCACCTTGCACGCTTCGCCGAGCGCCAGACCGGGCTGCCCGGCTGGGCGGCGCTCCCCTCCGCGGTGATGGGCGGGGCGCTCCTCACCGCCGCGCTCGGGATGTACTGGGACATCTCCCTGCACATCGACAACGGCCGCGACGACGGGCCGCTCGCCAACCCCGCGCATTACCTGATCCTCGTGGGGCTGTACGGGTCACTGCTCGCCGGCGCGCTGTCGATCGCGCTGGCGGGCCGCGAGCGTCCCTGCCGGACCGCCATCCACCTCGGTGGCGACTGGTGGGCTCCGGTCGGCGGGCTCATGATCGCCGCCTGCGGCGCGTTCGCCCTCGCCGGCTTCCCGCTCGACGACCTCTGGCACCGCATCTTCGGCCAGGACGTGACGCTCTGGGGGCCGACCCACCTGATGCTGATCGGTGGCGGGTCGCTGGCCGTGCTCGGCGGCATGGTCCTGCTCGCCGAGGGCATCACGGCGGTCGGCCGCGACCCCGAGCGCGACAGCCACCTGCTGGTCATCTACCACCTGCGCCGTGGCCTGCTCGTCGGCGGCTTCCTGGTCGCGCTCTCGACCTTCCAGGGCGAGTTCGACTTCGGCGTGCCCCAGTTCCGGCTCGTCCTGCATCCGCTCCTGATCATGCTGGCCGCGAGCATCGGGCTCGTCGCCGCGCGAATCTACCTCGGCCGCGGCGGCGCCCTGCTGGCCGTGTTCGGCTTCATCGCAATCCGCGGGCTGATCGCGGTGATGGTCGGCGGCGTCTGGGACCAGACGCTGCCGCACTTCCCGCTCTATCTCGTCGAGGCGCTGCTCGTGGAGCTCGTCTTCCTTCGCTCCGCAGGCCGCAGCCCGGTGGCCACCGGCGCGCTCGCCGGCGTTCTCATCGGGACGATCGGGCTCGCGGCGGAATGGGGCTGGTCGCATGTCTGGATGCCGATCCCATGGCCGACCGCGCTGCTTCCGGAGGCTGCGGTAGCGGGGCTCGCCAGCGCCGTTGCGGGCGGCGCGGTCGGCGGCTTCATCGGCGCCGCACTGATAGGGAGCCTGCCTACGGGTGCGCCTGCGGCGCTGCCCGCGCGACTCGGACCGGTGGACCGGCGCGCCGCGCTGCTCGGCGCCGTCGCCCTCGTTGCGGTGCTCGCGTGGAACGTCCCGCTCGCGGGCGACGGCCCGCGGAGCGCGACGATCGCGCTGCGCGACATCGCGCCCGGACCCGACCGGACGGTCGCCGCCGCCATCCGGATCGAGCCGCCGGGAGCCGTCGATGAAGATCCCGAGTTCCTCAACGTCACGGCCTGGCAGGGCGGCGGCAGCGTGCTCGACCCGCTCGAGCGGACCGGCCCGGGCGAGTACCGGACGACCGAGCCGATCCCGGTCTCGGGCGGCTGGAAGGCAACGCTGCGCCTGCAGCAGGGCAGCTCGCTCGTTGCGGTCCCGATCTTCCAGCCCGAGGACCGCGCGATCCCGGCGCCCGAGACGCCCGCCAGCGCCACGTTTACGCGCAGCTTTCAGCCCGACATCTCGGTGCTTCAGCGCGAGCGAAAGCTGGATGTGGCGCCTGCGCTCAGCGCCATTGCGTACCTGACCGTGCTGGCGATCGCGCTGTCGCTCTTCGCTCTGATCGCATGGTCGCTCCTGCGCGTGGACGCCGGTGGCCCGAAAAGGCGAGCCGGAAGCAGGACCGCGCTGTCCGGCGCTGAATTGGTTTGAAACGAAATTAAAGTGGGGAAGTCACCTGCCGAATCATCTGGTAGGTTGCACGCCACGCCGAGTCCGCGTAAGCGCGGAGCGGGGGAACCAAAGGTGGCTTCGGCCACTGGGGCGAACTTCTTGGATGTCTCGAGGAGCGCGCAAGCTCTTTCAGCGCGAGCCCGTCAGCTAACCCCGCAGGCGTTCGAGAGAGAATGCCTTCACCTTCACGCAAAAGATTGCTGCGCGCGTTCATGGCGCTCGCCTGCCTCATGGGAGTCGCGACGGTCGCACCGGTCGCGCACGCGGACGTGATCGCGAGCGGTGGCGGCGGTGCCCAGTTCACGCCTCCTCCGCCCCCGCCCGAGAAGGCGACGCTCGTCAACGGCCGCCTGATCGCACCGGCGTCGGCGCCGGTTCGCGTGGCGCGGGCAATCGAGGCCGCCAACCGGCTCGTCGAGAAGCCCTACATCTACGGCGGCGGCCACAAGCTCTACAAGAGGGGCCGGCTCGACGCCGGCTACGACTGCTCCGGCGCCGTGTCGTACGCGCTGTACGGCGGTCGCTTCCTCCGCTCGCCGCTGCCGAGCGGCGCGCTCATGAGCTGGGGCGAGGAAGGCCCCGGCCAGTGGATCACCGTCTACGCGCACGGTGGCCACGCCTACGTGGTGATCGCGGGCTTCCGCTTCGACACCTCGATGCGCGACCCGGACGCCCCGGGTCCGAGCACCGGCCCACGCTGGAGCAAGTCGCTACGCCGCTCCTCGGCGTTCGTCGCTCGCCACCCGTCCGGCTACTAGACGGCATCCCGGGGGCTCGCGCTCCCGGACCGCGTGGCAACTGGCCGGGCGCGCCGGGAGTGGTCGCCCGGATATCCTTCGTCGACTCGCGAGTCAACGAAACCGGAGCATTCCTGAAGCCATGGCGATAGCCACGAGCCCATTCACCGAGAAGACCGAGGAACAGCAGGCCATCACGGAGATGGTCCGCCAGTTCGTCGACAACGAGGTCATCCCGATCGCCGAGGAGCACGACCACGAGGACAAGTTCCCCGAGGCGGTCGTGGAGCAGATGAAGGAGCTCGGCCTGTTCGGCGTCACCATCCCCGAGGAGTACGGCGGGATGGGGCTCGACCTCACGACCTACGCGATGATCATCGAGGAGCTCTCGCGCGGCTGGATCTCCATTTCAGGCATCGTCAACACCCACTTCATCGGTTCCTACCTGCTGATGAAGTTCGGGAGCGACGAGCAGAAGCAGCACTTCCTCCCGCAGATGGCGACCGGCGAGATCCGCGCCGCGTTCTCACTTTCCGAGCCCGAGTGCGGCTCGGACGTGCAGGGCATCAAGGCCACCGCCAAGAAGACGGACGACGGCGACTGGGAGCTGAACGGCCAAAAGATGTGGGTCACGAACGGCCTGCGCTCCGCGGTCGTGTTCGTGCTCATGAAGAACGACCCCAAGGCCGACCCGCCCCATACCGGCATGACCTGCTTCATCACCGAGAAGGAGCCGGGCGCCGAGCACAACGAGGGCCTTACGGTCCCGCCGCAGATCAGGAAGATGGGCTACAAGGGCGTCGAGTCGACCGAGCTTGTCTACGACGGCTTCCGCTGTCCTCCGGAGCGCATCCTCGGCGGCGAGGAGGCTGGTCTCGGCAAGGGCTTCGCGCAGATGATGGACGCGCTCGAGGTCGGCCGCGTAAACGTGGCCGCCCGCGGGGTGGGCATCGCCCAGCGGGCGCTCGAGCTCGCGCTGCGCTACTCGCAGGAGCGCAAGACCTTTGGCCGACCGATCGCGAAGCATCAGGCGATCCAGTTCAAGCTCGCCGACATGGCGACGAAGATCGAGGCGGCCCGGCTGCTGACGCTGAAGGCGGCACGCATGAAGGACGCGGGCCAGCGCTCCGACCTCGAGGCCGGCATGGCCAAGCTGTTCGCCTCCGAGATGGGCAAGGAGGTCGTCGAGGAGTCCTTCCGCATTCACGGTGGCTACGGCTACTCGAAGGAGTACGAGATCGAGCGTCTCTACCGGGACGCGCCGTTGCTCCTGATCGGCGAGGGCACCTCCGAGATCCAGCGCATGGTCATCGGCAAGAAGCTGCTCGAGCGACACAAGATCTGAGCGCGAGCCACCCGGGCGGGCGTGGATTTACGCAACCCGTCTGAACGCGCCAACAGGGTGCGGCGCACAAATGAGCGCGTTCATCGTGGCGAATGTCGCGGATTGCGTGTACGTTCGACACGAGGTCGCTACCGAGTGCTGAGCGCTCCCGAAAGGGAGTGCTCCCGTTTTGGAGAGGTGTTAATGACCCTCAGTGCTGCTGGGGAAGCGACCGTTGGTTCGCCGGAGTCTGAGCAGGTGGCCGCCCTTGCCACTGCTGATCTGCGCGCTGCCGAGTTGGGCCTGCTGTCCGCGGCCGAGCCAAGCGGCGCCCGCAGGTCGGCCGTCGAGCTCATCGGCGCCGCCGCGATCCGCTTGTTCGACATCGTCGTGGCCGCCCTGCTGCTGCTTGTTCTATCGCCGCTGATGGTCGTTGTCGCGATCGCCGTTCGCATCGAATCGCCGGGCCCTTCCTTCTTCCGCTGCGAGCGAGTGGGCTACCGCGGCCGGCCGCTTCGGATGTTGAAGCTCCGGAAGATGAGCGACCGGGCGCTGGGCGTCGCCCTCACGACTGGCCAGGACGTCCGCCTGACCCGTCTCGGTCGTCGGCTGGCGAAGCTGAAGATCGACGAGATCCCTCAGCTCCTGCACGTCCTGCGGGGAACGATGAGCCTCGTCGGACCGAGGCCCGAGGTCGCCGAGTTCGTCGGGCTTCATCGCGACTCCTACGAGGAGATCCTCTCGGTGCGTCCCGGCATCACCGGCCTGTCCCAGATCGCGTTCGCCGAGGAATGCCGGATCCTCGACCCCGACGACCCGGTCAGTCACTACGTCAACCGCATCCTTCCTCAGAAGGTTGGTCTCGACGAGCTCTATGTGAGGCGCCGGAGCGTGGCCTTCAACCTGAGGATCCTCTACTGGACGACCGTGGCCGTGGTCATGAGACGCCCCGTCGCGGTGCACCGCGACACCGGCAGGATGAACCTGCGCAAGCGCTGACCAGAGGGCGATCAGCCGGCGTCGGCGCACGAACTCCTTTACGCAAGTTGTGCGTACCCCGTGCGAACGCGCCAATTCCATAAAGGGTTGGGTGCGTAGGCGTGGCGCATCTGCGAAAACGGATATACGGTCGAGAGACCCCCTCGATAAGCCCGCCGCCCAAAGGTGTGCCGAGCGCCGAGTGCTTCCCAGACGGAAGCACTCCGCTTTTGGAGATTGATGCCAATGAGCCTCAGTACTGCTGGGGAAGTAACCGCCCCTACGCCTGAACCTGACCAAGTCGCTGCGCTGGCGACTGGAGAAGTCGCCCTGCTGCCCCCGGCTGAGCTGGCCGAGGCCGCCCGATCGTCGACTCGCGAGATTCTGAACGGCGCCGCGATTCGCGCCTTCGATTTCGTCGTGGCCCTCCTTCTGCTGGCCATCCTGCTGCCCCTGATGGTGCTCGTCGCGATCGCCGTCTGCGTCGACTCCGCGGGTCCCGCTTTCTTCCGATGCGAGCGGGTGGGCCATCGCGGGCGGCGGCTGCGGATGCTGAAGATTCGAAAGATGTGCGACCACGCGCGCGGCCCGTCGCTGACCACCGAAGAGGACCGCCGTTTCACGCGCATCGGGGGTCTGCTCACAAGGCTGAGGATCGACGAGATCCCACAGCTGCTGCACGTCCTGGGCGGGTCCATGAGCCTGGTCGGTCCGAGGCCCGAGGCTCCCGAGTTCGTCGGCCTCCATCCGAGGGACTATGAGGAGATCCTCGCGGTGCCGCCGGGGATTACCGGCTTGTCTCAGCTCGCGTTCTGCGATGAGCGCCGGATTCTCGACCCCGAGCGTCCGGTCGAGGACTATGTCAGCCGCATCCTTCCCGCGAAGGTCGCCCTAGACAGGCTGTACGCGGACCGGCGGAGCCTCGCGTTCAACCTGCGCGTCCTCTACTGGACCGTGGCGGCGGTGATCTGCCAGCGTCCGATCGCTGTCCATCGCGATTCGGGCAAGATGAACATTCGCCGGCGCTGATCAGCAATCCAAAGCACGGTTTGCGCCCGGGGTCGGGGCGGCTCTTAGCGGTTAGCATGAGTGCATGGCCGAGAGGCGGGACGTACCGCGAATCCTGCACGAACCAGATCCCCCACCCGCCGACGCCAATGCAAGCGTCGACGTGACCGACCTGTTGGCGAGACTGGCGGACCAGACGGCGGAGGTCGCCGAGGCCAGGGTCAAGCAGGAGCAGGCCGAGGCGAAGCTCAAGGCGAAGCTCGGCGAGCTGGAGTCCGCGCGAAAGGCGCACAAGCAGGAAGTCCAGCGACTCGAGGCCGACTGCCGCAAACTCGAGACGGAGTGCCACGAGGTCGCGGCCGCCTGCGGCGAGCTCGAAGCCGTGCTCGCCGGGCAGCGCGACGCGCGCGCCGCCGCCGCGGACGAGCTCAAGCGAGCGAAGGAACGCGGCGCGGCGATCCACCACCAGCTGCGGGTGGTCCAAGCGCAGCTGGGGCAGGACAAGCCCCAGGGACCGCCACCCTGGTGGCGCAGGTTCAGCCCGTGACCGGCAGCGCGCGCAAGACCGGCAAGATCCCGACGTAACCGTACGGTGTTGCGCCTGGAGCGAGTGCCGCTCGACGAGGTGGACTGGAAGGCGCTGGACGGGTTCGGCGACCGCAACGTTTTCCAGACGCCCGGGTGGCTCGAATTCGTCGCGCGGACGCAGGGGGCCGAGCCGGTCGTCGCGCGAATCGTCAGCGGCGGCGAGGCCGTCGGCTGGTTCAGCGGCCTCATGCTGCGGCGCTACGGCGTGCCGATCCTTGGGAGCCCGTTCCAGGGATGGACGACCGGGCCGATGGGCTTCAACCTCGCCCATGGGATCGACCGCCGGGAGGCGGTGGAGGCACTCTTGCCGTTCGCCTTCAAGGGGCTGCGCTGCATGCACATCGAGTTGCTCGATCGCCGCGCACGCTTCGAGGAGCTGTCCGGTCTCGGTGCGCGGCTCGCCGAGTTCAACACCTACGAGCTGGACCTTGCCCGCGAGGAGCAGGAGATCTTCGCGGGCATGTCGAGCGCCTGCCGGCGCGCGATCCGCAAGGGCGAGAGGGAGGGTGTGCGCGTCGAGGAGGCGCACGGCATCGAGTTCGCCGACGAGTACTACGCCCAGCTCGAGGACGTGTTCGCGAAGCAGTCGCTGCGCCCGCCCTACGGCGTGGAGCGCGTCCGCGAGCTGATCCGCTGTCTCGAGCCGAGCGGGAACCTCCTCCTGGTCCGCGCGCTCAGCCCGCAGGGGGAGGGGATCGCGACGGCGATCTTTCCGGTCCTGAACGAGTTCGCCTACTTCTGGGGCGGAGCCAGCTGGCGCAGCCACCAGATCCTGCGCCCGAACGAGGCGGTCTTCTGGCACACGATGCGCCGCCTCAGAGAGCGTGGCGTGCCGCTGCTCGACATGGGCGGCGGCGGAACCTACAAGCTCAAGTACGGTCCGCGCGAGCGCCGGATCCCGTTCTTCCGGAAGTCGCGTATACGCGGGATGATGACGCTCAGGGACCTCGCCGCCCGGATCCAGTGGAGGCGCGCCACCCGGCAGGGCGCTCGGTCATAGTGACGTGCGATGGGCGACCCGATCAAAAGCGTCTCGGTGATAGTGCCGCTCCGGAACGAGCGTTCGAACGTCGACCACTTCGTGAGCGACCTCGCCGCCCAGGACTTCCAGGGTGACCTCGAGGTGCTCGTGGCGGACGGCGCCTCCGACGACGGCAGCATCGAGCGGCTGGGCGTGGCCGCCGGGGAGGCCGGCCTTCCCCTGCAGGTGATCGACAACGCCGCCGGTTGGGTGTCGGCCGGCTTGAATGCCTGCATCCGCGCGGCCCGCGGCGACCTCATCGTCCGGCTCGACTGCCACTCCCGCTACCCGTACGACTACCTGCGTCGCTGTGCCGAGGTCTCGGAGCAGACGGGGGCCTGGAACGTGGGTGGACGGCTGGTGCCCACCGGGATCTCGACCACCGAGCGGGCCGTGGCGTGCGCCATGGACAGTCCGTTTGGGGGCATCGGCTGGACGCGCTTCAGCGGGGACGACCCGGTCGAGACCGACACGGTCACCTTCGGGGCCTTCCGGCGTGAGGTGTTCGAACGCGTCGGCATGTTCGACGAGACGCTCGTACGCAACCAGGACGACGAGTTCAACATGCGCCTGCGCGCGGCCGGCGGGACGATCGTGCTCGATCCCGCGATCACGGTGGCATATCGGCCGCGCGGCTCGCTCGGCGGGGTTTGGCGCCAGTACTTCGAGTACGGCCTCTGGAGGGCCCCGGTGATGATCAAGCACCGGCGCATTGCCACGCTCCGCGGAGTTGTCCCGCTCGTGTTCGTCCTCGGTACGGGAGGTCTGCTCGCCGCGGCGCCGCGCTCGCGGATGGCGCGCCGCCTGCTGACGGCGGAGTCGCTCGCGTACGGATCCCTCGCGGCCTTCTTCGCTGCCCGTGGGGTGCACCGCCGTGAGGAGTCCTGGACGCTCCTGCCCGGCGTCCTGGCGGCGTTCCCGGCGTTCCACGTTGGCCAGGGATCCGGCCAGGTGGTCGGCCTGATGCGTGCCCTGCGGCGCGAGCAGCGGTGAGGGTCCGCGCGCTGATGTATCACGGCGTGGTCGCCGAAGGCGGCCCTCGCGACGGCTTCGGAAGCGCCGGTTACGCGGCGTACGCAATCGCGCCCGAGCGCTTCAGCGAGCATCTGGAACGCATCGCCGCGGCCACGGGAGATCCGCCCTCGAGCGCCGATGCGCTGACCGCCGGAAGCGCGGGAGGCGGCACGTGGATGTTGACGTTCGACGACGGCGCGGCCAGCGCGCTGGAGGCCGCAGAGCAGCTCGCACGGCGCGACTGGCGGGGGCACTTCTTCATCGCCACCGACCTGGTCGGCACTCCGGGGTTCCTCACCTGGGACGGCGTCCGGGAGCTTGCGCGATGCGGCCACGTGGTCGGCTCGCACTCGTCGAGCCATCCCCACCGGATGGCCGCGTGCTCCCCGGAGGAGTTGCTGGACGAATGGTCCCGCAGCGGCGCCATGCTGGCCGAGGCGCTCGGCCGGCCCGTGTCGACCGCGAGCGTGCCGGGCGGGTTGTATTCCCCCAGCGTCGGGCGGGCGGCGGCGGCCGCCGGCTACAGCGTCCTCTTCAACTCGCTACCGAGCCAGCGGCCTGGACAGGTCGACGGCTGCCTGCTCGTCGGGCGCTACGCGATCCGCCGCGACACCACTGCAGATGAGGCCGCGGGCGCGGCGGCCGGTCGACCTGTTCCCTGGGCGCGTCAGCGCAGCGCGTGGGCCCTGCGCGGCGTGGCCAAGCGGCTGGCCGGCGAGCGCTACGAGACCATTCGCCGCGCCCTGCTCGGCCGGCGCTGAAGATGGGCGACCTCCTCGTGCTCTGCTATCACGCCGTCAGCGAGCGCTGGCCTGCGCCGCTGTCGGTCACGCCCGAAGCGTTCGAGCGCCAGCTGCAGCGATTGTCCCGGAGCGGCTTCAGGGGCGTGACCTTCGACCGGGCGCTCAGCCAGCCGTCCGACGGGCCCACGGTCGCGATCACCTTCGACGACGCCTACCTGTCGGTGCTCGAACTCGCGATGCCGATCCTGGACGACGTCGGTTTCCCGGCGACGGTGTTCGTGCCCACCGACTACCCGGC
>Ga0190271_10001486_pt1 | contig 13380 bp, 12 predicted proteins | sample Popmic356T_FD_133747 | JGI IMG/M metagenome (GOLD analysis project Ga0190271, IMG submission 133747) | Populus adjacent soil microbial communities from riparian zone of Weber River, Utah, USA - 356 T | ecosystem: Environmental > Terrestrial > Soil > Riparian zone | place: USA: Utah | collected...
ACTGCACATGCCAGAGGGCTGTAGCTTTCATCCGCGCTGTCCCATCGCGGTGGAGCAATGTCGACACGAACGGCCGCAGCTGCGGCGTGTCGACACTGCACGCGTCGCGCGTGCCGCTCACACAGCGGAGCTTGTCAATACCGAAGCGTCTTCAGAACGACTCGTAGCTTGTCATCTTGCCGGCTCCGTCGGCGCTTTGTGATGTGGGCAACGTCTGTACGCATACAGCACTGCGCAACGTGTGCATGAACGCCGCGCTGGTGCAGTTTAGCGTCATATGTGTCGGCGGCTTATCACCAGTGTGATGACGCCGATTACGTCGTAATTCGCCGGAATACGTGGGTTATCCCTTATGACCACGCGTCAGAATCACTCGATTGACAGCGATCTATTCAAAAGAATATATTCGCCATCCTTCATTCACGGGAATCGGATGAAACGAGTCGATCAACTGCTGCCGAACGTCGCCACGAGCAGCTCTCACGGCGCGGCTCCGCTAAGCGAGCGCGAATTGGCCGAGATCGAGGCGCGTTACCCGGAAGGGTTGACGACGCAGGAGATCGTCGAGCTGTTCGCAACGCGCGGTGAGCGCCTGAGCGAAGCCACGTTCCGCAAGTACGTGCAGCTCGGCTTGCTCTCGCGCAGCGTGCGCGTGGGTCGCAAAGGCAAGCACCGTGGCTCGCAAGGTCGCTATCCCGCGGGCGTGATTCGTCAGATCGATGCAGTGCGCCTGCTGATGGCGCAGGGCTTTACGATCCAAGACATTCAGCGCGAGTTCTTGTGCGTGCGCAGCGACATCGACGCGCTGTCACGCCTACTCACGCAAGTGATCAGCACGCTCTCGCGAGCGACCACCGAGCACTCCAACACCGCGCAAGACGACATTCTTTCGCGCGCGGTTTCGGATGCAGGTCAGAGCGCCGATGCGCTCATCGAGAAGCTGCGTGCGATCGAACAACGTTTGGCCATGCGCGCGCGCATGGCCCGCGCTGCCGTGTAGGGGCGAGGGTTACTGCCACAGCTACCGGCAACGCAGTTTGACTACGGACTGAGGGCACAGGGACGGCACAGGGAACGGAGGCGTAAAGATGGCGGATCAGGCAGAAGCGACGGTAGGGCACGGCGAGGAAACGAACGAGCATCACGTGACGCATGAGGTCCAGGGCTCGCTTGCGCTGGCGTTCGAGGCCGCGTTGCAGAGTGGTGAGCTGAGCGTGAACGAGGAAGAGATCGACGAGCTCGGTCGCCGTCGGCGCCGCTCCCGTGCCCGTGCGCGTACGATTTCGATCCGGCGCTTGAGCAAGGCCGAGTTGAATCGTGGTCGCGCGTTGTACCCCGAGGAAGAATACTGGCGCCCGCGCAGTCGCGGCGAGTGCGCGGAGATGGAGCGGCCGTGCCCCTTCGTCTCGTGCAAGTACCACCTGTATATAGACGTCCATCCGGTCCGCGGCTCGATCAAGGTCAACTTCCCCGACGTGGAGGTCTGGGACATGACCGACAGCTGCGCCCTCGACATCGCCGACCGCGGTGGCATCACGCTCGAAGAAGTCGGCGAGATCATGAACCTCACGCGCGAGCGCGTGCGGCAGCTCGAGACGCAAGGGCTCGCGCGGCTGCAGGACCTCGACGACGTTTCCCGCCTGCACGACTACGTGGTCTGATACGGCGGCGTTTGGTGAGTGCTGAATGGCGAAGCGCGGGCGTGTAACTGACGCGCGCCATGCGCGCCGCGCTGTGTCCTTGGTCGGCGCGCCGCGCGCCGAATGACAACGATCGACCGTTTGGGGTCTCTAACCGCGGAAGTCGCTTGGACCGAGCCAGCCTCGCTTGGTCTCTGCCCCGCCTGCTGCCTGTCGGTGCGCAAAACGCTGGTCTCGGAAGGCTTTGCTTGCGGTGTGCGCGCGGCCGGCTTATTGAAGCCACGTTGGAGCGGTCCAGGTGATCGCCGGCTCATTGAGCGGGAGGAAAGTCCGAGCTCCATAGGACGGAATGCCAGTCAACGGCTGGTGGGGGCGACCCTAAGGAAAGTGCCGCAGAAAATATACCGCCACTCCGGTCCGCAACTTGCTGGCTCGAGCGGTAAGGGTGAAATGGCGAGGTAAGAGCTCACCGGGCCGGCGGTAACGTCGGTCGCACGGTAAACCCCATTCGGAGCAAGACGAAATAGGGAGGCGTTTGAGGACTGTCCGTCCGAGCCTCCGGGTAGCGTCGCTCGACGTGCGAGGCGACTCGCACGCTAGATGAATGATCGCCACTCGCTGCTCGGCGACGAGCGCGAGAACAGGACTCGGCTTACGGTCCCTCCAACCGTGAACCCCATGCCCTAGCGGTGTGGGGTTCATGCTTTTAAAGGGCGGCACTGCGTGCTTCGGGGAGGGCGCGCCGCGTGCTTTTGAATGCAAGGAGCGCAACACGTGCTCGTGTTGTGGGCATTATCGTCGGTTGCCGCGCCGCTATCGGCTGCTGATCGACGAGCTCGTCGATTGGCATGGCGCACGGCGCACGGCGTGCGCATCCGCACGAGTGTCGCACCGTCGCTGCGTGCTTCGCGTGCGGCGTGTAGGGCGCAATTATGCCGTTTGTTTGTCTGTGGTGTTTCGGCGTGGGACAATTCCGCTTGTCTGCGGGGCACGCTTTGTCCCGCTTTTGCCTTGCACCGAGTTGTTGGCGGGGCTTACAAGCATTGGTCCAATGCCCTAACCATGGAGGTTCCGCGTGAGGGAGCTCGTTCGCTACTTGCTGGAGAACGCGTACATCGACTTCGGAGGCGACCTTTCCATGGAGCGAATGCGGGAGTTTCTCCGCGATGATGAGACCCGCGAGGGTCGTTCACTGCTCGCCAAGCTCATCGACGATAAAGGCGTAGACGACCTGCTCATCACTATCGCGGACTGTCTCAAAGACCATATTCGCGTCGGCATTACCGAAGAAACGATTCGCGAGCAGCTCAGCACGTACAGCGAGTCTTGATCGTCTTCGTCCGACACGAACGCTCGTTCCCGGCAAACGTGACGGCTTGAGCGTTGAGTTTCGTTTGGTTTTCGAGTTGTGCGCTGGTAGATTGCCGCGCCGATGGGTGCACAGGGTCGTCGTTGTTGCGGGTTGCTCGGCTGGTTCTCGGTCGTCTGTACTTTGGCGTGCGGTGGTAGCCATAGTCCTGCGCCGCGCGCCGCAGATTCATCGAGCGCAGCGCGCGATTCTCCGAGAATCGAGCACATCCCGCAGGTAGACCTGTCCGCGTTGACCGACGTCGAGAAATCGCTGTGGGTCGACGTGGTCAACGATCAGCTCTCGCCGTGTGGTGACCCCGTCAGCGTGGCCAAGTGCGCGACCGAGCAGCGTGGCTGTGGGGCGTGCGTGACTGCCGCGCGCTACCTCGCGCGCCTTGTCATGGAGGGCTACGACCGCGGCACGCTCGGCGAGCACTACCGCGTGCGCTTCGGGATGAAAGACAAGCCCGTGCTGCCCATCGAAGACTCTCCGTCGCGGGGTGCACCGATGGCGCGCGTCACGGTCGTCGAGTTCAGCGACTTCCAGTGCCCGCACTGTGGTGCCGCGCATCCGGAGCTCGTGCGCCTGCTACGCGAGTTCGATGGGCGGGTACGTCTGGTCTACAAGTACTTCCCGCTGAGCGGCCACTCGCGGGCCATGCCTGCAGCACGCGCAGCGGAAGCCGCGCGCGGCCAGGGTAAGTTTTGGGAGATGCACGACCTCTTGTTCGAGCATCAGGCCGCGCTCGAAGACAGCGACATCCGCAAGTACGCCGCGCAGCTCGGTCTCGACATGGAGCGATTCGAACGAGACTGGAATTCCCCGACCATCGCCGCCCGCGTCGACACCGATCGCGAGCTCGGGGTGCGTGTCGGTATCGAGGCGACTCCGAGTTTCTTTGTCGACGGCCGCCCTTTTCGTGAATCACCACGCAACCTCGCGGCTTACGTAAAGGAAGAGCTCGAGCTCTAGAATCGCCGTGCGAGTTCGCGCGTCGTAACTACGAACCGGGAGAGTGAGTTGTGTTCGGATCCTTGCGTACAAGACTAGTGAGCTGTTGTGTTCTCGTGGCCGGGTGGCTGCTCGTTCCGCATGCAGGCGCGCTCGATGCAGGCGCGAAGATGCCGGAGATAGGCCTGACGGACCTCGCGGGCAAACCAGTGAGTCTGGCTTCCCTCGCCGGCAAAGTGGTCATCGTCGACTTCTGGGCGACGTGGTGCGCGCCCTGCCGCGAGGAGCTGCCACAGCTCGAGAAGTTCCATCAGAAGTACGGCTCCAAAGGCCTGGTCATCGTAGGCGTGAGCGTCGACAAAGAGCCCGAAGGCATCAAAGGCTTTCTGGACAAGCTCAAAGTCACGTTCCCGGTCGTGCACGACGCGGGTCACCAGCTGTCTGGTAAGTACTCGCCGCCGCGTATGCCCTCGTCGTACATCGTCGATCGCAAGGGCATCGTTCGCTACGTCCACGGTGGTTATCGCGCAGGCGACGCCGCCGAGTTCGAGAAGCAGATCCAAGAGCTGCTCGCGCACTGACTGACGCACACGGCGAGCTGCGGGATGTTCCCGCGCTCGCCCGCGTTCGTTCGCGTCCACCCACCGACTCTCTGTCACGCACGCACGAACGCTCAGCACGTCCGCGCCCGCGCGATACCGCCCCGGCACGGTTCCGTCCCGGGCTCACTGCAGGCGATCCTGACCGTTAGTGCTGCGCCCGCCCGCGGGCTTGATGCAGGAACTCGGCGAGCCGATCCGCGGTGTAGTTCACCAGATGAATGTCCGGAGCGGAGAACGCACCCGTGGTGCGGTTGATGAACTGCAGCATGCCGAGCAGTCGGCCGTCGTAGGCCACCGGGCGCAGCAGCAAGTTCTCGGTGTCCACGCCGACGCGGCCATCGGTGCGCGCGTCGTACTCGGGCGCTTCGCTCAGATCTTGGATCACGAGCGCGCTGTGCTCCTGACGCGCGGCACGCGCGAATAGGCCCTGCGCGCGGCGCAGCGCACTACCGCGCACCACGTCGGCATTCGGACCAGTCACAGCGACGAAGCGCAGCTCGTCGGTGTTGATGTCGTAGAGGCAGCCGCTGATGGCGGCGGCCGGCACGGTGGTCTCGAGCACCTTCACCACGAAGCCGAACGCTTCGTGCGGCGTTTGTAGCTGTGGAAGCTCATGCAGTGCCTCGAAGATGGAGGCCAAGCGATCGTCTGGTTCGGCGTTCAAGCGCGCCGAGGAGGCGCTCCTGCGCTGTTCGGCCGCCGGATAGTCGACCGCGGGCTCGCCGCGCCAGTCGCGCCACTCGAGCACGATGAGCGGGGGACGCTCGGGCTGCTCCACCCAGCGGTGGTCGAAGCCGGCGAGCGCGACCAGCTTGCCGCGCACCGCGTCGTCGAGCTGACGCTGCAGACTGGCCAGGATGAAGCGCAGCTGCGCCTCAGCGTCGCTCACGCTCATGCCGCGTGGGACGAGGTAGGCGCGCTCGCGGTACGTGAGCGGATTGTCGTCCGTAGGCTCTTCGTCGCGGGTAAACAGCAGCTCTAGCTCGCGGCGCTCGCTCGGCCGTTGTGGTTGCGAACGCGCCGCTGCCTCGCGCTGAACCCCTTCGCCGTAGGCTAGGGTGTCGCTGCGGCGCCTTTCCGGTGCCTTGGCTGCTTCACCGAGGGCACCGGATGGGGCGTTTCGAGCTACGGCCGCGCCTGGTGTGAGCAGGAATTTGCGCCGTGACTCGGAGTCCAAGATCGTGACTGTGCCATCGGGTGCCACTGCGCAGCTGGCACCCGTGGGCAGACCACCATCTTCACCGAGCTCACGCCGCGCAGCCCGTAGCGCACCCATCCAGTTGACAGCTTCGACCTCCAGCTGGTTCACGGGATTCGTGCCGCTCAGGGGCGTCACGCTGAGCCGCCACTTCTTCGACGTCACGGACATTCCATGTTTGTAACGCTTTGTAGCGCGGACGGGCGACGATGGTGAATGAAACTTGTATCAATGGCTAGTTTGGGCGGTCAAGGAAAGCAGCTGGTAACTAGTTCGAAATATTGTCAATCTAGGCTGCAACAAAAGCTGAGCGCGGTCGACGAGTTGGGCGGCTACCGCGCTTTGGATACACAAAAGTTATCGCCCGGACGGAAGACTCTATGTGGGTGCTTGTGATCGGTTCGAGCGCGATATTGCAACGCGAGGACGGCGGTCTTTCGGTCCTGAAAGAGCTCGGTTGCCGCGTCAAGTCGCACGACCTCTGGGATGACCTCGACGAGCCCGCGTTTCTCGAGCAGCCCCCGGCTGCGATTCTCGTGGAGGCGCTCGATCAGTTCGATGCTGGTCGGGCCGCACTGATGCGCATTCGCGCAGTTTCCACTTTGGCCGAGGTGCCAAGCCTCGTCGCTGTCACGGTGGGCCAAGCGCAGCGCCTCGATGGCAACGACGGGTTCGACGATTTCGTGTTGGTGCCGTACGTGCCAGCCGAGCTCTACATGCGAATCCGCCGTGCTGAATGGCGTCGCAGCGAGTTCGCCGGCAAGGAACGCATCAAGATCGGAGCGATGTGTATCGATCTCGCCGGACATGAGGTCACCGTCGATGGGCGTGTGGTCGACTTGACGCATCAGGAGTTCGCGTTGCTCAAGTTCCTCAGCCAGAACCGTGGACGTGTCTTTAGCCGAGAACAACTCCTCAATCGCGTGTGGGGCGTCAACTACTATGGCGGTAGTCGTACCGTCGACATCCACGTGCGTCGCTTGCGCATGAAGCTAGGCCCAGTCGCCGATCCGATCGAGACCGTCCGTGGTGTTGGTTATAAAATGAAGGCTCCCTGACGCGGTCTGACACGTGACCGTCAGTCGGTCCGTGTATGTGGTGCACGCCGCACGAAGCGGCACGCGCGGCGCGGCCAAGGCATGGCCGTTCGCCTGCGCGCGAGCTCGATGACTCGTGTGCCTGTCGGCCATGCGTCTCCAGTGCGATTGAACGCCGTGCCGTGCTGCTGGAGGTCGCAGCCGGTCGCTCGAGCGCTAGAGTGCTAGAAGCCTTGGTGGCTGGTACGTCCGGTCCGTGCGCCACGACCGGCGATCGCCGCACAAGGTCGTTCGGCGGGCTGGCTGTGGCCTTGTGTTCGCGTGCCGACCTACGGCTAGTGCGTATGTGAGAGCGGCAGCCCGCGTGTGTCTGCGTCCATCGTCGTACGCAGTCGAAACACGCTGAGATTGCTGGCTCGTTGCGCGTGTGCTACACACCGCGCCGAAGTTTTGGGATCGCGCCTAGGTGGGCCTCCCGTGTGGGTCCACCTTTTTTTGTCTGCTGTGGCCGACGTAAAAGAAGTTTCCGTGGGGTCGGCCGATTTCGTCCCTGATGGTTTTGCAATCAGAAAAAGCCAACGATTCTGAGTCCTTGTCGCGCTTGCGGCAAGTCATCGAACCGATCTGTGCCGCGCACGGTCTGGCGTTGGTCGATGCACGGTTTTCCAACGACCATGGCTTGGTTCTGAAAGTCCTGATCGAGCGCCCTGGCGCGAATGCCCGCACTGGCGCGCAGATTTCGCTCGATGATTGCCAACAGGTCAGCCGGGACCTTTCTACCGCGCTTGACGTCGCGGAGGGTGTCACACCACAAGATGCCTATCGGCTAGAGGTCGGTTCACCTGGTCTCGACCGGCCGCTATTCTCACTGTCGGATTTCACGCGTTTCGCTGGCGAGACTATTCACGTGCAACTGCACGCCAAGGTCGCGGGGCGAAAACGCTTTACCGGAAAGCTGCTCGGGACTGATGGCGAGCTGGTTCAGCTCGAGCAGGACGGTCAGCTCGTCAAACTCCAACACGGAGAGATCGCCAAGGCGAATCTCGTCTATCGCTTCTGATGGAATCGCAAAAGCAAACGAATGGGCGCTTTGGACGCCGCGAGGTAGCCATGCAAGAGGGCACGCTTTCTCTACAGCACATCATCGACCAGGTGAGTCGCGAGAAGGGGATCGATCCCAAGATCCTCGTGGAGACGATGGAACAAGCGATTCTCACGGCAGCCAAACGCACCTTCGGTCCGAATCGCGAGCTCGAGGCTCGGTACAACGACACCATCGGCCAGGTCGACCTCTTCCAGTACATGACGGTGGTCGAGGACGTGAGTGATCCCGAGCGCGAGATCTCGGAACAGGATGCCAAGCGCTACGGTCTCGAGGCCGACCTGGGTGAAGAGCTGGGTTTTCAGATCTTCTACCTGAAGGAAGATGCCGACAAAGCCCGTCAGCAGGACAAGGAGTTTGGCGACCTGCTGCAGATCTCGCAGGCGCGCCACGGCTTCGGTCGCATCGCTGCCCAGACCGCGAAGCAGGTGATCATCCAGCGTGTCCGCGACGCCGAGCGCGAGAACATCTTCAACGAGTACAAAGATCGACGTGGCGAGATCATCACGGGTGTGGTGCGTCGCTTCGAGCGTGGCAGCAACATCGTGGTCGACCTCGGTCGTACCGAAGGCATCCTGCCGCAAAAGCATCAGACGCCGCGCGAGACGTACCGGCCAGGCGACCGCATCGTCGCGTTTTTGACCGACATCGACCGCGAGGCGCGCGGTCCGCAGATCATCCTCTCGCGCACCGACGTGGGCTTGTTGGTCAAGCTGTTCGAGATGGAAGTTCCGGAGATCTACGAGGGCATCGTGCGCATCGTCGCCGCTGCTCGCGAGCCAGGTGCGCGCTCGAAGATCGCCGTCAGCAGCCGAGACCCCGACGTCGACCCCGTGGGTGCGTGCGTCGGTATGAAGGGATCGCGCGTTCAAGCCGTGGTCCAAGAGCTGCGCGGCGAGAAGATCGACATCGTGCCGTACGACCGCGATCCGGCCCGCTTCGTGTGCAATGCGATCGCGCCGGCGGACGTTGCGCGCGTCATCATCGACGAGGCCAACAGCGCGATGGAGCTGGTGGTTCCAGACGACAAGCTCTCCTTGGCGATCGGGCGACGTGGTCAAAACGTACGCTTGGCTTCCCAGCTCACCGGCTGGCGGCTCGACGTAATCGGCGAGTCCAAGTTCAAGGTGATGGAGGAGCAGGCGATCGCTGCGCTGGCTTCGATCGAGAAGCTGGACCGCAATCTGGCCCTGACCTTGTACAAGCAGGGGTTCCGCACCCTGGACGAGGTGGCGGAGGCGTCCGAAGAGGAGTTGGGCGCGATCGACGGCCTCGGCGGTCCGCAGAACGCGGCATCGCTCAAGCGCCGCGCCGAGAACGCGATGGACAAGGTGCGCCTGGCGCGCATCAAGCGTGCGGTCGCGGGCGAAGAAGTGCTCAGCGAGCGTGAAGAGTTGCTGTTGGTGCAGGGGGTGACCCCGCGCATCTCGGACTTGCTGCTGCACGCCGGGTATCGCAGCGTTCGGGATCTGGGTGCCGAGGAAGAAATCGAACGCCTCGCCATTCGCACCGGGCTTGGGAGTAAGCTCGCGCAACAAATTCGTGATGGCGCGCTGCATTACCAAGAACACGACGCTGCACGTGTGGCAGAGGGCCAACGCGCCGCGCATGCTCGTCAAGAGCAAGCCCGCCAGGCACTGCTCGCAGAGCGCGACGCAAAAACAGTTGCGAACGAAGGCTCTTTGACGGCGGAATCTGCCAGCAACGCAGGTGAGGCCGAGGTACGAAACTAGTTACGAAGCGCTTCAAGAAACTACCCCGCGAAAATAGGTCGCCAAGGTCCACGGATGAACGAAACCGTTTCAGAGAGCAGCCGCGCTTGTGCAGGTTGCCGACAGACTGACGCCCGCGAGGTGCTTTTGCGCTTCGTTGCGGGCGGCGACCCGCCGCAACTCGCGCCCGACATCCGTCGGCGCGCGCCAGGTCGCGGGGTGTCCGTGCACCCGCGCTTTCGCTGCGTCGACGCCGCATTACGCAGCGGTGCCATGCGTCGTACCTTAGGGGTAGGGGTGAGTGCGTCTGCGCGCGAGCTATCGCAGGCGGCGGTGGGTCAGTACGAACGCCGTGCTGTTGGTCTGTTGGTAGCTGCGCAGCGAGCGCGCAAGCTCGCGCTTGGAAGCGAAGCTGTGCGAACTGCCATCGCCGCCCACAGCGTGCAGTTGTTGCTCGTCGCCCAAGATGCCGAGGGAAGCCGTGAAGACCTCGTTCACGCTGCGGCACGCTTGGGTAGGGGTTGTCTCATTTGGAGCAATCGAGAAGATCTCGGTCGACTGTTCGGTCGGGCCGTACTGTCCGTGATCGGCGTGCTCGACGCCGGTATCGCGACTGAACTGCGGCATGTGGTCCGGTGCGCCACCGAGCTTGCGGAGGACGCATGATCAAGACCCGAGTTTATGAAGTCGCGCGGGAAATGGGGCTCGACAATCGCGAGCTCATGACCAAGCTAGCAACGCTTGGGATCCAAGTACGAAATCACATGAGCTCTCTAGAACCAATCGACATCGAACGCGTGAAGCGATCCATCGACAAGGAAAAGCAACAAAACGTCGTCGAAGAGCGAATTCGACCGACAGTCGTGCGTCGCCGTTCGCTGAAGCGAGATGACGAGGACGAGATAGAGGCCAAACCCGCGCCTGCTGCAGCTACGGCGGCAGCGCCCGTGCCGCAGCGCAACGCAGAGTTGCCACCTGCGCCTCCCGTGCGGGAGGAGCCGCGTGCGCCAGCACCGGCGGTTGCGCGGGCCGAGCCCGCTGCACCAAGTGCAGCGGCGCCTGTGTCATCCGCGTCGCCCGCACGCTCGGAGACGAGTCCCGCCGCGAGCGCCGCAGGTACTGCGGCTGCTGGGGGCGCGACGTCGACTGCAACGACGGGTCATCGCCCGGCGGAAAACGGTCCTCGGAGAGACGCCTCGACCCATGACGTCGGCGCGCGCACCGACGCACAAGCGCGCTCCGCCGCGCAACCGCAGCAAGAACGTACGGCTCCTGCGCAGGGCAACGGTCCCTCGGCAGGTCCGAACCGCGCTGCCGGTCCCGCTGCGGGTTCAGCTGCTGCCGGCTCGGCAGGTTCGCCTCAAGGGCTCAAAGCGCCCAATGCAGGCTCGCCCGCTGCTGAAGCGGCGCCTGCCGCCGCTGCCGCGTCTGCGCCTGCCGCAACAACAGCGGTTAGCTCCGCGGGTCCTGTGACCACGCACGGCCAGCCCAGTCAGTCCGGTGACGCGGCTCGCGCTGCGGGTCCGGCGGCTTCGCAGACCTCCGCATCCGCGTCTTATGGCGCGCCGAATGCGGGCCGCCCTCAGCAGGGTGGTCCTGGCGCTGGACACGGTGCACCCGCGCATGCTCGCGGGGGATCGCCGCAGTCTGGCCGACATGGTGGCCCTCAACACGGTCAGAGCTCGCAAGTGCATCGGGCGCCGCCAGATGCATCAGGCAATCATGGCCAACACTTGCCGCGTCAGCAGCAAGGCGGCCCGGGCGGGCAACCAGTCCGACGCGGTGGTCCCGAACAGGGCCAGGGCGCGACGGCGAGTGGGGCGCAACCCTCGACGGCAGGCGGTCCAACAGGTGGTCCCGCGCGCCGCGGTCCTGCCTTGTCGGTGGAACAGCGGCTCGGCATGAGCGACTTGCCACCAGGTGTGGTGGCGCGTGGCTCGATCGTCGGCAACTCGGCAGCACCGCTGTCGGCTGCGGCACGTTCGCGGATCATCGCAGAGCACGCAGCGAAGACGGCACAGCTACAAGGTGGCGGCGCGAGCACGCCTCCACGCCGGCGCGAGCTAGTGCGCTCGGCGCTTGGTCCGACGGGCCGTCAGCAAGCGCAGCGCGGCCGACCCGGCCGAGCGCGCAAGATGGCGCCTGGCAAGAAGGGCGCGAAGACCGAGATCACCACGCCTAGCGCAGCCAAGCGCGTGATCCGGATCGAGGACGAGATTGGGTTGCAAGTGCTCGCGGCACGTATGTCGCTCAAAGCGACGGACGTGCTGGCCAAGCTGATGGAGCTGGGCATGACGGGCGTCATGATCAACTCCACGCTCGATGCCGAGACCGCGAACATCCTGGCCGCCGAGTTCGGTTTCGAGGTCGAAAACGTCGCGGTCACCGAGGACGATCAGATCGCCGAGGCCCGAGGCGAATACATCGACGATGCCGCTGCACGTGTGCCTCGTCCACCTGTCGTGACCGTGATGGGTCACGTCGACCACGGCAAGACCTCGCTGCTCGACCGGATCCGCCGCACCAACGTGACGGCGCAGGAGTCGGGCGGCATCACGCAGCACATCGGTGCTTATCGCGTGGAGACCAAGAAGGGTCCCGTCGTGTTCATCGACACGCCCGGTCACGCGGCATTTACGTCGATGCGCTCGCGCGGCGCCAACGCGACCGACTTGGTGATCTTGGTGGTTGCCGCGGACGACGGCGTGATGCCGCAGACGCGTGAAGCCATCAGCCACGCGAAAGCGGCCAAGGTGCCGATCATCGTGGCGGTCAACAAGATGGACAAGCCCGACGCGCGCCCTGACGTCATCATGCGCGACCTCGCGACTGAAGGACTTCAGTCGGAGGAGTGGGGCGGAGATACGATGTTCTACAAGATCTCCGCGCAGACTGGCCTAGGCATCGATGAGCTTCTGGACGGCATCATTCTGCAGTCTGAGGTCATCGAGCTGCGCGCGAACCCGGTCGTCCCGGCGGAAGGCGTGGTTCTCGAAGCCTATCTCGACAAGGGTCGCGGGCCGGTCGCGAACCTGCTCGTGCAAGACGGCACGCTCAGCACAGGTAGCGTCGTGGTGGTTGGTTCCTCGTTCGGTAAGATCCGCGCGATGACCGACGACCGTGGCAAGCCTGTCGGCAAAGCCTCGCCATCGACGCCTGTCGAGGTGCTGGGTCTGTCGGAGGTGCCGGAGGCGGGTGATCGCTTCAACGTCGTCACCGACATCAAGGCTGCTCAGCAGATCTCGGAGCGACGCAAGAAGACGTCAGGTCGGACGGCCCCCGTTGTCATCGGGGCCAAGGTCGGTCTCGACGCGCTGTTTCAGAAGATGCAGGAGGGCGACCTCCAAGAGCTCAAGTTGGTCGTCAAGGCCGACGTGCAAGGTTCGGCGGAAGCCTTGGTCAAGGCGCTCTCCGAGCTCTCGACCGACAAGGTCAAGGTGGTCGTCATCCATTCGGGTGCCGGCGGCATCACCGAGAGCGACGTGATGTTGGCTTCGGCCTCACGCGCAATCGTCGTGGGCTTCCACGTGCGGGCGTCGGGCGGTGCGACGAAGGTCGCCAAGGCCGAGCAGGTCGAAGTTCGAACCTACAGCATCATCTACGAAGCTATCGACGACGTGAAGAACGCGATGGTTGGCTTGCTCAAGCCGACCTTCAAAGAGAGCTCGCTCGGCCGTGCCGAAGTACGCGCTGTCTTCACGCTGCCCAAGGGCGTCGTCGCTGGTTGCTTGGTGATGGATGGCAAGATGTTGCGCGGTGCCAAAGCGCGCTTGTTGCGGGATGGCGC
>Ga0190271_10001487_pt1 | contig 13376 bp, 13 predicted proteins | sample Popmic356T_FD_133747 | JGI IMG/M metagenome (GOLD analysis project Ga0190271, IMG submission 133747) | Populus adjacent soil microbial communities from riparian zone of Weber River, Utah, USA - 356 T | ecosystem: Environmental > Terrestrial > Soil > Riparian zone | place: USA: Utah | collected...
AGGTCGAGCCGGCTCTGCTCTAGATTGAGGGAAACCCCATCGTTCGGACGCCGGACGGGGTTTCGGAAGAGAGGGATCTCGATCTCCGTAATGGTCGCCGCTGTGTAGTCCGAGAGGGGTTAGGTGCCAGGCGACGAGATTACGTTGTGAGTACAGCGTCGCCTCCGCTTCGCCAGACGCGCGAGTGTTCATACAGCCTCGTGATAGGAGGCAGCTTTTGTCACGGGACCGGCGTCAGTCATTGGGATAAACTTGAGCGCCCACGCCCCAGGACACCTCAGTCTGAATGCAACGCGCGAGCGCACGCCACCTGGCGCAACTATGCGTTTGTTCATGGATCGCGTGCTCGTGGCCACACGCCGTGCGGGCCGACAGCGCCGACGCGCCCTCAATCTCGTGGGTGCGCGGAGCAGGCGCAGAAGGCTGCGTCTCGGGTCCTGAGCTCTCCCGACAGGTCGAAGCGCAAAGCGGCGCTGCGGTCTTGCGTGCCTTGCCGCGCGGCGAGCTGATCATCGAAGGCGCCGTCGGGCGATCTGAACGCGGTTTCGATGTGCGTATTCGGCTGCTCGATCGGGCCGACCTGGTGCGCGGCCAACGCGCGTTCGTGGCAGCGGTCGCCGACTGTCGGCTGCTCGACTCGCTGCTGGTGTTCGTGATCGCGTTGATGATCGATCCCGACGCGCCGCTTCTGCCGCCGGAGCTGCCTGCAGGCATCACCGCAGAGACCGATGCCGTCTTGAGCGCGCTCTTCGGCTCGGAGCCGCTCGTGCCGCCACTGTCGCTGAGCACACCAGCGCCAGGCGTAGCGCCGCCCGAAGCGGCAACCGGCTCGATGGTCCCGGCGACGAACGCAGCCATGCGCGACGCAGCTGGAGCCCCCGCCTCGAGTAGCAGCTCACCCGACCATACATCACATATGCACGTGCGCATCGCAGGGCTTACGGCGCTCGGGGCCCTGCCCAAGCTCGGTGCTGGACTGCGGGCAACGCTGGGCATTCCAGTCGCGTCGAGTTGGCGTATCGACGTCGGAGGTCAACTCTTCTTCGACAACGCCGTGAGCACAGGCGCGGCAGACCTCTCGCTACTTCTGGCCGAGGTCGGCGTGTGTAAGCAGCCGGAGCCGTTCGCCTCGGCCTTCGAGCTGTGGATCTGTGGGCAGGCTACGGGAGGCATCCTGCGAGCGCAGGTTCACCTGGATTCCCCAAACAACCCGGCACGTCCTGCCGTCCAGATCGGCGCAGGCTCCGAGCTAGTATACCGACTGAGCTCGGTGTTTTCCGTGCGGGCTGCGCTGTTTGTCGTCGCGCCCCTGGTGCGCGAGAGCTTCTACGTGTCGGCGGTTGGCGGTCGCGAGCTTGCTTTTCGCATGTGGGCGCTCACCGTCTCCGCCTCGTTGGGGATCGGCGTCCAATTCTAAAAGCGGTTGGGACTTCTGACCGCCTCGACACACTCATTAGGAAGGACATGGCAACGGACGCGCAGCGAGCTGTGGTGTGGGCAAAGTGGCTGTCCGCAGGACACCCGATGGACCCGCTCCGCGAGCGCACCGCTGCGCTCTTCGAAGAACACAGCCGTTACGTGTGGAGCGTCCTGCGCCGCATGGGCGTGGCCGAGGTAGATGTCGAAGACGTCTGCCAGGACGTGTTCCTGATCGCTCACCGCAAGCTCAACGAGTTCGAGGAGCGCAGCTCGAGCCGTACTTGGATCTATGGGATCTGTCTGCGTGTGGCGGCCAACTACCGGCGCGTAGGGCATCGACGTCGCGAGCAGCTCTGGGCAGCCGTCCCGGAACAAAGCACAGCCATGTCGGAGCAAGCGCTCCTGCTGTCTGAGCTCGATCGCGCGCTCGGTCGGTTGAGCGATGCCAAGCGCGCGGTGTTCGTTCTGCATGAGTTTGCTGAGCTCAGTATGGTGGAGATCTCCGAAGTGGTCGGTAGTCCGATCAAGACCTGCTTTTCGAGACTGCACGCCGCACGTCGCGAACTGCGTTCCTTGCTCGGCGCACAATCGGAGCACCCATGACCTCGCGGCACACTCCCTCTCGGCTGAGCTCCGTCGAAACGCAGTCCGATCCGCTGGCGCTCGCGTTGCGGGCGGCCCACGGAGACGAGCCCACGCCTGCCGCGATGGCTCGCTTGCGCGAAGGGCTGACGGCGGCGCTGCTCGAGGGGGCACAGCCGCGCGCGACTGATCGGCCCACTCATTCGGCAGCTGGTATGCGCTTGTTGTTGGGCGCCGGGCTCGTCGCGCTCGGCTTAGTCGTGGCTCTGTGGCCAGCGTCCACATCGCCCCCTGCCTCACCGTCGAGCAGCGTTGCGCGTGAGCAGACAAGTTCTGCCCTGGCGCAGCACATGGAAGCACCGCAAGGCAGCGCTGCGGGTGGAGACGCGCCTGTGGTCGCTACGGTCGAGCGGCTCGTGCCGAACATCGCCAAACCCGCTGCGCCGCGGCGTCGAGCTGGACCGGCCCACGGAAGCGCAAAGCGGTCGGAGGAGGCTCTTGCTGCACCGAGCGAGCTCGAGCTACTGCGCGCTGCACAAAGTGCATTGCCGACGGCACCGGCAACCGCGCTGGCGTCCCTGAGTGAACATCGCCGACTGTATGCGCACGGCCTCCTGTGCGAGGAGCGCGAGGTGCTCGAGATCGAGGCGCTGATCGCATCGAGACGCGTACAGGATGCGAGAGCAGTCGCCGCCGCCTTCGAGGCCCAGCATCCTAGTTCTGCGCATCTGCGCCGTATCGAGCGCCTGTTCGCTCGCAGCGAACAAGCGGTCGCGCACGACGCACCTGGGAATTGACGCGAGATCAAGACACTCACTATTCGTCTCTTACAATCAAGGTGTCACATGAATGTTGATTCTAAGTGTCGCGTTGCGGTGGCCGCAGCGATCTGTCTGGTGGCCTGTGGCGACGTCGATCTCAACGGGCAGAGCGCAACGACGGGTGATGACGTCGGCGCGGCCATCACCGGCCAGACGCAAGTCGATGCGACCGACTGCCACCCGCAGTTCGACCAGCTCGTGAGCATGGGCGTGTGGGACATCGGAAACGACGCTAGCGTGGCCAAATGCCGACACGGCTATCCACTCAGCCTGAGGGTCGACCCTCCACTCGGACTCCTGTACTTCCAAGAGGCCAAGGTTCGCCTCGCCGAAGACCACCCCGACTACTTTGCACAGGTCATGTTCGCTTCGCAGTCAGACCTGCCCAATCCGTTCATAGTCGGGCTCGGGAACACCGTGGCTGAAGACGATGGCACTACCAAGATGACCGTGAACGGTATGGTCCCGAGTGAATACGCCGCGCTCCTGCGCAACTATGTCGACCAGAGCATCCAGATCCACGTGCAGGTCACCGGACTCGTGAACAGTGGTCGCACTTTCACCACACAGGAGTTTCGGCTGCCGGTCGCAATCTGCGCCGGGTGTCTATCGCATTGCCGTTCCGAGCTCAGCGACGATGATCCAACGCTGGAGCAGAACAGCCGGTGCGCCGGCGCGGACGATCGCGCCTGCGTGGATGACGAGTGTTGATGATCGCACGCGAGTGCTGCACAAAGGGCGCGTGATTCATCGCGCGCCTTTCCGCGTAGCCGAGTCGTACAGCGATGTCCTCGACCGATGCTAGCGTTCCGCGAGGATGCGAGCTACGGCGGCGCGACGCGTGTCTGCTGCAGTGATCAATCCGAGCGTCGGATCTGCCAGCGCGGCACCAAATGCGTCCGGAGAGCTTAGCGCCGTGTATGGAGCCTGCTCGCCTTCCGACCCACCGCTGACGTACGGCGCAATCAACGCATGCAGCTCCGCGGCGCGCGCGTCGAAGCGATCCTTTGCGTAAGCGCCCTCAAGCACCTCTGCGAGCGCATCCATGTAGCGCTCTCGGTAGACCGGATCGTCTAACAAGTACCGGATGAGCGGCCAGGTCTCGGTCACCTCGTCCATCATGATGGATGGATCTGCGAACACACCGCCGCCCATCGCCTGCCACGTCAGATTATGATCCCAGCTGATCCACGACAACTGGCCAGCGCGACTCGGGTCGCCATACAGATAGTAGTTGTGTGCCATCACGCCGTAGCCATCCCAATGGCCGATCGCGCGACTGAACGCGAGCACCTTCAAGAAGCCATCGACATCGAAGCGGCGCTCGAGGTTCTCGCGCCAGCTTTCGGCATCCGTGCGCGGAGCATTCAGCGCAGCGATGGCAGCGATGACGTCGCCGTAATCGGCAGCCTCGCGGTGGGTCTTCTTCTCGAAGCTCTTTTCATCGAACTCCGCGAAGTACGCACCCGGACCATCCGGCTTGTACACGTTGCCGCTCTTGTCGTCGAACTGAGCCTCGATGAGCTCGTCCGACGGATCTTCGATCATCGTGTACAGGCCCCAGTACTCTGGACCTTCGCCCGAGTCGACGTACACGCGATAGAACGCGCAGCGCGCCGTCTTGAGGCCGAAGTCAGCGGCGATCTCGCCGGCCAGCTTGTCCCGGATAAGCGTGGGATCGTTGAAGGCCGACGAGAACGTCATCTCGCTGAAGCCAAAGAAGCGCTGGTCCGTGCTCGCTGCCTGCTCAGTCTCGTAGTGGTCGAAGCTCAAGCGGAATCCGAGCTTGAGCTGCCCGGCGCTCCACCCGCCACGCAGCGACGAGTTGCCTTTGTAACGGATCCCCACGTGCTCCCAGCGACGCCCGTCATACTCGATAGCCACGGGCACATAAGCAGGGTCACCCGGGATCAGATCGATCGGTCCCATCGGGCGTCCGCCCGGGCCACCTGCCGGCAGCACTAAATCATTGGGCAAACAAAATGCCTGGGCTGCGTTGAACGAACGGCACGTTCCGTCGCCCATCCCGCCTCCGAGCTGACAAGCATCGCCCGCAGCACGCCCCTCGCACGCTTTCGAATCGGGCATGCCGCGACCCATGAACGAGCCTTGTCCAAACTCTCCCACCAAGCTCTGCATATCATCGAGCATGCTCTGCCGCGCTTCGCCGCTCATAGTTAGGTCGATACGTTGCACAGTGTTGTCGGCAAACAGGCGGCTGTAGTCGGCCTCGGCGCCACGGCCATGACTGTCCTCGCTCCAACCCTCGGGCCGCGGCACCGTCTGTTCCGGGTCTCGTGGATCGTCGTGACCCTGGCCCTGCAGCGCTGGATCGTCTGATGACGCGCAAGCGACCCAGAGCAGTGACCCTGCGATTGCGACAAGCAGTCGTTGGTATCGATTCATGCACGGTCTCCGACTGAGAATGACACATGAAAACCATAGAACGACCACAAACTCAACCGCAGAGCCACGGCATGGGCTCATTGGCACGCGTGACGACCCGGGCCATCCGCCCATGCTAACTACTGTGTTACGCGCGCCGCCGCTCAGACTCGACGCTCTGACTGTTCACAGCCCTATGATTGTGACCCATCCGCGCCTAGACAACGTCAACCAGTTACCCATCCGGGCAGCGTCGACAATGACGAGCTGCACGCCCTGGTTTGTAGCGACACAGTGCCCGGATAGACGCGTCGTGCATTCATATAGAATACGAACAGATTACGATTCGCTTCGAACGCGCCGCGCGGCCAAGTCGGCGACATCGCACTTACCTTCGGGGCACGCTGCGGGATACTTTGCGCTGCTACTTATTAGACGCACAAACCACTGGAGTGTCGGCGTGCATCAACAGTCGCGGTGATAGGATATGCGCGGGTCACCGTGAGCCGTGCGCCGTTGAATGAGCTCAGTTCGGCTGTGCAGCCACCGGCATAGCAATCGGCTCCGGCAGGCACCCAGTGCTCTGACCGGTCAGAGCACTGGGTCTAGCAGCCGCGTGTAATCACGAAGTCCTCTTCCTCGAGGTTGTCAGCCAGGTACTGCAGCTCGGCGGCGATGTCGCTGGCGGCGCGATACTTGGCGAATTCACCAAGGACTGCAACGATCAACGCGCGTCCCATGGCGTCCTTGTCTTGTGTGGGGTCTTGCTCGGCCGCGGCCATAGCTTTCGCGACCAGCTCTCTAGCGATTGGCGTTTCACCTGACATCAGCTTGATCCCAGCACGACGACCTCGGTGCGGCTCGCAATCGTTCATAGCAGAATCCTGGTCGCGATCACTTTGGCCACGGCATGTTCGAGGCCGGCGCGTTCCGGGAGGTCGACCGCGGCTCAGTATCGGAACTTGCGCACGAGGGGCCCAGTCTGGCCAGGTGTCAGGTCCACCCTGGCGCGTGCGGAGCTATTGCGCCGAGCCGACTACCACCGCCCGGCACGCCGCCCCACTTCCGAATCTGCAATTTGGTTACCGCTTCGCACGACCACTGCTCTGCGTTAGCATCTCGGCGTGGAAGTCGCGCTAGTTACAGCACCGAGCGGCGGCTATCTCGATGCTGTGCGGCGTGTGCTCTCCAGCGCGGATGAGGCGCTCGTGTGTGTCGCGTTTGCGCAAGCGCGCGGCGTACACCTGGTGGCAGACGAGCTAACCGACCTATCCAAGCGCGGCAATGCGCGAGTGGTCGTCACGACCACGCTAGGTGCAAGCTCGGCAGCAGCGCTGTCGGCGATCCAGCATTGCCGCTCTGAGCTGCGAGTGCTGAATCCCGGCGGGGCCACCTACCACCCGAAAGTCTTCCTGGGTCGCCGAGGCGACGAAGTGCAGGCCGTGGTGGGCTCGGCGAATCTTACATCCGGGCTCGTCGCGAACGTAGAGGCGGGCACCGTGTTGCGAGGCGCGCGGCAGGATCCGCCGCTCGACAAGCTCTGGTCGTGGGCCGAGAGCATCTGGAACGATCGAAGAATCGAACCTTGGCTGCCGCCATCAGCGGCAACGCCTGCAGAAGCAATCGAGCCCGAGCTGCTCGCGCTCCTGAGGGCGGCAGTGCGCGCAAATCCCACCGTATACACCCTGGGCGGCAAGCCTCAGCCGAACTTCGTGCGCGATGTGACGGCCGCAGGCGCATGGGTGGAGACGCAACGAAGTCGCGAGAGGCAGGTGATCGGGGGTACTGCACCCGCACAATACGTGCCGCCGAGCATGTTCAATCTGGCATGGGACGCACTGCGTGCGCGCGGGCGCCTAAGCAATCGCGAGCTACTCGACGAACTGCGCGTACACCGCTCGAGCTTCGTGTGTGCGTTCCTCGCTCGCCTACCCGGCGTCATACGCGAGCCCGGCCGAGAGATTGTGCTTCGCTACCAGCCGTAATCCCGCCCGCGCCGCGTGCCGAACCGAGCTATTCTCGTTGCGACGGTCGCGGCGTGGACCTACGTGAGTTGCTAGTTCGCCGCTACGTCGGCGCGCATCGCCGCCACGCGACCCTTGATGGTCGTGAGCACGCTCTGATAGGCGGATTCAAACGCCGCGTTCGTGGTGGGGCCTTTTTCCGAGGCTTTCCGCGTGTCCGCGTAGACCTGGTCTTTGATCTGGTTGTAGTAGCGTACTGCGGCCGCTTCCATGCCGAGGTCGTCGTACACCTTGATCACCTGATTGACCGCGTCCTTGTAGGCAGTTTTGCAGGTTGGGCTGGCGAGACAGCGCTGGAACAACACACCGGCTGTGATGGGTGCGCTGGGGTTGTCACTTTGGTGGACTAGCTCAAACAGCTTGATGTAGGCCCGGCCGGTGAACGGCGCCGGCTTCATGGAGAGATCGTGCCCCCATGGAAAGAACACAAATTTGGCTGTTATGGGGTCGTTGTACCAACGAAAATTGTGAGGATACCAGATCGAGAAGGAGTATGTGTCCCACTGGTTTACGGCTCCTTCCACCGCCGTGAGCTTCAGAAACTCTGCCGTGTCTAGCTTGCTGCCGATGTCCGACAGAAACGATGCAGGCTTTGTGGCCGCATCGATCGTCATTAGAGCTTGATTCAGGTCGCTTCGATCGTTTGCGGTTTCGTTCGTTTCCAGATCGAAATCCGCGGCCCCCGCCAAGCTGAGATCACGCATCCCATTCTTCTCGTACAGGTTGCCCTTGTCGCTGGGAAACCAACGGGACAAGAAGTGTTTATCCTCCGACTCCAGGTTCGTGTAAACGCCGTAAAACGCACCGTTCACGTACACGGATGCGCTATTGCATCGAGGCGCCGGAACGCCTGCTGCGCGATACACGTCGTAAGCCAAGCGCTCGGACACGAACGATGGATCGTCGTTGTTGTTATTCAGAGTCAGGCGCGCCAGCCCGCGAAAGCGCTGCTCCGTCACGAGCTCATCGAACTTCACTTTGAACGCCGGTTTTTGGTCGAACGTCTGAAAGCTGCCTTCGCCCTTCAACCGAACGCCCACGTTGTCGACGACTTCATTCTTGCCGCCTTTGTCGTACGTGAACGTGGCCGCCACGTATGCATCCTGCCTCGGATCTTCGGGACCCGTCACTGCCTTCAGCGCCATCACGGATGCGGGCGGAAAATCAAAATCAAAGCGAGGGAAGCTCGCCGGATCGAAGATCTCGTCATTCGATACCGGCGCCGACGTACCGCCGGCGCCACCCGACCCCACCGCCGCTCCAGCTGTGCCTCCCGTTCCGGCCGAAGCACCGCCGGCCCCGGACGAGCTCGGGCCCGTTCCCGCAGCCCCTCCTGGCGGTGGCGGCGTCGCGCCGCGCAAGTCGGACCCGGCCGCGGTCGGTCCTGCCGAGCTGGACCCGCCCGAGCCCGGGGCAGTGCTCACGCCAAGCGTTGGCGAGCCTCCGCTGCTTCCGGAGCTGGAGCTACCAGTGCCGCCCACCGTAGCGCTCGCCGCGCCCTCGCACGCCTGCACCACCAGAGACGACATGAAACACAAAACGCAGACACGGGTACGCACGTCGATGGGCTCCTTCAGCTCGCACTGGTTCCGACTGGGCAGGCCCCCGCGGTCGATGCCGCGAACTACACCGATGCCATCCGGTGATGCGGGAGCCGACCGTGAACCTGGACATCATCGAAGCCTAGTGATGCGGCACCGCTTCGCCGGTTCGCGAAACTTGACCGCGTGGCGTGCCGGGTGAGCATTTCCGCCGCTGCCTGCCGGAGAGCCTGCGGAGGGCGGCTCGACGGTCTACCGCCCCGAGATCCCGGAGGCTCCAAATGTTGCGAGGCTGGAGACGGCAGCGAAGGCGAGATGCCGCGGAGCTCTGCGAGCCACGCTTTGGGTCGCACCCAGCTCTGCGGAATTGGGCGCGCGGGTGCGACGCTGATGGCTGCGGAAAGACGCGGAGAGGTAAGACCACGTCACCCAGCCTTGTCGTCCTGCTCGACCCGATGCAGCGCGCGCCATGAGCCAGGCGTACGCGCAGGTGCTGGCAGGTCGCACGCGGTATCAGCTGCGTCGCACGGATTGAGAGAGCCCGCGGGCAAGCACCTCGTTTACTCTTGAAGAACGGTCGCCTCGAGTGCGTCAATCTCGAAGCCACGCGAGCGGCATGGCTCGCGCACGCTCCCACGGACTGTAAGGGGCGAATACACATACAGACGGCGTACGGCGCCGCGTTGGATCGATGGTGTTAGCGCGGGCAACGCTCGCGCGGGGAGAATGGTATGCACACGCAATTACTCACGTGGGCGCTGGTGACTGGCTGTCTCGGGTTCGCTGGCCCCGCACTCGGGCAAGCGGCGACCGCGGAGAAGCTGCTCGGTGGCAAACTCTACTACACCGGCGGCGACGTGCAGGTGAAGATGGTTCCCGCGAGCGCCCGGTTCACGAGCGAGCTCGGACTCTACACAGCGGTCGACAGCGCCCGGCGTAAACAGCTGATCGCATCCAGCCGCGAGGCCGACAAGCTCGTCACCATTGCCGCGGCGCAGCTGGCCTCGTATGGAATTGCCAAAGGCGACGAGCTTATCTTCGGGATTCTGGTCAAAGACACGTCGCATACGTATTTCCTGGGTGACGGCACACGCAACCCCGACAAGATCGCGCATGCCAACGTCAGCGTTGCTGAGGGAAAAGCCACGTTGGTCGGCTTCGAGGACGCTTTCGGAGGTGGCGACCGAGACTACGACGACAACGTCTTCCACTTCACGGGCGCTATCAAGGCCGTCCTTCCACCCTCGCCCGCGCCCTCGTCATCGAACAAGCCTCCAGATTGCTCCAATGCACGGCCGAGCGTGACCGAGCTCTGGCCGCCTAACCACAAGCTGGTACCGGTGACGGTCGAAGGGATCACCGACGCGGACCCTTTCAAGATCCAGATCGTCAGCATCTTCCAGGACGAACCGGTCGGCGAAGGCAACAAAAGCCCTGACGGCGAGATCGTCGACGGGTCGAGTGTGAGACTGCGCGCCGAGCGGGCCGGCGGCGGCGATAGTCGCGTCTACAACATCACGTTCAATGCAGTAGACAGTAAGGGCGCTAAGTGCCCTGACACCACCATATCAGTCGCCGTGCCCCACAATCGTCGCGCGGAGACGCCGCCGAAGGGACCGGTCACTTACGACTCGACGAAGGCGTCGGAGAAGGCCAACGTAAAAACCAAGACCAAGAAATGAGCGCTGGTCCCAACCGTGCTCATTAGCCAGCATCTCGACGACCGCTCAATCCGGCTTGCCGGTGCTCGCACAGACGGCGCTGGAGCAATCGAGGGTCATGCGGACTTCGTGCCCAGCGCCCGGTGCGTCGAACATGATCCGCGACTCTGAACCCACCGCCGCGCCGTTGCGACCCTTGGGCTGGACCGAAACCGCACCTGGCTCGGAACCTGCGACGCGCCGCTCCGGGTCTGGGATGCGTCGGTATCGACCGACGTCGTCGCCCTCGAGTGCACACGCCAGCGTGGTCTCGAGCAGGCTGTCCGCCGTGGCCGGCCGGCGCAGCGTGACGGCGAAGTGGTCGATGCCGAAAGACGTGCACCTCCCCCAACCCAAGTCCCAGCGCAGCAGCAGCTGAGCGGGTGCAGCTGTGAGCGTCGCCGGTTCTGTCCCTGTCATCGCGTCGGGGCCTCTCACAGTCAGTGTCTTGACGCTGGACGAAAAGTCGTCGGCGACCACAATCCCCCCGGCATTCAGGCCGACGACGTGAAGGGCATACGAACCTTCGAGGACATTTAACAGCTGGACCTGTCCATCACCGCAGGGTGCCGTCGCGACATAAGTCATGTCACCGAGCTCGACGCGGACCGCGTCGACCCCCATCTCCTGACAGGTACGGCCCTGATCGAGCCGAAATGGAACCGTGACCATCACCGACGCGCCTGGAGTCGCTGTCCCTCCATAACCGGCTGTGTCGACACAATGTCGGTCAGTCACGGGGACCTGGGTCCGCCGCGCGTCGATGACAGGATCGCTACGGGGCGGCAGCGAGCGCAGCTTCCAGATCAACCCGCGCCTTGTGCGCTCGTCGACGTCCCAGGTGTGAAACGCCAGATAGGCGCAGTCGGCGGTCTGCGGATCCAGCATCCGAAGGTACGGTGAGGTGAACGCCCCTCCCGCTGGCAGCGCAGCACGAGCGAAGATCTCTTCCAGCGCGCCATCCGAGTAGAGCGCTAGCTGGGTGGGCGTTGGCTGGTTACCGAGCGCGCTCGGTGAAGCATGGCAGGTGGTACACGCGCCAACGGGCGCGATCTGACCGAGGCCGGCAGGCACCACACAGACCCCTGTCCGAACAGCCTCGGCGATCCGCATGGACCAGTCTACTGAGATTCCGTTGTTATATCTGGCGTCACCCGCGGCCCATTCGTCCGGCGCCGCAGCCGAGATCGTCAAGGGGGCTTCGCCTCGCACAAGCACGCCACTTCGGGTCATGCCCGTCACTTTGACGAGCGTATTGCCGGCTCGTTTAGTCTGCAGCAGCCGGCCGCCGGGCAGCTCCGCGAACGCCCCGTGATCCGCCACGAACACGTCATCGACCTCCCACTCCAAGCTCGAGGGATCGAGGGGGTCCCAGGCGGGATCAATGCCTGCCGCTGCGAGCGGCACACTGGGCGTGACCTCGTAGTCGTGCGCGCCGTCGTAGGCCGAGTACATATGCGGAAACTGGATCAGGCCCTCGCGTAGAATCGGTTCGGCATTGCCCCCGACGCGGCTCACGCACGCGCTGCTTCGCGCGCCGGCATCCCCCTGAGTCGCAGCCGCGCCGCCCGTGCCCGCCCGGCCTCCAGCACCTGCCAGACCTCGGCCGCCATCAGCTGCACTCCCGGCGCCACCACGTCCTCCACCTGCGCTGGCAGTCGTGGGGCCTCGACCACCGTCGCTGCCCCCGGCGGCACCACCTCGCCCGCCTGCCTGCTGCACTCCACCGCCACCGCCACCGCCACCGGCACTGGCTCCGGCTGCTGCGTCGCCCGCATCTGCAGCGTGTCCACCGCAAGCGGCGAGCTCGCTCATGCTTTCGCAAGTCGTGACAGCTGGCGCCGACTTTTGTGCGCTCGGCTTGCAGCCGAGAACGACCAACGTGGCGAGGCCGAGGATAGCCAGCGGCCTCCGACATTCATCGATCGGGTTGAACATGAGAGCGCCATGCTGACTCGGTGCGCCGTCGATGTCGACTCGCGTTTTGCGAAGCAAGAAGCAAGGATTGGGCGTCAGCCCCATGAGCTTCGAGTGGCTTGGGCCTGCCGATCAGCGGCGCAGCGCATCCTGCCGGTGCATGAAGTCCTCCCGCTGTCGCCGCTCGTCATCTTCCTGCTGCCGCCGCTTGGCATCGCGCCTGAAGCGCTCGGCGGAGGTCTCCTGGCCTTTGGCCGCACTGGCAGTGACGGTGGGCTTCGCGGCCGGCGCGTGGCTGGAGCAGCCCGCAGACCAACACGCCGATACGGCGAGCAGCGGGAGCAGACCACCTCGTTTGTATACTTTCATATTACAAACGTACTCTTCCGCAGGCAGACGGCAACGCGCAAGCCGAATGTCGCGCACGCAACGATCGCTCGACCGTCTGCGGGCGGTGCTAGTGCGGGGTGAGTCCGTCAGTGCGCGCGCGTGATGGTGAGTGGAACGTAGCTGCGGTCGGTGGAGACCCAAGCGTCGTAGGGCACGCCTCCGATGGTGACGCGCGCGGCCGTTCCGCTCGCAATGCTGACACCGGGAGCATCACCGAGGCGCACGCGAAACAGGTGCGATGGCGCAGTGGGAGTGGCGACTCCGCCCCTGGCGCGCTCATAGATGCAGTCGGATTCTACGGCGAGCGCAGTACCCAGCCACTGGCTGACGAGTCGCACGTTGTCTGCATCGCCATCGGCATCGGCCGGCGAGAAGGCTCCGCCAGCGAGCACGACCGGGCCCGTTTGCGACTCACGTAGGACGAAATACCTGGAGGTGGCATTGAGCCAGAATGATTGCCCCGGGGTGGGTTCTGCGACGGATGCGGTGGGCCAATCGCGCAGACCCAACTGTCCAACGCCACCGACGATGTCGAACAAGTAGCCCTCGGCTTCGGTCTTCTCGTGGTACCGGACCTCGCCCTCGACGATGTCGGAC
>Ga0190271_10001488_pt1 | contig 13376 bp, 12 predicted proteins | sample Popmic356T_FD_133747 | JGI IMG/M metagenome (GOLD analysis project Ga0190271, IMG submission 133747) | Populus adjacent soil microbial communities from riparian zone of Weber River, Utah, USA - 356 T | ecosystem: Environmental > Terrestrial > Soil > Riparian zone | place: USA: Utah | collected...
GCCGTCTGCATCAGAGGTATTTGGGTCTGGCCGGAGCCTCAAGCAGAATAGCCGGATGACAGCCACTTCCATCAATGCGGGCACCAGCAACGCGCCCGCGGTATTCGAGCAGCCGCTCAGCGAGCGGATGCGCACCTTCCTGCGGCTGGACTTTCTCTACAGCCAGGCCGTGCATCACAACGAAAATGGCAGCGCCTGGGGCAGCCGCGCGGCGGTCAGCAGCCTGCTGGATATCCTGGCGATCAGCACCCGCGGCGATGTGCGCAGCGATGTGCTGAAGGAACTGGAACGGCATCTGGTGCAGCTCAACGAATTCCAGAGTCGCCCCGGCATCGATACCGCGCGACTGCGGACCCTGATGTCCAATCTGATCCGCCTGCGCTCGGACCTGTCCGCCGCCGGCGCCACCTGGCTGCAGCCGCTGCGCGACTCGGAATTCCTTGCCGCCATCAAGCATCGCAGCGCGATTCCGGGCGGCACCTGTGAATTCGACCTGCCCGACTATTTTTACTGGCTGAACCAGCCCGCCGAAGTGCGGATGACAATGTTTGCCGGCTGGCTGAACCTGTTGCGGCCGTTATGCGACGCGATCGCCGAGCTGCTGTGGCTGACGCGCCAGAATGGTCGTTCGCGCGAAGAAACGGCCAGGGCAGGCGTCTTCAACGTCAACTTTGAACGCGACACGCCCTACCAGCTGCTGCGAATCGTGCTGAATCCCGACGCCCAGCTCTATCCGGAAATCAGTGGCAGCCACTACCGCTGCAATCTGCGTTTCCTCGAATGGCAGAGCATCGACACACGCCCGCGGCAGGTCGAGGTCGATGTGCCGTTCACGCTGGTGTGCTGTCCGTGACCGCGCCGCGCCTGGCATGTCCGACATGCAAGCGCGAAATCGAGTGGAGCGAAGCCTTTCCCTGGCGACCGTTCTGCTGCGAGCGCTGCAAGATGGTGGACCTGGGCGCCTGGTTCAGCGAGCAGCATGCCATTCCCGGCGAGCCTGCCGTCATCCCTGACGAACAGGAGCCGCCGGGCTAGCGCAGCTTGATCTTGCCGCCGGGCATGCCGCCGCCGGTGTCCGGCACGACAATCCTCGAAGCCGCCTCGCGCCGGTACTCGCGCGCTTCTTCGATAGCCTGCTCCAGGGCCAGCTGCACGGCTGCGGGGAAAGCTGCGATGGCTTCCTCCAGCGTTGTTGCTTCGATCTCGAAGGCCAGCGGCAGTACGCCACCGGGCGTCAGCAATTGTGTCTGGCCCGAATACAACACCGGACGTGACGCATCGGTGGCGCCGCTGGCGTCGATTGGAATCAGGCGACGCACGGTGCCGGCCTTGCGATCGGTAAACACCTCTTCGCGATAGAGGCTGTTCGGGTCCAGCTGGATGTCGGGCAGTCCTGTTTCCGGGGTCATGCATCACCTTGCAGCAGCTTCGCGGTTCAGAGCCTCGACGATCGGCCGATCGGCGGGCAGCAGATTTTCGCCGAAAAGTACCGTCGGCGAAACCCACTTGAGTGGCTGGCCTTCCAGGCCACGTGGCACTCCGAGATATTGCTCAACCACGTGCACAGCCAGCAGCACGCGGCGATCGGAATAATCGTGCGCCAGCATCAGCAACGGACGGCTGGTCTGCACCTCGATACCCAGCTCTTCCGACAGCTCGCGCCGCAGCGCGGCGGCCTCGTCCTCGCCCTCCGCCAGCTTGCCGCCGGGAAACTCCCAGTAACCGGCCAGTGGCTTGCCGGGTGGGCGCTGCGCAATCAATACCCGCCACTGCGGATCGTAAAGCACCGCTGCGACCACGCGCAGCTGCGGCAGGCTCATCCCTCGGCGCTCAACGCACCGTGGCAATGCTTGAACTTGCGGCCCGATCCGCACGGGCAGGGTTCATTGCGTCCCACCTTGCGATCACCGCGCACGAAAGGCGCCGTCTCGGCGCCGGCCATGGCACGCAGACCCGCTGCGGCCGGCTGTCCGGCGGGCAGCTCGCCCTGGCCCGCAGCGGGCTCGAGCACCGACTGCACCTCGGCATGCTGCGCCTGCAGCGCGCGCATCAACCGTTCGCGGCGCTCAGCCTCCTCCCGATCGATCTGTTCCTGGGTGCGGATCTCGACCTTGGACAGCAGCGACACCGAATCATGTTTGACGCGGTCGAGCATGGCCGTGAACATCTCGAAGGCTTCGCGCTTGAACTCGTAGCGCCAGTCCTTCTGCGCATAGCCGCGCAGATGGATGCCCTGCCGGAGGTAATCCATGGCCGCGAGGTGATCGCGCCAGTGCTGGTCCAGCGTGCGCAGCACGGCATCGCGCTCCACATGGCGCATGATCGGCGCGCCAATTCGCACTACCTTCTGCTGATAGGGGGCAACCACCGCCTGCAGGACGCGCTCGCGAATGGCGGCTTCATCCGGCGCCTGTTCATCGCTGCCAATCGCCCAGCCCGTCATGTCCAGATCGAGGTTGAAATCGCGGCGCAGCGCTTCGGCCAGCCCCGGCAGATCCCAATCCTCGGACATGCTGTTGGGCGGCAGGTGCGTGTCCAGCAGCGCGCCAATCGCATCGCGATACATGCTGCCAACGGCATCGCCCAGGTCTTCGGTGCCGAGGATTTCGCTGCGCTGGCCGTAGATCACCTTGCGCTGATCGTTGGCGACGTCGTCGAAGGTCAGCAGTTGCTTGCGGATGTCGAAGTTGTGCGACTCAACCTTGCGCTGCGCCTTCTCGATCTGGCGCGTCAGCATCCCGCTCTCGATGACCTCGCCTTCCTTCATGCCGGCGAACTGCAGCAGCCGCTTGGTGCGGTTGGGATCGCCGAAGATGCGCATCAGGTTGTCTTCCATCGACAGATAGAAGCGGCTGGAACCCGGATCGCCCTGGCGGCCGGAGCGGCCGCGCAGCTGGTTGTCGATGCGGCGCGATTCGTGTCGTTCGGTGCCGATGATATGCAGGCCACCCGCGGCGATCACCTGGTCATGACGCTGTTGCCAGGCATGCCGCACGGACGCGCGCGCGGCCTCGTCGACTTCTTCGCCCAGCGCATGCAACTCGGCCTCGAGATTGCCGCCCAGCACGATGTCGGTGCCGCGACCGGCCATGTTGGTGGCGATGGTGACGCCACCCGGTCGGCCGGCCTGCGCCACGATGTGCGCTTCGCGCTCGTGCTGTTTGGCATTCAGCACCTCGTGGCCAATGCCCTGTTTCTGCAGCAGTCCCGACAGCAATTCGGAAGTTTCGATGGACGTGGTGCCCACCAGAACCGGCTGCTGGCGCGACACACAATCGTTGATATCGGCAAAGATGGCCTCGAACTTGTCCTTCTGGGTCAGATAGACGAAGTCGGGCTGGTCCTTGCGGACCATCGGCCGGTGGGTCGGAATCACCACCACTTCGAGGCCGTAGATCTGCAGGAATTCCGGCGCCTCGGTGTCGGCGGTGCCGGTCATGCCGGCGAGCTTGCGGTACAGGCGGAAGTAGTTCTGGAAGGTAATCGAGGCGACGGTCTGATTCTCCGCGCGCACCTCTACGCCTTCCTTGGCCTCCACCGCCTGGTGCAGGCCGTCGGACCAGCGCCGTCCGGGCATGGTGCGGCCGGTGAATTCATCGACAATGATCACTTCGCCGCCACGCACGATGTATTCCACATCGCGCTTGTACAGCGCATGCGCGCGCAGCGCGGCATTCAGGTGATGCATCAGGCGGATGTTGGCTGCGTCGTACAGGCTCTCGCCCTCGCGCAGCAGTCCGCTCTCCAGCATCAACTGCTCGACGTGCTCGTGACCTTCCTCGGTCAGGTGAATCTGCTTGCCCTTCTCGTCAAGCAGGTAATCGCCCGGGGTGTCCTCGGCCTTCTGCCGCGTCAGACGGGGCGCCAGCTTATCGATGGCCTGGTAGATCTCCGTGCCGCCTTCGGCAGGGCCGGAGATGATCAGCGGCGTGCGCGCCTCGTCGATCAGGATGGAATCGACCTCGTCGATGATGGCGTAGGCCAGTGGCCGCTGGACGCGATCTTCGAGGCGGAACGCCAGGTTGTCGCGCAGGTAGTCGAAACCGAACTCGTTGTTGGTGCCGTAGGTGATATCGCAGGCATAAGCGGCGCGCTTTTCCGCCGAATCCTGCTGCGCACGGATCACCCCGACGCTCAGGCCCAGGAAGCGGTAGATCGGGCCCATCCATTCGGCGTCGCGCTGCGCCAGATATTCGTTGACGGTAACGACGTGCACGCCTTCACCGGACAGTGAATTCAGATAGGCCGGCAGCGTGGCCACCAGCGTCTTGCCCTCGCCGGTCCGCATCTCGGCGATCTTGCCCTGATGCAACGCGATGCCACCGATCAGCTGCACATCGAAGTGCCGCAATTTCAGCGTACGCAGCGCAGCTTCGCGCACCACTGCGGACACTTCCGGCAACAACTGGTCCAGCGACTCACCCTGTTTCAGGCGATTGCGAAACTCATCGGTCTTGCTCCGCAGCGCTTCATCCGGCAGGGCCCTGGTCGCCGCTTCATGCTGCGCGGCGCCGCGGATGTAACGGGCATAGCCTTTGACCAGTCGCTCATTGCGACTGCCAAAAATACGGGTCAGGGCCTGGAGCACAACAGTCCTTTAAAGTCTTCGGGTTCGGGCAGGGGCTGCCGCGGCCGCAAAAGGGCGCGCCATTGTACGGATAGACGGCGGAAGGCGGTAATGGTTCGGCCGGAGGGGGCCGGATCAGCTGCCGACAAACGACATGGGATTGACGGCCAGACCGTTGCGCAGCACTTCGAAATGCACATGAGGGCCCGTGGATCGGCCTGTGGAACCCACCACCGCCACTGCCTGACCGCGCTGCACCGTATCGCCAATTTTCACCAGCGCACGCTGATTGTGGCCGTAGCGGGTCACAAATCCATTGCCATGGCTGACCTCGACCAGCACGCCATAGCCATCGCGCTGCGCCGCCCAGATCACGATGCCCGAGGCCACCGCCACCACATCGGCACCGGCATCCGCAGCGAAATCAATGCCCTTGTGAAAGGCCTCTTCGCCGTTGAAGGGGTCCATGCGCTCGCCGAAGTAGGAAGAAATGTAGCCTTCATTGATCGGACGGCCGGTGGGGCGGATTTCAGCCGACAGCTGACGACCCAGCAACACGCCTTCCAGGGCGGTGAACTGCGCGACGCGCAACCCGAGACGGCGCTCGTAAGTACCCAGGTTATCGCTGAGATCGGCCAGTTCCGCGCCGCGGCCGCTGCCGCTGGTTTCCGGTCCGCCCTGCGGCGGATCACGGTCGAAATCGAATTCGGAATGCTTGATACCGGCCATCTCGGTCAGGCGTTTACCCAGCGCATTGAGACGGATCAGGTGCGCATTCAGCGTGCCCATGCGCAACGACAAGCCGTCAATGCGATCCTGCAGCTGGGCTTTCAGCGTGACGATCTCGGTGGTGTCCCCACCAGCAATCACCTGCACGTTGCGCTGACCGATCTGCATGCCGGTCCAGAAAACGCCCGCGAGCACGGCGCAGGAACCCACGGCAATCAGCCCGAGGGTCAACGGGTGCGCAAGATCCAGATGTCGCGCCCTGCCTTGTCGGCGCGAGAAGAAAATCAGATTCATACTCGTGCTGCTGCTGTAACGTTGAAAGCCGGCAACCCCGCTGTCATGGCGTGTAGGCGCTTTAGACCGGTGGCTTTGCGTCCCCGTCTTTCAACGGGTTTGCCCTGGAACTGACTCAAAACCACTATGCCCAAGAACTCCCGGCGACACAAGAATCCGGATGCAGGAAGCAGGCCTGGCGCACATCGCGCCACTGCAGCTTCTGGAATCAAGGACTTACTGACCAGGCAACCCGCGCTGCAGGCACTGAAGACCGCGCGCGCCAGGCAGGACAGTTGGCGCGGCTGGCTGGAAGGCCGGTTGCCCGCCGAGCTCACTCAATACATAACGCAGGTATCGGCCAGCAACGGCGCCTTGGTCATCAGCGCGGCCACCGCCGCCTGGGTGGCACGCCTGCGTTATGCCATTGCGGAGCTGGAACCGCAGATCCGCCAGCATGACGCAGGCATCCGGCGTATCCGGGTCCGGGTGCTGCCTGCCGGCAGCTCGGATTGATCAGGAGGCCATCGCGGCCGGCAACACCAGGGTCTGCATGTAGGAAATCGGCGCCTGATCGGGACGCTCGAACACCACTTCTTCCCAGGCCGAGCGATCCGCCACCAACGTCCGCAGCAGGCGGTTGTTCAGTCCGTGACCGGACTTGTGGCCCGAGAACTCGCCGATCAGGCTGTGCCCCAGCAGGTACAGATCGCCGATGGCGTCGAGGATCTTGTGCTTGACGAACTCGTCCTCGTAACGAAGGCCGCCCTCGTTCAGCACCTTGGCATCGTCGAGCACGATGGCATTGTCCAGCGTACCGCCGAGCGCCAGGTTGTGCGCGCGCAGCGTCTCCAGGTCACGCATGAAACCGAAGGTGCGGGCGCGACTGATTTCCTTCAGGAACGACGTGGTCGAAAAATCCATGGTGGCGCGCTGCAGCCGGCGCTTGAACACCGGATGGTCGAACTCGATCTCGAAATTGACCTTGAAGCCCTCGAAGGGATCGAACTGCGCCCACTTGTCGCCGTCTTCCACCCGCACCACTTTCTTGACGCGCGTGAAACGCTTGGCGACGCTCTGCTCTTCAATACCCGCGGACTGCAGCAGGAACACGAAGGGTCCGGCGCTGCCGTCCATGATGGGCACTTCCGGCGCATTGACGTCAATGCGGGCATTGTCGATGCCCAGACCGGCGAAGGCAGACAGCAGGTGTTCCACCGTCGAGACCCGTGCCTCACCATTGATCAGCGTGGTTCCCAGCGTGGTTTCGCCGACATATTCGGCGCGCGCCGGAACACTCGCTTGGGGGGTCAGATCGGTTCTGCAGAACACGATGCCGCTGTCAGGCGGCGCCGGATGAACCGTCATCAGTATCTTCTGGCCGGTATGCAGTCCGACGCCCGAGGCGCGAATGACATTACGAAGGGTTCGTTGACCGACCATGGCATGTTCCTCAAGGACCTGGACGGGTAGCGCCCGCTGCAGAGGAAGGGCCCGCGAGGGGACGCGGGCCTTCTGACCGACCGCTCCCCTGATTCAGGGGCGCTACCGTAGCACTCTCAACGCTCGACGCCAACCGGCGCCGGCTGCTCAATCCGCCTGGCGACGCAGAAACGCCGGAATATCCAGCAGTTCCTCCGACGGCATCGGATCGTTGCGCAGCCCATCGCCGACCGCGCGCTGCCGCTGCACGGTCGGCTTGTCCAGCGCCGAGTAGTCGCTGCTGGTCAGCGGCGCGCGCTGCTTGACCACGCGGATCGAGGGCAGTTCGCGGGACGCCGCCTGCACTTCACGAGGCGTCTCGGTGCGGCCCGCGCGCGCGGCGGGCGCGGGACGACCCAGTCCCGTCGCGACCACGGTCACGCGCACTTCGTTCGACATCTCCGGATCGATGACGGTGCCCACCACGACCGTCGCGTCTTCGGAGGCGAACTCCTTGACGATGCGGCCCACTTCCTCGAACTCGCCGATGGCCAGATCCAGTCCGGCGGTCACGTTCACCAGGATGCCGTGCGCGCCGGCCAGGTTGATGTCTTCCAGCAGCGGCGAGGAGATGGCGATCTCGGCAGCGGCGCGCGCGCGGTTTTCGCCGCTGGCCACACCGGTGCCCATCATCGCCATGCCGGTTTCGCTCATCACGGTGCGCACATCGGCGAAGTCGACGTTGATCAGACCCGGACGGGTGATCAGCTCGGCGATGCCCTGCACCGCGCCCTGCAGCACGTGATTGGCTGACTTGAAGGCGTCGAGCAGCGTGGTCGTGGCGCCCAGCACCGTCAGCAGCTTCTGGTTCGGAATGGTGATCAGCGAGTCGACATTCTTGGTCAGCTCGGCAATGCCGTGCTCGGCCACCGCCGAACGCTTGTTGCCTTCCATGTGGAAGGGCTTGGTCACCACCGCCACGGTCAGAATACCCATCTCGCGCGCCAGCTGCGCCACCACCGGCGCCGCGCCGGTGCCGGTACCACCGCCCATGCCGGCGGTGATGAACAGCATGTCGCAGCCCCCGATCAGTTCCATGATGCGGTCACGATCTTCGAGTGCGGCCTGCCGGCCGATCTCGGGATCGGCGCCGGCGCCCAGTCCCTTGGTGATGTTGCTGCCGATCTGTAATGCAGTTTTCACCTTCGAGGCTTTCAGTGCCTGCGCATCGGTATTGATGCAGATGAACTCCACGCCTTCGATGCCGCTGGCGACCATGTGCGAGACGGCATTGCCGCCGCCGCCGCCCACACCCAGTACCTTGATGACAGCGCTTTGGCTGTATGCATCCATCAGTTCAAACATGTCTTTCCCCTCTTGGTCGGTCGATACGATCACGAACTCAGAAATTGCCGTGGACCCAGCGTTTCAGCCGGTCCAGGGCACTGCTCACCCCGCCGCCGAGCACGGCAGAACGTGTCGGCGGCGTGGAATTCTCGCGGGCATACAGCAGCAGCCCGACTGCGGTGGAATAAATGGGATTGCGCACCACATCAGCCAGGCCCTTGACCTGCTGCGGCACGCCGAGCCGCACCGGCACGTGGAATATTTCCTCGGCCAGATCGATGGCGCCTTCCATGCGTGCGCTGCCCCCGGTCAGCACGATGCCGGCCGCAATCACTTCCTCGAAGCCGCTGCGGCGCAGCTCATCGCGCACCAGATTGAACAGCTCTTCGTAGCGCGGCTCGACCACCTCGGCCAGTGTCTGGCGGGCCAGGCGCCGCGCCGGACGTTCACCGACGCCGGGCACCTCGATGCTTTCGTCGGGGTTGGCCAGCTGTGACAGCGCGCAGGCGTAGCGCAGCTTGATGTCTTCGGCGTACTGAGTCGGCGTGCGCATCGACACCGCGATGTCGTTGGTGACCTGGTCACCCGCGATCGGAATCACGGCGGTGTGACGGATGGCGCCACCGGAAAACACCGCAATGTCGGTGGTTCCACCGCCCACATCGACGATGCAGACTCCCAGTTCCTTCTCGTCATCCGTCAGACAGGCGAAACTGGATGCCAGCTGTTCGAGCACCACATCCTCGACCGTCAGGCCGCAGCGCTGCACGCACTTGATGATGTTTTGCGCGGCGCTGTCAGCGCCGGTGACGATGTGCACCTTGGCCTCGAGCCGCACGCCGGACATGCCGATGGGATCGCGGATGCCTTCCTGCCCATCGATGATGAATTCCTGCGGCAGCACATGCAGGATGCGCTGGTCGGCCGGAATGGCCACCGCCTTGGCGGCCTCGATCACATGTTCGACATCGGCGTGCGTCACTTCGCGATCGCGGATCGCGACCACACCATGCGAATTCAGGCTCCGCACGTGACTGCCGGCAATGCCGGCGTACACCGCGTTGATCTCGCAGCCCGCCATCAGCTCGGCTTCCTCGATGGCGCGCTGGATCGACTGCACCGTCGATTCGATATTGACCACCACGCCCTTCTTCAGGCCGCGCGAGGGCTGGGATCCCAGGCCGATCACCTCGATCGAACCATCAGTGGCCAGCTCGCCCACCAGTGCCACCACCTTCGACGTGCCAATGTCGAGGCCCACCACCAGGCTGCGGTCGGAACGTTTAGACATCCGGATTCAGATCCTTTTGAGTCGGGCCACCGGCCAGGCGCGAACTGCCGCGCCAGCCGATCGCAAAGCCGTTGGTGTATCGCATGTCGAGGTAGGCAATGTCGGCGGCGCGCTGGCTGACGATCCGCAGCGCCACGTCGATGAAGCGCGCCATGCGCTGATCGACCTGGCTGCGACCCAGCCGCACATTGACGCCGTTATCCAGCGACAGCTCCCAGGCCCCGCGCGCATCCAGGCGCATGCTCACCAGACGCATGCCGCTTTCCACCAGCCGGCCCTGCGTGGCCAGATACCGAGCGACCACTTCGCCTTCGGTGCCCGCTGGACCTGCCAGCTGCGGCAACTCCGGCGGAACGAAACGCGGTTCGCTGAGGAACAACTGGCCGGAGACATTGATCAGGCTGCTGTCATTCCAGCGCGCCACCGCCACCTGTTCAATGACATGCACCCGCAGGCCTCCGGGCCAACTGCGCTGGATGCTGGCGCGATCCACCCAGGGCAGCTCGCGCAACGCGCGCTGCAGTTCGGCAAGATCGGCGCGGACCAGCCCGGCGCCATCCAGGCGCGCGCGCACCACCTTCTCGACCTCGATGGCCGAAATGCGCTGGAAGCTGCCATCCACGGTGATGCGCTCGATGGGCTGGTTCAACAGCAGCGACAGCAACAGCGCCATCGCACCGAGGGCGGCCACCGTACCCCCGGACAGCGCGATGAGTCGCCACGGCAGCGCCGGCAGCTGCCAACGGCTGCCATGCGCTTCGCGACGACGGTTGTTGCGCTTGCGGTTCAACATGGGATGCGCACCAGACTGGTCTCGAGCACCCGCCAGACCAGCTCATCGAAGTCCATGCCGGCGGCGCGAGCCGCCATCGGCACCAGGCTGTGATCGGTCATGCCGGGCACGGTGTTGATCTCCAGCAGCAGCGGCCGGCCGGTGGCGTCCAACATGAAATCGGCGCGACCCCAGCCTTCGGCGCCACAGGCCGCGAAGGCCGCCTGCGCCAGACTGGCCAGATGCTGTTCTGCCTGCTGCGACAGGCCCGCGGGGCAGAAGTAGCGCGTGTCATCGCGCAGATACTTGGCCTCGTAGTCGTAGAAGACGCGCGGCGTCTCGATGCGTATCGCCGGCAGCGCGCGTCCCTGAAGTATGGCCACGGTGTACTCGCCGCCGGTGATCCACGGTTCGGCAAACGCCACGCCGTCGACGCGGCGCGCAGCCTCCCAGGCGGCGCGCAGCTCGGCCGGCTGCTCGACCCGGCTCATGCCGACGCTCGATCCCTGCGTGGCCGGCTTGACGATCATCGGCAGACCGAGCTTCTCGAGTGCGATCTCGAGATCGGCCGCTTCATTGAGGATCACGAAATCGGCGGTGGGCACGGCGACGGCCTGTGCCAACCGCTTGGTGCGCAACTTGTCCATGCCGATGGCCGAACCCATCACACCGCTGCCGGTATAAGGCAGGCCGAGAAACTCCAGCGCGCCCTGCACGGTGCCGTCTTCGCCGCCGGGCCCATGCAGTGCAATCCACACCCGCTGGAAACCGGCGCCCCGCAGATCCGCCAGCGGCCGCTCAGCCGGATCGAAACCCTCGGCGTTGACACCGCGCCGCTGCAGCCCGGCCAGCACGGCACGGCCCGACAGCAGTGATACCTCGCGCTCGGTCGATGAACCGCCGAACAGCACCGCCACACGGCCGAATGCCCGGGCATCGGTGACGCGCTGCAGGGCTGCGGGATCGTGTCGCAAACGCATTACTGGACCTCTCCGACGATTCGCACTTCGGGCACCAGCGTGACGCCGTGCACGCGCTGCACCGTGTCGCGCACCTGTGCAATCAGCTGTTCCAGGTCGCGCGCGGTCGCCGACCCTTCATTGAGGATGAAATTGGCGTGCTTGTCCGACACCACGGCGCCACCGAGACGCTGGCCCTTGAGGCCGGCGGCCTCGATCAGCCGCGCAGCGTGATCGCCCGGCGGATTGGTGAACACCGAGCCGCAACTCCACTCGCCCAGTGGCTGGGTCTGCTTGCGCCGCTGCGACAGTGCCCGCACGCGCTCGGCATCCTCGGGCTGGCGCCTGGCGAACTGCAGTTCCGCAGCGAGGAACCATTCATCGTTGGCCGGCGCCGCCACATGACGATAGGAGGCCTGGTATTCAGCGGCGTCGCGCCGGCGCTGCGCGCCGCTGCGGTCGATGACCTCCACCGCCACCACGTGCTTCCAGGTCTCGCCGCCATAGGCGCCGGCATTCATGGCCAGCGCGCCACCCAGCGTGCCGGGTATGCCGCCGAAGAAATCACCATCGCCCAGCCCCCACTTCACGCTCTGGCGCGCCAGTCGCGTGCAGGGCACGCCCGATTCGCAGTACACACGCGTCTCAGCCAGCCGCTCCATGCGCACGAAGGCACCGTGCGTGCCGATCACCACACCGCGGATGCCGCCTTCACGCACCAGCAGATTGCTGCCCAACCCCACCCAGTACACGGGCGTGCCGGCGGGCAGTGCGTGCAGGAAGGCCGACAGGTCGGCGCGGTCGCGGGGCGTAAAGAAAATGTCGGCCGGACCGCCGACACGCCACGACGTGTGGCGCGACATGGGTTCATCACGCAGCACGCGGGTCTGGAATTCCTGGGGCAGCGCAATGCTCATGCGCGGCCTCCGGCCGGCGCGGCCAGTCGCGCCGGCAACTCATGTGACAGAGCACCGATATGTCCCGCGCCCATGGTGACCACCAGATCGCCATCGCGGATCACATCGGCCAGCGCGGCCGCCAGGTTCTCGGCCGCGCCGACAAACACCGGTTCAATCTTGCCGCGGGTACGCACCGCACGGCAGATGGCGCGGCCATCGGCGCCTTCGATCGGCGCCTCGCCGGCCGCATACACGTCGGTGACCAGCAGCACGTCGGCGGTGGACAGCACCAGCGAGAAATCATCCAGCAGGTCGCGCGTGCGCGTGAAGCGGTGCGGCTGGAAGGCCAGCACCAGCCGCTGGCCGGGCCAGGCCTGGCGCAGCGCTTCCATCGTCGCGGCCAGTTCAGTCGGGTGATGGCCGTAGTCATCGACGATGGTGACGTTGCCGGCAGGCGTCGCCACCTGCCCCACCAGCTGCATGCGCCGGTCGATGCCCTGGAAACCGCTCAGCGCGCGACCGATCGCCGCGTCATCGATCTCAAGTTCGGAGGCGACCGCAATTGCCGCCAGCGCATTGCGCACATTGTGCAGACCGGGAAGATTGAGCAGCACCGGCAGCGGCGGGCGGCCGCCGGGTCGTTGCACCGTGAAGCGTGTCTGGCCGCGCTCGCGCTGGATGTCCACGGCGCGCAGATCGGCAGCGGGGTCCACACCATAGGTAATGATGGGCCGGCCCACCTGCGGCAGGATGCCGCGCAGGTTTTCATCGTCGTAGCACAGTACGGCGAGGCCATAGAACGGCAGGTTGTGCAGGAAGCTGACAAAGCTCTGGCACAGCTTGCCGAAATCACCGCCATGCGTGGCCAGATGGTCGTTGTCGATGTTGGTGACGATGGCGATCATCGGTTGCAGGTGCAGGAACGAGGCATCGCTCTCATCGGCCTCGGCGACCAGGTAGCGCCCGGCGCCGAGACGGGCGTTGGTGCCGGCGCTCTTGAGGCGGCCGCCGATGACGAAAGTGGGATCCTCGCCACCCTCCGCCAGCACGCTGGCCACCAGGCTGGTGGTGGTGGTCTTGCCATGCGTGCCGGCCACCGCAATCGACTGGCGGAAGC
>Ga0190271_10001489_pt1 | contig 13376 bp, 13 predicted proteins | sample Popmic356T_FD_133747 | JGI IMG/M metagenome (GOLD analysis project Ga0190271, IMG submission 133747) | Populus adjacent soil microbial communities from riparian zone of Weber River, Utah, USA - 356 T | ecosystem: Environmental > Terrestrial > Soil > Riparian zone | place: USA: Utah | collected...
ACTCCGCAAGCGGCGGTCATGTCGAAAGCGCCCGGCAGGCCTACCTCTGGGCGCAGAACTTCTACGACGGCGCGACCTATTTTGCGGACGGCTCGGGTGATCCAACCCGGGTCACGACGGCGTGGCAGTTGATGGATGATTGCTGGCTGAAGTCGATTGCCCTGTTCGATCCGCCGATCGAGCAGGTCAGCATTCCCTATGAGGGCATCTCGCTCCGTGGCTTCTATTTCCGGGGAAAGAGCACCAAGGAAAAGCGCCCGCTGCTGATCCTCAACAATGGAAGCGACGGCTCTGCGCTTGATATGTGGATGTGGGGCGCGGCGGGAGCGACGGCGCGCGGTTACGACTGCCTCACTTTCGATGGGCCGGGGCAGGGCTACGCCCTCTGGAAACAGAGCCTTAGTTTCCGGCCGGATTGGGAGCATGTCATAACCCCTGTCGTCGACTTTGCCCTAGGCCGCGGCGGCGTTGACCCGGCGAGGATCGCAATTCAGGGCATCAGCCAGGGCGGTTATTGGGTCCCGCGCGCCGTTGCTTTCGAGAAGCGAATCGCAGCCGCTATTGCCGATCCGGGCGTGGTCGACGTTTCTGCATCGTGGACCGCCGCCTTGCCTCCACCGATGATGGAACTCTTGAAGGCTGGCCACAAGGATGAGTTCGATGGCTACATGACCAAGTCGCTCGATGCCGTCACCAAGGATTCCATGGCCTTCCGCATGAGACCCTATGGCGTGACGTCATATTACGAGGCCTTCAAGGCAACGATGGATTATAACCTCACCGACGTTGTCGGCCAGATCGAGTGCCCGATGCTGATCACCGAGCCAGCCAACGAGGCGTTCTGGCCTGGGCAGACGCGCCGCCTCTATGATCTTTTGACATGTCCCAAGACGCTGGTCCCCTTCTCGGTATCAGATGGGGCGGACCTGCATTGCGAGCCGACAGCATGCGGACTGAGAGACCTGCGTGTGTTCGACTGGCTCGACAAGACCCTGAGCTGACGGCCTTCTGCAACAGTTGCGGGGTTCGCATCGGCGGTGAGTTGGCAGGAGCCGTCAGCATTCTCGTCCACACCCGCACGCCATCGGGGACAATGCCTTCTGTCAAAAAGCTAATTTAGGAGGCGGGAATGAACCACTTCACCATCACCATCATGGGAATCAAGCTCACGGCCAAGGGCTATGCAGGCATTGCCGGAGCCGTTGCCGTTACCGCAATTGTTTTGGCTTATGTTCTGCTAAGAACACAGGTCTGAGTGGCCCCTCCGCTGAGCGGCGCGGGCCGCGCATTACTTGAGCACCTCGCCAGTTTCGGCGATGATCCTCGGTTCGGAGCCGAGCGAGATGGTGTAGCTGAACCGCGCAGCGCCCTTGGCTTGCTTGCTTCGGGCGATGCTGCGTACCACCCAGTCATAGACGCCAGACACCATGCAATTATCGTTGGCGCACGTTACCATAAGGCTATCATTTCGGATGTGGTAGCCACGCTCCGGCCATCGCGTGAAATACCTTTGCTTGTCGGCAATCACATCCGACAGCGCGGTTGTCTTGCCGTAATAGTTTACAGTCTCGGCATAGGTCGTAAGGACCCTGGCCAGCGCGCGACCCTCGTCATTAACGTGCTGTTCCAGAAGTTCGCGCACGAAAGTAATCGCAGCTGTTTCCAAGCGAGCATTGGTGGCCGCTTGCCCTGTGTCCGGCCGCGGAGGTGCGTATGCCATCGGAGGGTCCGCTACTGTGGGCGAGGAATTGGAAGCGCCATCTAAGCCGGTTGTCACCTTCAAGGCGTCCATCTCCGTCTTGGACAGGTATCGCATGTCGTTCGATGCATATCGCAGCGAGAATTCCAAAAAGGCAGGATCGACATCCATCTCGCGCAAGTAGGATAAAATATCGGAGTAACTGACTGCACGCCCTCGGCTGCCTCCTCGGGACTCAGGGAAGAGGGGTTAGCAAACGAGGTTCGGTGAACCCCAATCGAGCCAGGCTCCGCTCCACGTCGAACTCCGCCCAGGAAAGCCAGCGCACACGCAGAGGCACAATCCATTTTCCTGACCTGGATCGTGTAAAGTTCCCTGAGCCGAATCGCACGCCCGAGGCGCATGGCCGTATAAGGTTCGCCGCCCGGAGAATCGAAAGTAACGACACTAGCCTGATTGCTTTGCAGGGCAGCGAAGAACGGTCCCAAGTCTTCATCGGGTCGAAACTCGCCGGAGACTACGACGACACTCAAGCCGTCCATTTGGTAAGGTTGGAAGTCAGCGCTTCGGGACGGCACGCTGATGAGAACCGCCAGTCCCATACTTATCAGTAACTGCCGCGCCCGCCTGCTGAGCATTACTCGATGCCTCCCCTTTTCGACACTATTTGCCTTGACGCCGGGAGTTGCAAGATGCGCTCGCCCCCATCGAAAGATGCTGCGGGATTATCTATTTGGCGTCGCCTGTATAGTGGGTGCTTTATGACCTCGTTTGAGGTCAGGGCGATGTTCCGACAAATCACACCAATGGGTGTAAGGATCGTTGCCCGCCCAGCGGTTCTATTTGCAAGGATTCAAGTTAGGTGTCGCCACTCGCAGGCGAATGCCACGTCGTAGTGCCCCCCTTCACGTCGAAGTGCGTGATACTGTGGCCCCTGACGAGCTACGGTTCTGCCCGATCGTTATTAGATCGCGTGATAGCAGGGAAAAGGGATAGAATTGCAGACCCGTGCTGTGCTGGTGCTGCCCTGCCCAAAGCAAGAGGCCTATAATGCCGGTAACGTAAGATGTTGATTTGCTTTAGAATATTGGTGGAGCCAATCGGAATCGAACCGACGACCTCTTGAATGCCATTCAAGCGCTCTCCCAACTGAGCTATGGCCCCACACCCGGCATGTGGCCGGCGCCGTTTCCGGCGAAGAGGTGTGGCGCGGTTACCCGCGCCGTATCGGGGCGGCTTCTAGACCGCCCCCGCATCAATAGCAAGCGTTTGCTTGCGCTATTTCAGCCGGCGCAAATCGCCGGCATCGTTCGCTGCTGCCGGCCCAACCGGCCGCGCACTTTTCGCTCAGACTTCCTCGTCGTCGTCGCCGACACCGATGATGTCGGACACGTCGTCATCTTCTTCTTCCTCGTCCTCAAGGAAGGTATCGTCATCGTCGCCGAGGTCGACATCGTCGTCATCGTCGCCCAGATCGGGAAGATCGTCGCCGCTGCCGGCAGCCTCCTCGTCGGCGTCCTCAAGCGACACGACCTCGGGAGTTTCGTCCTCAGCGTCGACTTCGCGCTGTTCGACTTCTTCTTCCTCTTCGACCACCTTGATATCGCCCGCCTCGAAATAGGTGCGCGGATAAGTCTTGCCCGTATAAGGCGAAACGATCGGATCCTTGTTCAGATCATAAAATTTGCGCCCCGTCTCCGGGTCTATGCGCTTGTTGCCAAGTTCGGTTTTAGCCACTTCCAGCCTCGTCGAAAAACAGTCGGTCCCCTTAGCCACAGAATCCCGCTCTGTCAAAGCGAAATGACCTTGTAGTTTTCATAGGTGAATCTGCCGCTCGAGACAGCGATTTTCAGGTGACCCCACCGTTTTGCCATGCTACGGGCAAGGTGCGACAAGATGAACGCCCGTCGGCCGCGTGCCGCGACAACTCCCCAAGGAAATTCCCATGGCGCATGACGCCAAACCCCAACCCGCAACCGCGCGGCGCTCTCCGCCGTTGTCCGGCACCGCCCGTGTGCCCGGCGACAAATCCATCTCGCATCGCTCCTTCATGTTCGGCGGCCTCGCCTCGGGCCAGACAAGGATCACCGGCCTGCTCGAAGGCGAGGACGTCATGCGCACAGGCGAGGCGATGAAGGCGATGGGCGCGCGCATCGAAAAGCGCGGCGACGAATGGGTCATCCAGGGCGTCGGCAATGGCTGCCTGCTCGAACCTGAAGGCCCGCTCGATTTCGGCAATGCCGGCACCGGCTCGCGCCTCACCATGGGGCTGGTCGGCACCTATGACATGACAACCACCTTCATCGGCGACGCGTCGCTGTCGAAGCGGCCGATGGGGCGTGTCCTCGATCCGCTGCGCCAAATGGGCGTGCAGGTCGTCGACGCGGCCGCGGGCGACCGCATGCCGCTGACGCTGCGGGGGCCGAAACACGCGGCTCCGATCGGCTACCGGGTGCCGATGGCGTCGGCGCAGGTCAAATCGGCTGTCCTGCTGGCTGGGCTCAACACGCCGGGCGTAACCACCGTCATCGAGCCGGTCATGACGCGCGACCATACGGAAAAGATGCTGCGCGGCTTCGGCGCGAATGTCGAGGTCGAGACCGAGCCGTCCGGCGTCCGTCATATTCGCATCGAGGGCCAGGGAAAACTCAACGGCCAGACCATCGGCGTGCCGGGCGATCCATCCTCCGCAGGCTTTCCCCTTGTTGCCGCGCTCATCGTGCCCGGCTCCGATATCGTCATCGAAAATGTGCTGATGAACCCCACCCGCACCGGGCTTTTGCTGACGCTGCAGGAGATGGGCGGCGATATTCAGGTGCTCAACGAGCGCAGCGCCGGCGGCGAGGATGTCGCCGATCTGCGGGTGCGCGGGTCGGAGTTGAAGGGGATTACGGTTCCCGCCGAACGAGCCCCGTCGATGATCGACGAATATCCCGTGCTTGCCGCAGCGGCTGCGTTTGCAGAGGGCGAGACCGTGATGCTCGGCCTGGAAGAGCTGCGCGTCAAGGAAAGCGACAGGCTCTCGGCGGTGGCCAACGGCCTCAAGGCCAACGGCGTCGATTGCTCGGAGGGGGAGGCATCTCTGGCCGTGCGCGGCCGGCCGGGCGGCAAGGGTCTTGGCGGCGGGATTGTCGAGACGCATCTCGACCATCGCATTGCAATGGCGTTCCTTGTGCTGGGCCTCGCCACCGAAAAGCCGGTAACAATTGACGACCAGGCCATGATCGCCACCAGCTTCCCGCAATTCATGGGGCTGATGCGCGCGCTCGGCGCGGAGATTGCCGACCAGGGATAAGAACGCCGCCGAAGCGTCCGGCGCTGGACCAAAGAGCGTCACAACTCCTTCTCCGCGAGTTCGCGAAATTCGTCGGGCACGGATAGGGAAGCGTCCAGCGCAACCGGTCCGTAGCCGACCGCCTGCCAGCCGAAGCGCTTGCGAATCCGGTCGATGGCGCGGTCGGCCACCAGCCGCGCCATGCCGCGCGTCGTGCCCGGCCTGAGGCGTTCGTCGGGCAGCCCATAGGCAAGCTCCAGCTGCAATTCGGTGCTTTCTTCAAGGTTCGAGACCGAAATAGCCAGCAGCGAGATTGTGCGCTCGCCGGGGTGGTCGGCCAGCGCGGCATGCACGAGACCCTCGGCAATCTCCGCCAAGCTCTGCGTCGATGAAATGGGCGCATCGAGCGTGAGCGAGCGCGTCACGCAGTGCATGTCGGCGAAACGCACGCGCACGGTCACCGTGCGGCCAGGGCGATCCTTGGCGCGCAGGCGCGAGGCGACGCGGTCCGCCAGATGCAGCAGCGTCGGCCGCACGATGCGATCGGTCGCCGGCTTCAAGCCCAGCGCCGATTGCGCTCCGGCCGAGCGGGCGCGCCGATGCGTCTCCAGCTTGCGCGGGTCGCGGTTCCAGGCCAGCGCCGCCAGCTTCTCACCCGCTGCCGGGCCAAGCAGCTTTTCCAGCGACCAGCCCGGCGTCCGCGCGAGTTGCCCGATGGTCGTCACACCGATATCGGCCAGGCGCGTTTGCGTCACCGGCCCAACGCCCCACATCAGCGCAACCGGCAGATCGTGCAGGAAGTCCAGTTCGCAGTCGGGATCGACCACCACCAATCCATCCGGCTTGGCCACCTGCGAAGCGATCTTCGCCATGTGCTTCGTGCGCGCCACGCCAACCGAGATCGGCAGTCCCAGTTCCTCACGCACACGGCGCCGGATGGCTCTGGCGATCGCCTCGGGTGAGCCGAACAGATGCGTGCAGCCGGCGACATCGGCGAAAGCCTCATCGATCGATATCCTCTCGACCGCAGGCGTGAAATCGTGAAGCACATCGATCGCCGCGTCGCCCAGCCGCTGATAGTCCTTGAAATGGCCACCGACGAAAATGAGTTGCGGGCACAGCTCCCGCGCGCGCCGGCCGGCCATGCCGCCCTTCACACCGAACGCCTTCGCCTCGTAGGAGGCGGCGAGCACTACCCCACCGCCTACCGCGATCGGCCTACCTCGCAAGGCGGGATCGAGCAATTGCTCGACCGAGGCGTAGAACGCGTCGAGATCTGCATGGAGGATCGTCGCTTCGCTGTGCACGGGGGTTTTGCCGGGACTCGTCACGAGTAGAACACAACAAGAACAGACTTGCCAGGGGTTTTGCGCGCTGCTGCCGATCTTGCTGGGATCGGCCGCCAAAACTTCGCAGCGAATCCGCAGCGCTTCCTACAAACCTTCCTGTTCCGTGCGGAGCCGCCTCGGCTCGAAATGGGTCATTGGTCCAACGAAAAGACGCTTCTTCGACATGCCCTGTAGCCCGCACGGCTTGCGTCGGCGTGGATTGTCGTGCTTTGGCGGAGCCGAGCTTCCGACCGGGAGTCCGATTGGGATTACCGGCCGCCCAGCCATTTCGAGAGCCGCGGTGTGCCGCGCCATGGAAGATCGCCGCCCGTGACGACACATCTGGATCGCGACACGACCCGCCTCGGCATCCTGACGATGCTGATTGCGGTGCTGTTGTTCTCGCTGAACGATGTGATGGGCAAATGGCTCGTCTCGACCTATCCGATCGGCCAGTTGCTGCTGATCCGCAGCGCCGCCGCCCTGTTGATCCTGTCGCCCTTCATCTACCGCGCCGGCTGGCGGTCCCTCTTCGATATCGAGCGGCCCGGCCTTATGGCCACACGGGTCTGCCTGACGACAATCGAAGTTTCGAGCTTTTACTATGCCGTCGCCTATATGCCGCTGGCGGACGCCATCACCTTCTGGATGGCGGCGCCTATCTATGTCGCCGCGCTGTCTCCCCTGCTGCTGGGCGAGCATGTCGGCTGGCGGCGCTGGACGGCGATCGGCGTCGGCTTTGTCGGTGTTCTGATTGCGCTGCAGCCGTCGTCCGACAGCTTCACGACGCCGGCGCTGATCGCCCTGTTCGGCAGCCTCTGCTTTGCCTTGATGATGATTACCGGCCGCGCACTGCGCGCCTCTTCCGATCTTGCGATGGTGTTCTGGCCCACCTTCGGTGCAGCGCTGTTCGGAATAGCCACTTCGGCCTTTTTCTGGGTTGCGCCCACGGCCTTCGACTACACGCTGCTGGCGCTGCTGGGCGTCGTGGCGCTGACTGCGCATCTGTTCATGAACCGCTCGCTTATGCTCGCCGATGCAGCGACAGTGACGCCCTATCAATATACGCTGCTGGTCTGGGCCATCATCTTCGGCTGGATCTTCTTCAATGATACACCGCGGCCGACGACCTTGATCGGCGCTGCCTTCATTGTCGTATCGGGGTTGTTCATATTCTTCCGCGAGCAGCAGCTCGGCATGCGCCCCTCCGCAGACCCCAGCCAGACGCCAGGCGGATAGATTGCATGCCGGGTCTTGCTGACATGTTGAGTGTTTTGGCCACGCTGGCGCTTTATGGGATGCTCGCCATTCCCTTTGCCGTCTGGACCGGCCGGTCCGCCTATGGGCGGGTGCGCTCCAACCGCGAGGCGTCGGGCCGGGCGGGTCTTGGCCGCTGGCCGGCCTTTTGGCTGGCCGGTTTTCCTGCCTGCCTGCTCGCCTATTTCGCGCTGCGGGGCTTTGACGTCCCAAATCCAACCGGCCGTCAGGCAGCCGATGAATGGGGCCAGGTGTATTTCCTGCTTGTGCCGCCCTGCATCGGCATGATCATGGGGTGTGTTCTCGGATGGATTCTGGCGTGCCGGCGATAAATTGCCACGTGAGTTTTCATCCGGCAGGTCGAACAAACGGGAGAAGCGCAGATGGTAAGCAAGGTAGCCATGATTGTCGGGGGCGGATCCGGCATGGGTGCCGCATGCGCACGCAGGCTTGCCGGTGAGGGTTACGCGATTGCGGTGCTGTCATCCTCCGGAAAGGGCGAGGCTCTTGCCAGCGAATTGGGCGGACTTGGCGTTACCGGTTCCAACCAGTCGAGCACCGACCTCAAGCGGCTCGTCGACGCGACGATGGGAAAATGGGGCCGCATCGACGTGCTGGTCAACAGTGCGGGGCACGGCCCCCGCGCCGACCTGCTCGAATTGACCGACGAACAATGGCACGCCGGGCTGGACGTCTATTTCATGAACGTTGTGCGCGCCACGCGTCTGGTCACGCCGGTCATGCTCGACCAGAAGAAGGGTGCCATCGTGAATATCTCCACTGCCTGGGTGTCCGAACCCAGCGCGATGTTCCCGACCTCCGCCGTGGCGCGGGCTGGGCTTGCGGCCTTCACCAAGCTGTTCGCCGACCAGTATGCAGCCGAGAATATTCGCATGAACAATGTGCTGCCGGGCTGGATCGACAGCTTGCCGGGCACGGAAGAGCGCCGCGACAGCGTGCCCATGAAACGCTATGGCACGAGCGAAGAAATCGCAGCAACCGTCGCCTTCCTCGCCTCCGACGCAGCCGGCTATATTACCGGCCAGAACCTGCGGGTCGATGGCGGGCTGATGCGGAGTGTTTGACGGACCACGGAAAGACAAATGACCTCCTCGCTCCTTATCGCCATCGACGGTCCGGCTGCGTCCGGCAAGGGCACGCTCGCCCGCCGGCTGGCTGATTATTACCATCTGCCGCATCTCGACACCGGCCTGACCTATCGCGTGGTAGCCTATCGCCTGCTCCAGCAGGGCCTGCCGCTGGACGACGAGGCGCATGCCATCGAGGCGGCGCGACAGGTCGACCTCTCCAATCTGGACAAGCATGGGCTCTCGGCGCATGCGGTCGGCGAGGCGGCGTCGCGCGTCGCGGTCATCCCCGAACTGCGCCGGATTCTCGTCGGAAAGCAGCGCGACTTCGCGCATCAGCCGGGCGGTGCAGTGCTCGACGGCCGTGACATCGGCACCGTGGTCTGCCCGGACGCCGACGTGAAGCTCTACATCATCGCCAGCGCCGAGGTGCGTGCCGGACGCCGGCTGCGCGACATCGAAAACCGTGGCGGGACAGCCGATCTCCCCGATATCCTGGCCGACATCAAGCGGCGCGACGAGCGTGATATGGGCCGCGCCGACTCTCCGCTGCGGCCCGCCGCCGACGCGCACTTGCTCGACACCTCCGAAATGTCTATAGAGGCCGCATTCCAGGCGGCGCGCGCCATCGTCGATGACGTTGTCGCCAAACGGAACAAGGCCTGAAAGGGGTCGGCTGCCCTCGAAATCGAGCGCATCGCCTCCCATATCGGGCCGCTTAACCAGCCTGCCAGCATTCTTTGCGCCGGTTTCGCCGCCTTCAAGCGGCATCAGGTCCCTCAGGGACCGGAACGCCGGCAGGCTATCGCAACGCTAACCACGGCGCCGCCCCACAGGATGGGGTTTTCAGGAGAACATATGTCTGCAGCAAATCCCTCGCGTGACGATTTCGCCGCGCTACTCGAAGAATCATTTTCCGACGGCCACTCGGGCGAAGGTCAGGTCGTACGCGGCCTGGTTACCGCGATCGAGAAGGATATGGCCATCATCGACGTCGGCCTGAAGGTCGAAGGCCGCGTGCCGCTGAAGGAATTCGGCGCCAAGTCCAAGGACGGCCAGCTGAAGGTCGGCGACACGGTCGAAGTCTATGTCGAGCGCATCGAGAATGCACTTGGCGAAGCGATGCTGTCGCGTGACAAGGCCCGCCGCGAAGAGAGCTGGGGCAAGCTCGAAGAGAAGTTCGCCAAGGGCGAGCGCGTCGAAGGTGTCATCTTCAATCAGGTCAAGGGCGGCTTCACGGTCGATCTCGACGGCGCCGTGGCCTTTCTGCCGCGCTCGCAGGTCGACATTCGTCCGATCCGCGACGTCACCCCGCTGATGCACAATCCGCAGCCCTTCGAGATCCTCAAGATGGATCGCCGCCGCGGCAACATCGTCGTGTCGCGCCGCACGGTTCTGGAAGAGAGCCGCGCCGAGCAGCGCTCGGAGATCGTGCAGAACCTTGAAGAGGGCCAGGTGGTCGAAGGCGTGGTCAAGAACATCACCGACTACGGTGCGTTCGTCGACCTCGGCGGCATCGATGGCCTGCTGCATGTCACCGACATGGCCTGGCGCCGCGTAAACCATCCGACCGAGATCCTCAACATCGGCCAGACGGTCAAGGTGCAGATCATCCGCATCAACCAGGATACGCACCGCATCTCGCTCGGCATGAAGCAGCTCGAGTCGGATCCGTGGGGCGATATCGGCACCAAGTTCCCGATCGGCAAGAAGATCTCCGGTACGGTCACCAACATCACCGATTACGGCGCGTTCGTCGAGCTGGAGCCGGGCATCGAAGGCCTCATCCACGTTTCGGAAATGTCGTGGACCAAGAAGAACGTCCATCCCGGCAAGATCCTGTCCACCACGCAGCAGGTCGATGTCATCGTACTGGAAGTGGACCCGGCAAAGCGCCGCATCTCGCTTGGCCTCAAGCAGACGCTGGAAAATCCGTGGGAAGCGTTCGCACGCAGCCATCCGATCGGTTCGCAGGTCGAGGGCGAGGTCAAGAACAAGACCGAGTTCGGTCTGTTCATCGGCCTGGACGGCGACGTCGACGGCATGGTCCACCTCTCCGACCTCGACTGGACCCGTCCGGGCGAGCAGGTGATGGAGGAGTACAACAAGGGCGACATCGTCAAGGCGCAGGTGCTCGACGTCGATACCGACAAGGAGCGCATCTCGCTAGGCGTGAAGCAGTTGCAGCGCGACGTGGCCGGCGAAGCCGCCAATTCGGGCGAACTGCGCAAGAACGCCGTTGTCACCTGCGAAGTCATCGCGATCAAGGATGGCGGTCTGGAAGTGCGGCTCGTCGAGAGCGGCCTTGACAGCTTCATCAAGCGCAACGACCTGTCGCGCGATCGTGACGAGCAGCGTCCGGAGCGTTTCGCGGTTGGCCAGAAGGTCGACGCCCGCGTCATCGCCTATGACAAGAAGACCCGCAAGGTTCAGGTATCGATCAAGGCGCTGGAAATCGCCGAGGAGAAGGAAGCGGTCGCACAGTACGGCTCGACCGACTCCGGCGCTTCGCTGGGCGACATTCTGGGCGCTGCCCTGAAGAAGGGCAACAACTAAGCATCGACCCGCGGCGCTCACGCGCCACCGGGACCAAAAGACCCCGCCGGAGCGATCCGGCGGGGTTTTTCGTTTGACGCCGCGCTTTTGGATTGATGTTTCCTCGTTTTAAATCAAGGCTAATCCCTCGCCGCTGGCGGTGTGGGAGGCGACGATCGCAGTTGCGAGGTTCTGGATATCTCCATCGAAGACGCACGCAACGCGGTTGGCGATTACCTCGAACTTATCGGGATCAAGTCCATGCCCGTACCGCCCCAAGCCGTGGCGACAGCCCTGGCGGCGTTTGAACGGTACGGCAAGGGCCGGCATCCGGCCCGGTTGAATTTCGGGGATTGCTTTGCCTATGCCTGTGCGAGGCATTACAATCTGCCCCTCATGTTCAAGGGTGCGGACTTCCCCTTGACCGATATTGAGGCGGCTTGAGCGAGCCGGAGACAAATCATGCCCTCTAGCCTCCCGCAAATCGTCCTGCCATCCGGCGACAAGGTGCCCGCCCTCGGCCAGGGAACGTGGAACATGGGCGAGGATTCGCGTCGGCGCGCGGCCGAGGCGGACGCGTTGCGGCTCGGCATCGATCTCGGCATGACCTTGATCGACACTGCGGAAATGTACGGCTCGGGCGGCGCCGAGGAGGTCGTGGGAGATGCCATTGCCGGCCGCAGAAGCGAAGTGTTCCTGGTCTCGAAGGTGCTGCCGTCGAACGCGTCACGGTCTGGCGTACCGGCAGCCTGCGAGCGCAGCCTGAAGCGCCTGCGCACCGATCGTATCGATCTCTACCTCTACCATTGGCGCGGCGGCACGCCGCTGGCGGAGACGGTTGAGGCGCTCGACGCGCTGCGCAGATCCGGCAAGATTGGCGGTTGGGGCGTATCGAATTTCGACGCGGACGACATGGACGAACTCGCCGCCCTTGCGGCCGGTCCGTCCGTGCAGACCAATCAGGTGCTCTACAATCTGTCGCGCCGGGGACCGGAATTCGACCTGCTGCCCTGGCTACGGCAACGCAACATCCCGACGATGGCCTACTCCCCGGTGGAGCAAGGTGCGCTGGCCAAGGATCGCCGGTTGGCAACAGTCGCGGCGCGGCACGATGCGACGCCTGCCCAGATCGCGCTGGCCTGGACGATGCGGCATGGCGACGTCATCGCCATTCCCAAAGCCAGCAATCCGGATCACGTTCGCCAGAATCGCGCGGCGGCGGACATTCGGCTGACCCCGGACGATCTGGCGGCGCTGGACGCCGCCTTCCCGCCGCCGAAGGGGAAGCGCCCGCTGGAGATGTGATCTAACCGGCGGACTGCGGCGGCGTCCTGGCGATCATCGAACCACACAAAGACACTCGGACGCTGAAGAACCTTCGCGGCACGTGCTCCTCATTTCGAGCTGCTGCCCAACCCCTTCAGCCGGTAAAGCGCCTCCAGCGCCTCGCGCGGGGTCAGTTCGTCGGGATTGATCGCGGCGAGTGCTTCGCCCAGCGCGTCGCTTTTGACCGGCTTCGGTTGCTCCAGCTTTTTCGCCGCGATGGAAAACAGCGGCAAGTCATCCACCAGCCTGTCGGTCTTGCCTGATACTTCGCCTTCCTCCAACTGGTGCAGCACATCGCGTGCGCGCGCCACCACAGCTTCAGGCAGGCCGGCGAGGCGGGCGACCTGCACGCCATAGCTTCGGTCGGCCGCGCCCTTGGCAACCTCGTGCAGGAAGACCACATCGCCCTCCCATTCCTTCACCCGCATGGTGACGTTGTGCAGGCGCGGCAGCTTGCCGGCCAGTCCCGTCATCTCGTGAAAATGGGTGGCGAAGATCGCCCGGCAGCGGTTCTTCTCATGCAGATACTCGACCGCGGCCCAGGCGATCGACAGGCCGTCGAAGGTTGCCGTACCGCGGCCGATCTCATCCAGGATGACGAGTGCGCGCTCGCCGGCCTGGTTGAGGATCGCCGCCGTTTCGACCATCTCGACCATGAAGGTGGACCGCCCGCGCGCCAAATCGTCGGATGCGCCGACCCGGCTGAACAGCCGATCGACGATGCCGATATGGGCTTTGTCGGCCGGAACGTAGGAGCCCATCTGGGCAAGGATGGCTATCAGCGCGTTCTGGCGCAGGAAGGTGGATTTGCCGCCCATGTTCGGCCCGGTCAGCAACCAGATCGCGCCGGCCTTGTCGTTGCCTGCCGG
>Ga0190271_10001490_pt1 | contig 13375 bp, 14 predicted proteins | sample Popmic356T_FD_133747 | JGI IMG/M metagenome (GOLD analysis project Ga0190271, IMG submission 133747) | Populus adjacent soil microbial communities from riparian zone of Weber River, Utah, USA - 356 T | ecosystem: Environmental > Terrestrial > Soil > Riparian zone | place: USA: Utah | collected...
CCCGTGGCGCGCAGCGCCCACCCGAGCACGGGAACCTTGAAGAGGCTCTCCTTCGCCATGAAGCGCGGCGCCCTGCCCATCCGCCACACCGCGAGGGCGACGATCAGCGGGTCGAACTCGGTCGAGTGGCTCGGCGCCAGCACGTAGGGGCCCTGGCGCGGCAGCTTTTCGCCGTCGATGATCTCGACGCGCGCGATGAGGCTGACCAGGGGCACGACGATTGCCGCGAGGGGCCAGAATACGCTGGGCTTGGTCTTCTCTTCAGACGCGCGCGGGCGCGGCGAGGGAGTGGCCACGCGCTATCCGATGACGTCGAAGTCAGCACCGAGGGCGTCGAGCTTCGTGAAGAGCTTCTCGTAGCCCCGGCGGATGATCCCGACGTTGCGGACGACCGACTCGCCTTCTGCGGCGAGTGCGGCGATCAGGTAGCTGTAGCCGCCGCGGAGGTCCGGCACGACGACGTCGGCGCCGTGCAGCGGCGTCGGCCCGTTGATGACGGCTGCCTGCTCCAGCGCGCGGCGCGGAACGCGGCGATCGGGGCTGTCGATGCCCTGCGGGTGCACGACGATGTCCGCGCCCATGAGGACGAGCGCCTCGGTGAAGCCCAGCCGGTTCTCGTACACGGTCTCGTGCACGATCGACCGGCCCTCGGCCTGGGTGAGGGCGACGATGAGCGGCTGCTGCCAGTCGGTCATGAAGCCGGGGTGGACGTCGGTCTCGACCACGACGGGCTTCAGGGCTCCTCCGCGACGGAATCGGATCCCGTCCTCGTGGACGTCGAACTCGCCGCCTGCCTTGCGGTACACGTTGAGGAAGGTGAGCATCTCCTGCTGCTTCGCACCGCCGACGAAGATGTCGCCGTCGGTCGCGAGTGCCGCGCACGCCCAGGAGGCCGCCTCGTTGCGGTCGAAGATGCAGCGGTGGTCGTACCCGCGCAGTGTCTGGACGCCCTCGATGAGGATGACGCGGTTCGGCTCGTACGAGATGATCGCGCCCATCTTCTGCAGCACCGCGATGAGGTCCATGATCTCGGGCTCGATCGCCGCGCCACGAAGCTCGGTGACGCCCTTCGCCTTCACGGCCGTCAGCAGCACCTGCTCGGTGGCGCCGACGCTCGGGTACGGAAGCTCGATGTTCGCGCCCGTCAGTCCGTTCGGAGCGGTGATGCGGATGCCCTCGTACGTCTTGTCGACGATCGCGCCGAAAGCGCGGAGAGCGTCCATGTGGAAGTTGATCGGCCGGTCGCCGATGCGGCATCCACCGAGGTCGGGGATGAGCGCCTCGCCGAGCAGGTGCAGCAGCGGTCCGCAGAACAGGATCGGGATGCGCGATGCGCCGGCATGGGCGTCGATCTCCTCGAAGTGCGCCGAGACGGCTCCGCTCGGGTCGAAGACGAGGGATCCCTCCTCGTCGCCCTCCTGGACGCTCACGCCGTGCACCTCGAGCAGCGACCGGACGACCTGGACGTCGCTGATGCTCGGGACGTCGCGCAGCACGCTGGTCGTCTCGCCCAGCAGCGCGGCCACCATCGCCTTCGTCGCAAGGTTCTTCGCACCCTTGACCTCGACACGGCCGGTCAGTGGCCGGCCGCCTCGGATCGCGAGCGTCTCTCCGGACAACTCCTGGTCTCCCGCCTTCGAATCTGCTGCGTCGCCTAGGAGTGTCTTCATCCGGTGGAACCTCACTTGTGTCTTCGAGGGAACAGCGCCGAGCACTTCCGCCCCTTGCCTTTTTCAGCACCTGGAGGGGGCCGCCCGGGTTTACGGAACCGGGAGGGTCCGCGGCCGCCACGCCTCGCGGCGAGCCTCGAACTGCGCGATCTTGTCTTCGTTGCGCAGGGTCAGCCCGATGTCGTCGAGCCCTTCGAGAAGCCGCCACCTAGTGTAATCATCGATGTCGAAAGGAACCCGGAGATCGCCGATCGATGCCTCGCGGGTTGAAAGATCGACGGTCATCCGGATGCCGGGATCGGCGTCGATCGCAGCCCAGATGCGCTCCAGATCCTCGTCGGAGATGACCCCGGTCAGAAGCCCTTGCTTTCCCGAGTTGCCGCGGAAGATGTCGGCGAACTTGGGACTCAGCACGACGTGGAAGCCGAAGTCGCGCAGCGCCCACACGGCGTGCTCGCGGCTCGATCCGGTGCCGAAGTCCGGTCCCGCGACCAGGATGCTCGCACCCTGGTAGACCGGCTGATTGAGGACGAAATCGGGATCCTGGCGCCACGCCGCGAAGAGAGCGTCCTCGAAGCCCGTCTTGGTCACGCGCTTGAGGTAGACCGCAGGGATGATCTGGTCGGTGTCGACGTTGGAGCGCTTGAACGGCACCGCGATGCCGGTGTGGGTGCTGAATTTCTCCATGATCAGAACTCCCCCGCCTCGACGCTCGCGTAGATCGGCGTCTCCTCGAGATCGCTCGGACTCGACAGGGTGCCGCGGACGGCGGTGGCCGCCGCGACCAGGGGCGACACGAGGTGCGTGCGACCGCCCTTGCCCTGCCGTCCCTCGAAGTTGCGGTTGCTCGTCGATGCGCACCGCTCTCCCGGAGCCAGCTGATCGGGGTTCATCCCCAGGCACATCGAGCAGCCGGCGAAGCGCCACTCGGCGCCGAAGTCGGTGAAGACCTTGTCGAGACCCTCGGCCTCGGCTTCGAGCCGCACGCGCGCCGAACCAGGCACGACCATCACGCGCACGCCCTCGGCCTTCGTGCGTCCTCTGACGATCGACGCGAAGGCCCGCAGGTCTTCGATGCGGCTGTTCGTGCAGGAGCCCATGAAGACCGCGTCGACGGCGACCTCCTTCAGCGGCGTGCCCGGCGTGAGCGCCATGTACTCCAGCGCCCGCTCGGCAGCGGCCCGGTCGTTGGGGTCGGCGTAGTCGGCGGGATCGGGCACCACCGCGCTGAGCGACACGCCCTGGCCCGGGTTGGTGCCCCACGTCACGAACGGCTCGAGCTCGTTCGCGTCAAGGTAGACCTCGGCGTCGAAGACCGCGCCCTCATCGGTGGGCAGGGTGCGCCAGTAGGCGACGGCATCCTCCCAGTCCTGGCCCTTCGGCGCGTGCGGACGTCCCTCGAGGTATGCGAAGGTCGTCTCGTCCGGAGCCACCATGCCGGCTCGCGCGCCCGCCTCGATCGACATGTTGCAGATCGTCATGCGCCCCTCCATGGAGAGGGCGCGGATTGCACTGCCGCGGTATTCGAGCACGTAGCCCTGTCCACCCCCGGTGCCGATCTTCGCGATCACGGCGAGGATGATGTCTTTCGCGGTGACACCGGGCTTGAGCGTTCCCTCGACGGTGATCGCCATCGTCTTGAACGGCTTCAGCGGCAGCGTCTGCGTCGCCATGACGTGCTCGACCTCGCTCGTGCCGATGCCGAGCGCCATCGCGCCGAACGCGCCGTGGGTGGAGGTGTGCGAATCGCCGCAGACGACGGTGATGCCCGGCATCGTCAGTCCCAGCTGCGGGCCGACCACGTGGACGATCCCCTGCTCCTTGTCGCCCAGAGAATGCAGGCGGACGCCGAATTCCTCGGCGTTGCGCCGGAGCGTCTCGATCTGCGTGCGGCTGGTCAGGTCGGCGATCGGCTTGTCGATGTCGAGCGTCGGAGTGTTGTGGTCCTCGGTCGCGATGGTCAGGTCGAGGCGGCGCACCGGCCGGCCTTCCGCGCGGAGGCCGTCGAAGGCCTGCGGGCTGGTCACCTCGTGCACGAGGTGCAGGTCGATGTAGATGAGGTCGGGCTCGCCGTTCTCACCTTTGACCACCAGGTGGTCGTCCCACACCTTCTCGGCGAGGGTGCGTGGATGCTCGGGAATGCCGGATGCGTCGGTCGAGGCAATGCTCATGGTCAGTCGTTCTCCTATGACGGCGGATCAAGCCAATGACGAACTCCGCGACGAGGAAGGCCTGAGAACTAGGACTCGCCGCGGCCGCTAAGGAGAAGGAGGGCGATCCGCATCCGCTCAGAATACCACCCGGGTTGGCGACCGTTCGCGGCCCCGGACGCAGGCCTGGCACGGCTCTCCGGTGAATGCGCGAGGTTCAGCCCTGCCCGTCGCGCGCCGCCGGCTGGTCGACCGTCGGTAGCGTGCCCTTCTCCCCCGCGACGACGGCGGCGGCGGCATCCAGAGTTCCGGCCTTCTTCTCGCGTGCCGAGGCGACGAGGCTCGCGATCGTCGCCACCGCCATCGACAGCACGATCACGGCGAGCGACATCCACGTCGAGATCTCGGGAGCCCACTCGATGTGCTCGCCGTTGTTGATGAACGGCAGCTCGTTCACGTGCATCGCGTGGAAGATCAGCTTCAGGCCGATGAACGCCAGAATGAACGCGATGCCGTAATGCAGGTAGCGCAGGCGGTCGAGCAAGTCGCCGAGCAGGAAGTAGAGCTGGCGCAGCCCCATCAGGGCGAAGATGTTCGCCGTGAAGACGATGAACGGGCTCGTCGTGATGCCGAAGATCGCCGGGATCGAGTCGATGGCGAAGAGCAGGTCGGTGACGCCGATCGCGGCGAAGACGATGATCATCGGAGTGAAGATCTTCTTGCCGTCCACAACCGTGCGCAGCTTCGCCCCGTCGTAGTGATCGCTGATGTCGATCGTGCGGCGCAGTATCCGGACGACCAGGTTCTCCTGCTTGACGTCCGAGTCATGGTCGCCACCGGGGAACGCCTGGCGGTAGGCGGTCCACACGAGGAAAGCGCCGAAGAGGTAGAAGATCGGGCTGAAGTTCTCGATCACGGCGGCGCCCACGAGGATGAACGCTCCGCGCAGGACCAGCGCGATGATGATGCCGACCATCAGCACCTCCTGCTGATAGCGGCGCGGCACCGCGAATTGGCTCATGATCAGTACGAAGACGAACAGGTTGTCGATCGACAGGCTGTACTCGGTCAGCCAGCCGGCGACGAACTGCCCGGCGAACTCACCCCCCGCGAAGATCCACATGAGGCCGGCGAAGATCAGCGCGAGCGTGACGTAGAAGACCACCCACAACGTCGATTCGCGTGTGGAGGGGATGTGCGGGCGCTTAAGAATGAGCAGGAGGTCGGCGGCGAGGATCAGGGTCAGCACGATGAGTGAGCCGACTTCGAACCAGAGGGGAAGAACGAGGTCCAATGCAGGGCCTTTCCAAGAGGGGGCGGGGTCGGTCGAATCCCGAAAGTCTCTCCCCCGCAGCATCCTGGATCGGCGGCCGTGGTGCGTGCCCGGGGAAGCGTCGATGGCTCCCGTGATGACGGACACGCGATGACGGGATACTCCCTCTCGCAGGCACCAGTGTACCGGGCGACAGGCGTGCGGACCGGTCGCTCTCGTCTGGCTGGTCAGCCCTGCAGGGCGGCGAAGACGACCAGGTTGTCGGTGTAGTGCCCGGCGGAGGAGTCGAAATCGCCCGCACAGGTGATCAGGCGCAGTTCGGGTACCGGCACGTTGCTGTACACGTCCGAGGTCGGAAACTCCGACTTGGACGATTGCGAGATGCCGGTGACGGCGAAGCTCAGGACAGAGCCGTCAGACATCGTCACGAAGACCTCGTCGCCCTCAGCGAGCTCGGCGAGTCGGGCGAACACGGCCGGCGCGGTGGGCGAATCGACGTGCCCCGCAATGATCGCCGGTCCGATCGAGCCCGGCACGACACCTTCGGCGTACCACCCGGCCGTGTTGTAGTCCACCGGCGCGTCGAGGCGGCCTCCCCCGTCGACGCCGAGGCTCTCCAGGGCTGACTCCACCCCGATGGCCGGGATGCTGACCCCCGCCGGGGGGCCCGCCGCATCTGGGGCGGCTCGCGGACGCGGATCCTGCATCCCCTCTGCCGACAGCGGATCGGGGGATGCCTGGGCCGCCGCATTCGTGCCCCCCGGGCTGCCGCCGGGAGCTGTTCCGGCGCATCCTGTCACCAGCAGGCCCAGCGCGAGTACCCCCGTCGCCGCTGCGGCGAGCGGCCGGCGACCTGCGGAGGGCATCAGAACGCTGCCCACCCCCGGGGTGCGGGCGCAGGGTGACGGACTGCGACCTGGGTGCCGGAGAGCCAGCCACCGCCCGTGTCCACGCCGCCGATCGGCACGACGGCCGCCGCAGCGCTGTCGTGTATCGGCAGGATGGTCAGCCCGCCGTCCGCCGTGTCGAGCACGAACAGGGTGTAGACGCTGCCGGATTCGAGATCCACCGTGGCCGAGCCGGTCACACCCTCCCCGGTCAACGTCATGGTCCACGACCCGGCGGGTACCTCCGTGTAGGCGGTGGCCGAGCCGGCGAGGGCGTCCTCCGCGATCGACACCCCCGTCGAGGTCGCGACGTCGACGGTCGGAGTGACCGTGGACAGCTGGATGAGCCGGATGCGCGCGTTGCCGGCACTGGGCGCCGTGAGATCGTCGTCGAACGCCTGCAGCTGCAGGGTCGCGGTGGGGCCGTATGCCGCCACGGTGCTCGCCGCAGACGGACGCACCGTCACGGTGTCGGAGATGGCGACGGTCGACCAGTCATCGGAGCCGGCCGGGTTCATGTTCACCGTGTACGTGCCTTCGCCCAGCGATTGGTACGGCGAGAGGTCGCCGTACCCGACGTCGCTCAACTCGAAGACGACCGTGCCCCCGCTCAACGCGGTGAGGCGGACGTCGACCTCCGCGGTGTCCGGGGAGAAGTGCCCGAGCCGAAGCCAGCCGACCTCCTCGGCTGCGGTGGCGGCGCGGGCGACGTTCGGCTGCGCGCCCACAGCCGCGCTTGGGGCGGCCAGAGTGATGGCCGCCGCGATCGCGGCGACCAGGCCGGTGGTCCTGTGTCGAGCATTCATTTCTTCTCGTCCTTTCGGGTAAGGGGCGATCAGTTCGCGAGGGGGTCTAATGCCGGCGCGTAGCGCAGCAGCAGGCTCGTGCCTTCTACGGACACGTCGGTGGGCGCGTACATCCCGGTCAGGTTCCGGGTCAGGTCTGCCGCCTGGTCCGTCGGCTGCGCGTCGGCGACGAGCGGCGTTCCTGCCACGTCGGCGAGCGCGACCTGTCGGATCGGCCCGCTCTGCTCGCCGTCCACGACCGGGAAGCCCGATATGGTCACGTCGCCCTGGGATGCCAGGGTCGCAAGCAGGAAGATGATCCGCGGATCAATGCGGCCGCCCGTGAGCAGTTGCCTGTCCGCGTCCGAAATGCGCAGAGCCGGGTTGGCCCCCAATTGGGCTCCGTACTCGGCTCGAGCCGCGGAGGCCCGCTGCTGAGCGGCGGCAGCGACCTCCGCACCTTCGGGTGTGATCATCCTGACTTCGACCAGATCGGACCCTTCGCCGAAGGACGCGACGACGACGGAGTTCTCGATCGCCCGGCCGAGCTCGATGAGATCGTCGGATGAGGCACGGACCGCTTCTGTTGCCACGAGGAAGTCGGCGTCGCGCCAGCTGGCCAGCTCCTCCGGCCCGATCACGTCACTGGGATTCCAGTCCGCACCCACCAGGTCGTCGGACAGACCGTCGGCGACGATGATTCGCTGATCGCGCGACGCATTTTCAGTTAGCCAATCCGCGGCGCCCGCCGCAGACGAATCGACCGCGCCGATCGTCTCGCTTTGCGTCGACGCGCTGTCGGTGTTGCCGTTGTTGTTGTTGACGGCGAGCATGACCCCGGTGACGACCACGAGAGGGACGATCACCAGCGCCGGGATCCACCGCCGGATCGGAGACGACGAAGCAGGCGCGGGCGACGGCACCTGGAGGGTGGGCGACGACTCACCCGCGGGGAGGGGCGCTGCCGTCGGCGCCGCCGGCGGTGACTTCGTCTTCGTCGGCGGCGGATGGAGGGCGGCAACCGGACGTGACTTCGTCAGCGGCGGTTTGAGGATGGCCGGCTCCGCCGCCGGTGCCGGCTTGACCGGTTGCGGAAGTTTCGACACCGCGATGACGCGTTCCATCGCGCTTTCTGCCGTCGCCGCGTCCAACACGGTCGAAGACTTCGCCGGAGGCCGCTTCGTCGCCGGCGTCGTGGCCGATGGCCGTTTCGCTGCCTGCGGCTTCTTCACTGCAGGAGGACCCTTCGTGGCCGGAGGCTTCTTCGCGGCGGGCGGCTGTTCGCTCCGCGACGGCACCGCCGCCACCGGCTGAGGGTAATCGGGCTTCTTTTTAGCCGCCGGTCGCTGGGCGGGGGGAGCCTTCTTGGTCGTCACCGGCTTCGGGGCCGTCGGAGGCGCCGCGTTCGTCGGCTCGTCCGCACGCGCCGACTCCTGCGCAATCGGGGACCGCGGTGCCGGCCTCTTCGATGCCGGTGCCTTTGCAGTCGTCGGCTTCTTCGCCGCGGCAGAACTCTTCGCGGCCGCCGGCCTCTTCGCCGCCGCCGGTGCCTTCGCCACAGCCCGCGCCGCCGGTGCTTTCGCGGTCGCGGGCTTCCTTGCCGGCGCAGGTTTCTTCGCCGGCGCAGGCTTCCGCTCGGGGGCCGCTGTTTCTCCGGAGGCCGATTCTTCCGCGCGCTCAGGCGACTGCGCAGGCGTCGTCGAGCTCTCGGACGCCGAGGGATCGGTCATATCGGGCATTCGAAGACCTCGGGAGATCGGATTGCCGAAATTTTAGCCACCCGCTGAGACGATGGGACCTGCCTTGACACTGTGAGGGTGAGAGACTAAGTGGCTCCGCTCATCCTCGGGTGACGGAGGAAGGGTGAGGGCATGCTCGAGCCGGCGGCAGCGGATGACGCGACCCTCGTGGCGCAGGCCGCGAGTGGAAGCGAGCACGCGTTCCGCACGATCTACCGTGCGTACGTCCGACCGGTGTACTGGCTGGCGCACAGGCTCGTCGGCAACGCGTCGGATGCGGAGGATGTGACGCAGGAGACCTTCCTGGTGGCGTGGCGCAAGCTGCCCGGCCTGGAACTCGCCGGCGACTCGCTGCTCCCGTGGCTGGTGACCGTCTGCCGATTCCAGGCGTCGAACCGGATCCGCGCGCAGCGCCGGGACCGCGACCACACGGCCGCGGCCGCCGACGAGAGCCTGCCTTCGACCGTGGACGTCGAGCAGCAGGTGATCGACACGGAGTTCGCCGATCGGATCCTCCGCGAGGTGGAGGGACTGAGTCCGCTCGACCGCGACATCTTCCGGCTCTGCGCGACTGAGGGTCACTCCTATCAGGCAGCGGCCGAAGAGCTCGGCGTCGCCCACGGTGTCGTCCGCAATCGTCTCTCCCGCATCCGCACGCGACTGCGGACCGTAGCCAAGGAGAGCACATGAACACCGAATCGCGCAGCGACGCGACCCAGCCGCCCGAGCTTCCCGCGCTGACCGATGAGCGCATCGACGAGATCGAGAACTCGCTGTTCACGGAGATCGCGCGAGATCGGACCACACAGCGAGCTCGCCGCAGCCGGGGCTGGGCGGTCGGCGGAGCAGCGGCCGCGGTGATCGTCGTCGCTGCCGTTCTCGCTCCGAGTGTCGGAACGTTCGTGGGGGGCGCGGGATCGAACGAGTCGGCCGTGGCCCCGAATGCGCCCGCTCCCGCCGTCGGCGAGGGCGGCGCGGATTCCGGCGTGACCTCTGAGGGCAAGAGCATGACGGACCTCGACCGCACCGAGGGGCTGAGCGCCGCCGAGGACAGCGCTGCGGCAGACCGCGCCATCATCACGACCGCATCGGCGACCGTTCTGGTCGATGACATCTCGGCGGCAGCCGACATGATCGCGGATGCCGCGGCGTCGCGCGACGGCTATGTCGAGTCCATGAGCATCGGCCAGTCCGGTCAGGTCGTGCCCGTGGATCCCTCGGGCGGCATCGTGTACGACTCGACGATGCCCTATCCCGTCGACGGTGCGTGGATCACGGTGCGGGTGCCCGCGGACGGGCTGCAGTCGCTGGTCGACCAGCTCTCGGGCCTCGGCGAGGTCACGTCGTCGTCGGTCAACCGGCAGGACGTCACGGAGGTGACCCTCGACCTGCAGGCCCGCGTGGCCGCGGCCCAGGCATCCGTCGACCGTCTGACCGAGCTGATGAGCCAGGCCGGCAGTCTTGCCGACCTGATCGCGGCCGAGTCGGCGCTGGCCGAACGCCAGGCGACGCTCGAGTCGTACCAGCAGCAGCTCAAGTACTACGACGAGCAGGTCGCGATGTCGACGCTGACGGTCACCCTGACCGAGCCCACCGAAACCGTGGAGGCGAACCCGGCCGGTTTCGGCGACGGCCTGGCCGCGGGATGGAACGCTCTGGTCGCCGCCGTCAACGGCATCGTGATCGCGATCGGATTCCTGCTGCCGTGGCTGCTGATCGTCCTGGTCGCCGGTCTCGTGGTGTGGGGCATCGTGCGACTGGTCCGTCGCCGCCGCAGCGCGCCGAAGACTCCGGCCGCGGCTCCGGCGGAGCGCACGGAGACCGACGCCCAGGTCTGATCCTCGATACCTTGTGCGCCGGGACCGTCGGAGGAAGACTCAGGTCACTCAACAAGGAGGTTGCCATGAGCAGCACGGTCGCCCGGATCACCACCATCAGCGCGCGTTCGTCCGAGAGCTTCGATCACGCCATCCGCGAAGGTGTGGAGCGTGCGCATGCCACCCTGCGGAACGTGAGCGGAGCCTGGGTCAAGGATCAGAAGGTTGAATGCACCGACGGCGTGATCACGAGCTTCCACGTCGTGCTCGAAGTCACCTTCGTCCTGGACTGAGCCGGACTAAGCGCGGTCGACTCGCCAGAAGCGCCAGCTCGGCGGTCGTCTCGTCTCGGCCGCGGAGCGCTCCGCGGTGCGACGAGTGGCTGCAGCGCGTCGTTCCTTCCAGTCGCTCACCCACTGGTCGATCTCGACCGTCGGCGTCACGACCGGGGGTCCGCCGAGCAGCTGCCGCCTCGCCTCGATGACGCGGTGGTTGAAGTCCTCGAGGTACTCGCGCACCTCGGCGTCGGTGCGGAGCTCGTCGAGCCGGGTCGCGAGGGACGCGTACTCGGTGCGCAAAGTCAGGGCGGGCGGCCCCAGACCGGTCAGGCGCTCGCGTTCGATCTTGCGGCGGATCCACCAGTCCGGATCGTTCGTGGCGCCCAGACCGGGGATCGGCTTGCCCGCACCGGCCAGGTTGTCGAAGTCGCCCCGGCGGATCGCCTGATCGATGGCGATCTCGACGACCGCGGCACGTTCCGCCTCGGTCCAGATGCGGGTCTCCGGTTGCGGTTCCTCATCTTCGAGCGGATCCTCACCACGCTCGATGGCCTGCTTGCGCAGGCGGTACCGCATCGCTGCATCCCGGCTGTCGTGGCTCATGCCCACCTCCACGCGTACCCCTCAAGGTTAACCGCGGATTCGGCGGACGGCCCCTAGGGTGGGGGCCATGAAAGTCGCGATGCTCGGCCCGATCGCGTGGCGCACGCCGCCGCGGCACTACGGGCCGTGGGAACGCGTGACGAGTCTTCTGACCGAGGGCCTCGTGCGCCGCGGCGTCGACGTGACCCTCTTCGCGACCGGCGACTCGCTCACCGCCGCGCGCCTCGAGTCCGTCGCGCCGCACGGTTACGAGGAAGATTCGTCGATGGACGGCAGGGTGTGGGAAGCCCTCCACGTCGGGCACGCGATCGACCTCTCGGCGGACTTCGACCTCGTACACAACCAACTCGACTGGCTGCCTCTGGCCTTCCCCGGCCAGTGGCGCGCGCCGATGGTGACCACGATCCACGGCTTCTCGGGAGCCGGCATCCTGCCCGCCTACGAACGCGGTGCATCTGCGTTCGTTTCGATATCGGATGCCGACCGCTCCCCCGCCCTGGACTATCTGGCCACCGTGCACCATGGCATCGACATGTCCGAGTTCGATGTGATGGCCGCGCCGGGCGACCACCTCGCCGTCTTCGGCAGGATCCATCCGGATAAGGGCATCGCGGATGCGATCGAGATCGCCCGGCTGGCCGACCGGCGCCTGGTGATCTGCGGCATCGTGCAGGACGCCTCGTACTTCGCCGAGCGCATCGAACCCGCCCTCGACGGCGACCGCGTCGTCTACCGCGGTTCCGTCGGGCCCGAGGAGCGCGCCGAGATCCTGGCAGCCGCGGCCGTGCTCCTGCATCCCGTCCACTTCGACGAGCCGTTCGGCCTCTCGGTCGTGGAGTCCATGGCGTGCGGCACCCCCGTCGTCGCGTACCGGCGCGGATCGATGCCGGAGATCATCGACGAAGGGATCACGGGTTTCGCGGTCGCCGATCTTCCCGAAGCGGTCGCCGCCGTGCAGCGCGCCGCGGCGCTGGACCGCGGACTCGTTCGGTCGCGCGCGCGGGAGCGCTTCGACGTCGAGCGAATGGTCGATGGGTATGTCGAGGTCTACCGGACTCTCCTCGGGCGGTCGACTTTGCCACCGGAGATGAGATGAAAGTGGGAGCGCGATGAGGCTGCAGCGCCACTCGGCGAGGCTCGATCACGACCCGTCGCGTGTGATCGCGCGCTTCTTCCTTCCAGGAGATGAGCTGACTGCGTCGCCGTCTCGCGCCTCGCAGGTTGTCGCCCGCGTGCTGGGGATGCCGGAGCACGAGATCGCAGACACGGTCGACGGCGTGAACAACGAGTTCTCGGAGAGGCATCCGCACGCCATAGAGACGCTCGCCGCCAACGCTCGCGCGGTGGGCAGCCGCATCCTGCACGAGAATGTGGTCAGCGACGCCCAAGCCCTCGTACTCGGAGCGGCGTTCACCGCCGAGTACGCCGTCGAGGGGGCGGCTCTTTGCAATCCCAGTGCGGTCGTCCATCCCTCCCAGGACGACCTCGCCCCGGGCGAATTGCGGGTGGCGCTGTCGCTCCGCGGCATCGGGGAAGGTCATATCTCGGCCATCGAGTTCGCGGAGGCCGTCATCGGCGCCGACGGCACATGGACCTTCGGCGATCGATCTGCCGAGACGTTCGCCGCGACCATCAGTCATGGGGACTGGGCGCGCCGCCACTTCAGCCGAGTGCTGGAGAACGAGGGACACCTGTCCGACCCCACCAGCGCGGTGCTGGGCGACCTTCCGGATCGCTTCACGGTGCTCGAACTGGAAAGCGCCCTGTGGTCGCTGCCCGAACAGCTGTCGCTGCGCGCCGACCGCCGCGTGCCGACGGAGACGCTGCGCGAGATCGCAGCGACCGCGTACCACGCCGACTTCCCGACCGATTCGCCGCTCAGCGGACGGGTGCTGCTGCCTGTCACCGCCGAGGAGAACAATGGCGTGGAGGATGCACGCTTCGTGCTGTTCACACATCCCGACGGGCGCACCGAGTACCGCGCCACCTACACGGCGTACAACGGACGCGACATCGCGCCGAGGTTGATCACATCCGACGATCTGGTCGGTTTCGCCATGCACCGTCTCACTGGGAGCGGCGCCGTCAACAAGGGCATGGCGCTCTTCCCTAGGCTGGTCGGAGGCAAGCACCTCGCCCTCAGTCGCGTCGACGGCGAGAGCATCTCGCTCGC
>Ga0190271_10001491_pt1 | contig 13370 bp, 12 predicted proteins | sample Popmic356T_FD_133747 | JGI IMG/M metagenome (GOLD analysis project Ga0190271, IMG submission 133747) | Populus adjacent soil microbial communities from riparian zone of Weber River, Utah, USA - 356 T | ecosystem: Environmental > Terrestrial > Soil > Riparian zone | place: USA: Utah | collected...
CAAGGCCGGACTGAAAGCCATTTATCTCTCAGGCTGGCAAGTGGCGGCGGATGCCAATCTGTCCGGTGAAATGTATCCCGACCAGTCGCTCTACCCGGCCAACAGCGTTCCCGCCGTGGTCCGCCGCATCAACAGCACGCTCATGCGGGCGGACCAGATCCATCACGCAGAAGGCAAGGACCACATCGACTGGTTCGCACCGATCGTTGCCGACGCTGAAGCCGGGTTTGGTGGCGTGCTGAACGCTTTCGAACTCATGAAAGCGATGATTGAAGCCGGTGCGGCCGGGGTTCACTTCGAAGATCAGCTTGCTTCTGCCAAAAAGTGCGGGCACATGGGCGGCAAGGTCCTGGTACCAACGCAGGAAGCCGTCCAGAAACTGGCCGCCGCGCGCCTCGCGGCAGACATCATGGGCGTCCCTACCGTGCTATTTGCGCGCACTGACGCGGAAGCGGCCAACCTGCTGACTTCCGACGTCGATGAGAACGACAGACCGTTCTGCACCGGAGAACGCACTGCAGAGGGTTACTACCGGGTTATGAACGGCATCCAGCAGGCCATATCGCGCGGTCTCGCCTATGCACCTGTCGCCGATCTCATCTGGTGTGAAACCGGGAAGCCGGACCTGGCGTTTGCCCGCCAGTTTGCGGAGGCCATCCACAGGAAGTATCCGGACAAACTGCTGGCGTACAACTGCTCGCCCTCTTTCAACTGGAAGAAGAACCTGGACGACACCACTATCGCCAAATTCCAGCGGGAATTGGGCGCAATGGGGTACAAGTTCCAGTTCATCACGCTGGCAGGCTTCCACGCCCTGAACTACAGCATGTTCGACCTCGCGCGCGGCTATGCGACCGAGAACATGACGGCGTATGTCCGCCTGCAGCAGGCGGAGTTTGCGGCCGAAGGCCAGGGCTATACCGCCACGAAACACCAGCGCGAGGTTGGAACGGGCTACTTCGATGAAGTCACGCAGGCCGTGCAATCCGGAAAATCCTCTGTTACAGCCTTAAGCGGCTCGACCGAAGAAGAACAATTCGCGTGAGTTCACGCCTCCCATCCGCCGCGGTGTGGCAAGCTGGCTTGTCCCCGCGGCGGATGCCATTTATCATTTAGCGAAACCATTTTTCACAATGTAAAATTTACCCCGGAGGCCGCTGTGACCCAGCCCAACGTCCCCGCCGGCATGCAAGTGCTCGGCCGCATCACGCCCGAATTCGAACAAGTCCTGACCTCGGACGCCCTGGCCTTCCTCGCAAAGCTGCACCGCAATTTCAATGCGCGCCGCCTGGAACTCCTGGAGCGCCGCGCGCAGCGCCAGAAACGCATCGACTCGGGGGAATTGCCCGATTTCCTGCCTGAGACAAAACACATCCGCGAAGCGGAGTGGCAGGTCGCGCCGGTGCCGAAGGACCTGCAGGATCGCCGCGTGGAAATCACAGGCCCCACCGATCGCAAGATGGTCATCAACGCGCTCAATTCCGGCGCCAGCATGTTCATGGCCGATTTCGAGGATTCGTCTACGCCCACCTGGGAGAATCAGCTGCAGGGCCAGATCAACATGCGTGACGCGATCGCCCGCACCATCAGTTTTTCGAGTCCCGAGGGCAAGCAGTACAAGCTGGCGGACAAGACCGCCACCCTCTTGGTCAGGCCGCGCGGCTGGCACCTTACCGAAAAGCACGTACTCGTGGATGGCAAGCCAATGTCCGGCTCGCTGTTCGATTTCGGGCTCTATTTCTTTCACAACGCCAAAACCCGGGTCAAGCAGGGTTCAGGCATTTACCTTTACCTGCCGAAGATGGAATCCCATCTCGAGGCGAGGCTGTGGAACGACGCCTTCGTATTTGCCCAGAATGAGCTCGGCGTACCGCAGGGAACGGTCAAGGCCACGGTGCTCATCGAGACCATCCTCGGCACATTCGAGATGGAAGAAATCCTCTATGAATTGCGCGAGCATTCGGCCGGGCTGAACTGCGGGCGCTGGGACTACATCTTCAGCTGCATCAAGAAATTTCGGAACCAGAAGGATTTCATCCTGGCTGATCGCGGATTGGTCACCATGACCAGCCCTTTCATGCGGTCCTATTCACTATTGCTGATCAAGACCTGCCACAAGCGCGGAGCGTTCGCGATGGGAGGCATGGCCGCGCAAATTCCGATCAAGAACGATGCGGCTGCCAACGACGCTGCCCTTGCCAAAGTTCGAGCCGACAAGGACCGCGAGGCGAGCGATGGCCATGACGGTACCTGGGTTGCCCATCCGGGCCTGGTCGCAATTGCGAAGGAAGCGTTCGACAAGGTAATGAAAACGCCGAACCAGATTCACAAGAAGCGCGACGACGTGAACGTCAGCGCCAGGGACCTGCTCAACTTCCAGCCGAAGGGCCCGATCACGGAACAGGGCCTGCGCACCAACATCAATATCGGCATCCAGTACATGGGGGCGTGGCTCGCGGGAACGGGGTGCGTGCCGATCTTCAATTTGATGGAAGATGCGGCGACGGCGGAGATCTCGCGCGCGCAGATCTGGCACTGGATCCGAAGCCCGCACGGCGTTCTCGACGATGGCCGCAAAGGCACGAAGGAATTGTTTCGCGAACTCGTCCCGCAAGAACTGGCAAAGGTGCGGGACATGCTGGGCGACAAGGGTTATGCCTCGGGAAACTATCCGGAAGGCGCGAGGATGTTCGAGGAACTGACGCTAGACGAGGACTTCGTGGAATTCCTCACGTTGCCCGCATACGAATATGTAACTGCCCACGAGCATCGCTAGGCGTCCCACCGCATCATCGGGCGCCGCGAACTTTTTTTTATCTACTTGAAAAACAATAAAATATTGACTAGGGGTTTGGGCTGAAAATCGCACAACTTTCGGAACTTCGCGATTTCGCACCAGTCTACAGGCAGGTATAGATTGAACAAACTACCTCCCTACCGCCGCCGCGCACAATCAATGATACCCGTGCATCCAAATACGCCGGCAAGACCGTAGTACCCCTGACGGCATAGCCGTTTCGTCAACCCCACAGGAGATACACATGAACAAGCTACTTACGACGCTGATGGCCATGGCGTTCACCGCCGCAAGCACGGCAACCGTGCTCGCCGCAGATGATGTCAAGGCTGGTGGCAAGACCAACGAAACCCCGGGCCGCACGGTGGACGAAGTGAAGTCGGGCGGCAAGACCACGGACGCCCAAGGCAGGACCGTAGACGAAGTCAAGGCAGGCAAGAAGACCACCGACGCGCAAGGCCGCACGGTCGACGAAGTGAAATCGGGCGGCAAGACCACGGATGCCCAGGGCAGGACCGTGGATGAAGTGAAGTCAGGCGGCAAGACCACGGACGCCCAAGGCAGGACCGTAGACGAAGTCAAGGCAGGCAAGAAAACCACCGACACGCAAGGTCGCGCGGTCGAAGAGCAAAAGAAGAGCAAGAAAAAGAAACCCCAAGGTTGATTCGGGGCTGGAATAGTCAAAGCAGGGCTCGCGCCCTGCTTTTTTTTCGTCCGCCTTCTGGACCCGGACGGGCTCAGGGCTTGGCTTCGAGGTCCGCCAGAAGGTCCTTCAGGTGCAATCGCGTTTCCACGTCCTTCGTATTCGATATTACGTCGTCCAGCCTGTTCTTGAGATCTCCCAGCGCCGCCCGGACGGCCGCCTGGAATTCGCTTGGTCGTCCTGGCGTGTTGCGAAACTGCCGGCCCGCGTCCGCAAGTGGCGACCATACCGCGGCCACTTCGCGCGACTGCGCTTTCTTCCCGGGCTGCATTGCCAGCTTGCGTGCGCCGGCGCGGGGCCGCACCAGGAACATGTCGGTATCGAGGTCGCGCAAGGCAAACGAGTAATAACCCTCCGTATCCTGCACGGTTCCAATTGCAGTGAGCAACAGCGTCACGTAATTTCGCTGCAGGTCGCGGCGATACAGTTCAACCACGGGATTGGCCACCGCAAGTTCGCTGAACAGTCCATCGTTCAGATCCAGCAGCATCTCTTGTCCGGTATACGCACTGCCAGTCAGCATGCCTGCCTCCGCCATCCGGGCAAACACCTCGGGATTGAGCAGGCGCACCAGCAACTGAATATTGGAGCCTTGCAGCGCATCCGCCCCGCCGGCAGGTCCCATGCGCCGTAGCACTTGCGGGTCGAGCAACGGCCGCGGTACGGACATTCCCTGTTCAACCAGGAATTTGACAGCTTGGCGCTGCTTTGCGGCGGAGGTCGGCGTATACGGGACGCTGCCACGCCCGCCCTGGTAACGGATTTCCTCCACGCCACCAACTATCTTGGCAACGGCCGCAAGCTCGCGGTGACGCTGCACGATCAACGCCTGGTACATCTCGCCGAGGCGGACATAGTCCTGGCCGACCCTGGTGGTGGCCGGTACCAGCAATGGCATGACCCGCTCGATATTCTTCAAGCCGAGGGTTGCAGACGCGATGGGGTCCGAACCGAGCACATTGGTATTCACTGCTGGATCGAAACGCGCCGAATAATCCTCGCCGCCAAAGCGCAGCATCGGCTCGTCAATCTGCCGCGCCAGCATGCCATCGAGCACCGGCCATTCGTCATCGCAACTCATGTCGTGCGCGATTGTCTTGTAGCCCCACTCGATCGCGAAATAGTCATAGGGTCCGAACTTCGGCATCAGCGACGCCTTGTCGCCGGGTTGGGCGACGTAGTTGAAGCGGGCGTAGTCCATGATGGACGCCGAGGTTCCCCACTTCGCCGTCCAGGCCGGGTCGCGCAACTGCGCGACACTGATCGACGAATGCCCCCTGAAGTTGTGGCGCAGGCCAAGGGCGTGCCCGACCTCGTGCTTGACGACGTATCTCAGGATTTCACCCATTACATCGTCCGGCAGGGGCAGTTTGTGCGCACGCGGATCGAGCGGCCCGACCTGTGTGAAGTACCAGGTTTCCGCCAGCTTGAGCACGTCGTGCCAGAAAAGCGCATGCGCCGATATCACTTCCCCGCTGCGAGGATCCACCACGGCGGGCCCCATCGCGTTCTCGCGCGGACTCGGTGTCCAGCGGATGACCGAGAAGCGCACGTCTTCAGGATCCCACGAGGGATCCTCTTTTTCCGTGGGAGCATCTTTGGCCATGATGGCGTTCTTGAAACCGGCCTTCTCGAAAGGCCCCTGCCAGTCTTCAATGCCCTGCTTGATGTAGGGTCGCCATTTGTCCGGCACTTCCCGGCTCAGGTAGTACACGATCGGGGTCACCGGCTCGGACAATGCCGCCTTGGGGTACTTTTTCTCGAGCCGGTACCGCATGATGTAAGCGCGGGGCACCGCGCGGTGCTCGGGTGTGCCGTAGTCATCGAATGGCACCGAGAAATATCCGATCCGGTCATCCGCATAGCGGCCCTTCATCGGTTCGTCGGGGAGCAGCAACATGCTGGTCTGGAACATGAACCCCAGGCTGGGAGCGGGCGCATCCGAATCGCCCGGATTCAGGAGCTCTTTTACGTCCGACGTCCAGGTCTGGTAGAAACGCATTTCGATATTGCGCGGGAACGTCTTCACGCTCTGGATGTAGGAACGCTTCGGATCCTGCGCCGACATGCGGAAGTAACGCTTGAATTCGGCTGCGAAACCCTCTGGCGTCTCGGTCACGAACAAAGGCGTTACGTCGATTATGGGAGCCCCGCCCAGCCCTTCGGCAACGGCGTCGAAAACCTTGATAATGGTGCTCAGGGAGGCCGCCTCGACGCCGCGCTGCAGGTTGGGAGCCCAATCGGCGCGCATCTCGAATTTCACGGTTTCCAGGTAGACCTTGTTACCGCGCCTCATCCAGCGCACCACGCGGCTGTCGACGAGCGACCCCGGCGCAAGGACATCGGTACCGGTCGACAGGGCGGCAAATTCGGTGTTCAACAGCATGTCGCGTCCGAGCATGGCAACGGGAATTTCGTACAGCACGTGGTCACAGGCGATGTGGACGGTGAACAGGCCGTTGAACGTACGCTGCCCCTTGGGCATGTTCGGACTGCAAGGCACCACTTCGAAGGGCTGCACAGCAGCGGGCGCAAGCGTTGGGCAGCCCAAGCCCAGCAGCAGCGCGAGAATCCATTTACGCATTGCGATCTCCGATCTTCAGTTCAGCCAGTGCACCTTGTTACTTCTACGCATCCCGCACCTCGATGGATGACCCCGGCCTAAGGCCGGACCGGCACGGTGATTAAACTGGTAAGTTAACGGCGAGCATCCCGCTCTTGCAACAAGGCCTATTCTCCCGCACCCCCCCGCCTCCCCAACGATAACGTTGCCGCCATTGAAAGTCGTCCTGTTCAACAAGCCTTACGGCGTGCTTTGCCAGTTCAGCCCTGACGGCGGCAAACCGACTCTGAAGGATTTCATTCCAATCCCGGATGTCTACCCCGCGGGCCGGCTGGACACGGACAGCGAAGGCCTCCTGGTGCTGACCGACGATGGCGAACTCCAGCATGCCATCAGCCATCCCGACAAGAAGCTGCGCAAGGTCTATTGGGCACAGGTCGAAGGAGAGCCAGATACCAGCGCGCTGACGCGACTGAGTGCCGGGGTGACGATCGGCGGTGTGCCTACCCTGCCCTGCGTAGCCCGCACCATACAAGAACCGGCGAACCTGTGGCCACGGGATCCACCCATCCGCTTGCGCAAGAGTATCCCGACGAGCTGGATCGAGATCGAACTGCGGGAGGGCAAGAATCGCCAGGTACGTCGCATGACGGCCGCCATAGGTTTTCCGACGCTGCGCCTGGTTCGTGTCCGGGTTGGGGACTGGTCCCTTGAAACCCTGGCACCCGGCGACTTCCGGGTGCTGGCAGAGGAAGAACTCAGCCACTCAATCAAAGGCCGTTTGTAACAGGATGTGTCAACCGGCGTAAAGGGGCGGCGTTATCGGACCTGACACTCAGATCGTGTCATCCCTGAACCCCTGATAAATGAGGAAATTCATGAAAAAGCTGACCGCCGCCCTTATCGCCGCCATGTTTGCAGCAGTGACGTTCTCGGCCATGGCCGCTGACGAAGCCAAGCCCGCAGACAAGCCCGCGAAGTCGAGCAAGAAGCACAACAAGAAGGAAGAAGCAAAGAAGCCGGAAGCTGCAGCTCCCGCAAAGCAGTAAGCAACGCCTGCACACAGTATCGGGGCGGAGGCGATTTGCTCCGCCCTGAACTTTTTCCGGCAGGTATTGCACAAGCTCCCACGCGGGCCATTGGAGACCGCGCGGGTCGGGTGCGGAATTTTCCCTTGTCCGGCATCTCCGAGGTTTGACGCTCGAGCGAAAAATCCTTTATCCTTCCTGCAGCTTTGCCCGTCTGCCTGTAATTTCCAATTGGCGAGTCCCGGCAACACGACATCAAGCGGATTTACCATGAAACAACGGATCGCCATTGCACTGTGCTCCCTGTTCGCGGCGTGTTCCCTCCCCACTTTCGCCGGCGTAGCGCCGAACCACGGCGCGTCGCAGTACGAGCGCTCAGGCGCGAAGATCGCACCAGCCAAGCCTGCCGCGGAAGAAAAGAAGGAAAACCAGGAAGAGACCAGGGAACCGGCCAAGTAAACAACGCCCTTCCGGAATTCCACGGAAAAAGGCAGCGCTGAGGCCCTGCCTTTTTTGTTTTTGCATCCCACCCCCGGCCCCATCGGGCACCCATGGACGACATTGCCAACCTGTTCAAGCTGACCATCGCCTTGCTCGCCATCGTCGATCCGGTAGCGGGCATCCCGATGTTTCTCAGCGCCACGGCGGGTAATTCCCCGGCTTCCCGAAAGCGCACGGCCCAAGTCGTTGCGATTACGGTTTTCTGCGTGCTCGGCATATCGGCGCTCATCGGCACCGAAATCCTGAAATTCTTTGGCATCAGCATCCCCTCGTTCCTGATCGGCGGCGGCATACTTCTGCTGCTGCTGGCGATTTCCATGCTGCAGGCCCAGGACAGCCGCATCCGGCAAACGCCGGACGAAGCGGAAGAAGCGGCGGAAAAAGACGCCGTCGCCGTCGTCCCGCTGGGCATCCCGCTGCTGGCCGGCCCGGGCGCGATCAGCACCATGATCATCGCCACCCACAAGGCCCCCACATTCGTGCAGCACCTGACCCTGCTCATCCCCGCGGCGGTCATCGCGTTGGCCGTGTGGGGCACTTTCGCAGCCGCAACGAGAATTTCAGACCGCCTCGGCAAGACCGGCATGAACATCATCACCCGGGTAATGGGCCTGATCATTGCCGCGATCGCCATCGAATACATGTATCGCGGCCTGATCGAGTTGTTCCCGAAACTGGTATGAGCGACCACGTAATGGTTTGGAAACCCAATGTCACCGTTGCCGCCGTCGTCGAGCGTAACGGGAAATATCTCCTGGTCGAGGAAGAAACCGACCACGGCCTGATGTACAACCAGCCGGCGGGACACCTTGAACGGGGCGAATCGCTTGTTGCCGCGGTGGTACGGGAGACGCTTGAGGAAACCGCATACGATTTCCTGCCGCAGAACCTGCTCGGCATTTACGACTGGCGGCACCCTGCACGCGAGATCACTTACCTGCGTTTTGCCTTCAGCGGCACACTCGGCGCCCATCATGCCGGCCGCAGCCTGGATGAAGGCATCGTGCGCGAAGTCTGGATGAGCCCGGAGGAAATCCGCGCGAGCCGCGATCGCCACCGCAGCCCGCTCGTTCTGCGCTGCGTGGAGGATCACCTGCGCGGCATCCATGCATCTCTGGACCTGCTGGTTCACTACGAATGAGCGGATTGCCTGCATGAGCAAGGGACGGATAGTTGTCGGCATGTCCGGCGGGGTGGATTCCTCGGTCGCCGCATGGTTGCTCAAGGAGCAGGGCTACCAGGTCGTTGGCCTGTTCATGAAAAACTGGGAAGACGATGACGACGATGAATTCTGTACATCACGCGAGGACCTGATCGACGCCGTTTCGGTCGCGGACCTGCTCGGCATCGACATCGAAGCCGTGAATTTTTCCGCCGAATACAAGGATCGCGTATTCAGCAATTTCCTTTCGGAATATCAGGCCGGGCGCACACCCAATCCCGACGTGCTGTGCAACGCGGAAATCAAGTTCAAGGCATTCCTCGATCACGCGATCCAGCTTGGCGCCGAGCGCATTGCCACCGGACATTATGCGCAGGTCGATGAACGGGATGGCTTGTTCCGGCTCATCAAGGCGGAGGACGGGACCAAGGACCAGAGCTACTTCCTCTATAGGCTCAACCAGGCGCAACTATCGAAAACGCTGTTTCCGCTCGGGGCCCTCTACAAGCGCGACGTACGGGAGCTCGCGAAGAAACTGGGTCTGCCGAACCACGATAAAAAGGATTCGACGGGCATTTGCTTCATCGGGGAACGCCCGTTTCGGGAATTCCTCAACCGCTACCTGCCGACGCAGCCTGGCGAGATGGTGCTCCCGGACGGGAAAATCATCGGCAAGCACATCGGCCTGATGTACTACACCATCGGCCAGCGGCAGGGGCTCGGCATTGGCGGCAGTCGCGATGGCGACGGTGAGCCCTGGTATGTGGCGGCAAAGGACATCAAGGCCAATCGCCTGGTCGTCGTGCAGGGCCATGAGCATCCCGCCCTTCAAGCCGACGCGCTGGTGGCCGCAGACATGAACTGGATCAGCGGTTCCGATCCGCACTGCCACTGGGTTTACGGCGCCAAGACCCGGTACCGGCAGAAGGACTCCCCCTGCGGCATCGAGTGGGTGGATAGCAGCGGATTCGAAGTCAGGTTCGCCGAGCCGCAATGGGCGGTGACGCCTGGTCAGTCGGTGGTCGTCTACGAATCCAGGGTCTGCCTTGGTGGCGGCATCATCGAACGCACGGTCGAAGAACAGTCGACTACAGGGAAGGCTCCGGCGCAGCGCTGAACAGCATCGGGCGGTGGCGCAAAGGGCGCTGGACCAAATAGGGCGCTTTCATCCCCCACCGCTGGACGTGTCCCATCGTGGAAATTGTCCGCTGACAACAAGTGCGGCGTGATAAAATTATTCATACTGATTAGACACTTGGACAATGGCTTCCGCCGCCCTCACCGCCCTTTCCCCGCTTGACGGCCGCTATCGCGAGAAAGTTGCGAAGCTCTCCGACCAGTTCAGCGAATTCGGCCTGATTCGTTACCGCGTCAGGGTTGAAATCGAATGGCTCAAGGCCCTCGCCGGCGCCGGGCTCGCTGAAATCAACGCTCTGTCACCTGCCACGATCAAGGAACTGGATCGCGTCGTGCAGGATTTCTCGATCGCCGACGGGGAAGCCGTCAAGACCATCGAGGCGCGCACCAATCACGACGTCAAGGCAATCGAATACTGGCTGCGTGAAAAGCTCTCCGCCAATCCCGAAATTGCAGGCGTAACCCGCTTCATCCATTTCGCCTGCACTTCCGAGGACATCAACAATCTATGCCATGCATTGATGTTGAAGGATTCGCGTGCGCAGGTCCTGCTACCCGCAATCGATTCGGTGATCGGAAGACTGGCCGACATCGCACACGCGACCGCCGAAATGCCCATGCTTTCCCGCACCCACGGACAACCGGCCACGCCGAGCACGCTTGGCAAGGAAATGGCAAACGTCGTGCACCGGCTGCGCCGGCAACGGACTCGCATCGAAAACGTTTCGATCACGGCCAAAATCAACGGAGCGGTCGGCAACTACAATGCCCATTTGTCCGCCTATCCGGACTTCGACTGGGAAACGCTCTGCCGCCATTTCGTCGAGCGCCTGGGCTTCGAGTTCAATCCTTACACGACCCAGATTGAGCCGCACGACTGCATCGCCGAACTGCTCGACGCCTATGCCGGGCTGAACACCGTGCTGCTCGATCTCGACCGCGACATCTGGGGATACATCTCCATCGGCTACTTCAAGCAGCGGGTGAAGGAAGGCGAAGTCGGATCCTCCACCATGCCGCACAAGGTGAATCCGATCGATTTCGAGAATTCCGAAGGCAATCTGGGAATCGCAAACGCCCTCCTGTCGCATCTATCGTCCAAGTTGCCGGTATCCCGCTGGCAGCGCGATCTCACCGACTCCACGGCCCTGCGCAACATGGGTGTCGCCCTCGGCTATAGCCTGCTTGCCTACGACGCCTGCCTGCGGGGCCTCGGTAAACTCGAGCCCGATGGGAAGCGCCTGGCTGCCGACCTGGACGCCAATTGGGAAGTGTTGGCCGAACCGATTCAGACAGTGATGAAACGCTACGGAGTCGAGGATGCCTACGAACAACTGAAGGCGCTCACCCGCGGCAAGGGCGGAATCAACCGCGACTCGCTCCACCACTTCATTCGCGGACTTTCAATCCCGGCAGCGGAGAAGGAACGCCTGCTGAACCTCACGCCCGGCACCTATATCGGGGTGGCGGCGCAACTGGCGAAGAAGATCTAGGCGCGCCTGCGCGCGCGAAAGAATTCGACGATCCCAGGCAGGATCGACAAGACGATGATGCCCAGTATCACCAGCGTGAGATTGTTCTTCACGAACGGCAGGTTGCCGAAAAAGTAGCCCGCGTAGGTCAGCAGGACCACCCACAGAATCGCCCCCGTCACATTGAAGACCGCGAAGCGCCCATAGGGCATCGCCCCGATGCCGGCCACGAATGGCGCGTAGGTGCGAATGATGGGAATGAAGCGCGCAATGATGATGGTCTTCCCGCCATGGCGCTCGAAGAACGCATGGGTGCGGTCTATGTAGGCGCGCTTGAAGAAGCGCGTATCCTCGAAGCGGAAAACCCGCGGGCCGAGGTAGCGGCCTATCGCGTAGTTCACCGAATCGCCCAGGATCGCCGCAACGGTCAGCAGCAGGACCACGCCGTGCACGTTCATCTCGCCGGCCGCAGCAATGGCACCGGCCACGAACAGCAGGGAATCACCGGGAAGGAATGGCGTGACAACCAATCCTGTTTCGAGGAACACGATCAGGAACAGGATCGCGTAGATCCATATCCCGTAGGTGCGTGCAAGCTCCAGCAGGTGCTGATCCAGGTGCAGGATCAGGTCGACGAAGCCTCCGAGCAACTCCACGGACAGCGGACCGCGGTCAGACGACCGCTTCTTCCTGCTTCTTCTCGGGTTTGATGAAATCCTCTCGCGTCACACCCAGCCACATGACCAGCGGGCTCGCCACCAGCACTGAGGAATAGATGCCGAACAGGATCCCGATGGTCAGCGCCAGCGCAAAGTAATGCAGCGTCTCACCGCCGAAGATCAGTATCGAGGTGACCATGAGCTGCGTGCTGCCGTGCGTGATGATGGTCCGGGACATGGTCCGGGTAATCGCGTTGTTGATGACCTCAGGGGTCGTCGCCTTGCGCATCTTCCTGAAGTTTTCGCGGATCCGGTCGAACACCACCACGGATTCGTTCACGGAATAACCCAGTACGGCCAGAATGGCTGCCAGGACAGGCAGGGAAAATTCCCACTGGAAGAAGGCAAAGAAGCCCAGGATGATGATCACGTCGTGCAGGTTGGCGATGATGGCTGACACGCCGAATTTCCATTCGAAGCGCATGGCCAGGTAGGCCACAATGCCCACGGAAACCAGGAGCAACGCCAATGCGCCGTTCTCCACCAGTTCCTTGCCCACCTGCGAGCCGACGAAATCCACGCGGCGCAATTCCACCGACGAATCGTCCTGGCGTAATGCCTTGATCACCGACTCCGAGAGCTGGGCACCAGTCACACCCTGCTTCGAGGGCAGGCGCACCAGCGCCGTTTGCGAGCTGCCGAAACTCTGCACGGTGGCATCACTAAGGTTGATGCGCTCCAGGGTGCCGCGAATCTTGGAGATGTCCGCCGCATGGCCGTAGTTGACTTCCATCACCGTGCCGCCGGTGAATTCGACGCCAAGGTGCAAGCCGCGGGTCGCCAGGAAGAATACCGCCAGCAGGAAGGTGATCAACGATATGACGTTGAACACCAGCGCATGGCGCATGAAGGGAATGTCTTTGCGGATGCGGAAAAATTCCATCTGCTGTTCCTTGTGCCGGGTTACGGCGTGAGTTGTGCGTCAGGCTGCCTGCTGGCGCTTGTGCCAGTCGGTATTGCCGATCGGCAGGCGCTCCAGTCTGCGGCGCGCGCCGAACACGAGATTCACCATGCCGCGGGAAACCAGCACCGCGCTGAACATCGAAGTCATGATCCCCAGGCAATGGACGACCGCGAAGCCTCGTATCGGCCCGCTGCCGAACATGAACAGCGCCACACCGGCGATAAGCGTCGTGATGTTCGAATCCAGAATCGTCGCCCAGGCGCGCTCGTAACCCGCCGTGATTGCAGCCTGCGGTGTGGTGCCGTTGCGCAATTCTTCCCGAATGCGTTCATTGATGAGCACGTTGGCGTCGATGGCCATCCCCAGCGTCAACGCGATGGCGGC
>Ga0190271_10001492_pt1 | contig 13370 bp, 11 predicted proteins | sample Popmic356T_FD_133747 | JGI IMG/M metagenome (GOLD analysis project Ga0190271, IMG submission 133747) | Populus adjacent soil microbial communities from riparian zone of Weber River, Utah, USA - 356 T | ecosystem: Environmental > Terrestrial > Soil > Riparian zone | place: USA: Utah | collected...
AAATGTACCAACAACACTGCGTTTTGATTTAAAATCAGGATCAATGGGACCTTCAACTTTAGAGTAACTTGTTCCATCCCCTGTCAAAGATATAGTTGTGGCACCACCAGCCGTTGCAGGAAGGCTCGGTTCGGGGGCTTGAGTTACCTTAGGAGTGGCAGCTGAAACTGTAACTGAAGCGGCTTGCTGGACCGTGGCCTTGGTGGAAATAGAGGGCTTCGATGATAGCATTTGGCCAGGTAAGCTTTTTTGCCTTTTCACTGGGCACAACTGATTGTGTATGTCTTTCATGCTCTGAAGCGTGTTTGGGTTCTCGTGAAGCAATTGCGATCCACAATCTCCGCAAACATATTCGTTGCTAACTGACACACATCTACATTCTCGCACGTCATTAATCAACATTTGGTGGATTCAGTCAGCTGCGCATGAACCGGAAGTGCTATGAATCTGTCATTACTAAAATCGCGAACCGAGCCTCTAAAATTGTTAGCCCTGGATTTTCCTATAACCGTCCCCTATCAGGTTCCAACAAGGATAATATTCTTCAAATACTGATTGAAGGTTACAATGTCCGGTCTGGGAAAAACATACTGGCCTGAAATAATCTCTACATTAAGAAGTATCATTCCCGTCTACAACAAAGTAAACAGAGTGATCTCCCTTGGCAAGGACACTGATTATAGGAAAATGTGTTTGAATAAACAGATAAAATTTGGGGATAGGATATTGGATGCTGGATCGGGTTTTGGCAATATGTCGAAGTTGGCCAGAAATGAAATACATGGAAATTTAGAAATAATCTTGTATGACCCAATTATCGAAATGCTTCGTATCGGGAGATCACTCAACGATAAATTAGATTCTGATATTGAACTATCTTCAGGCATTTTTGAGTATTTACCATTCAAGAACAATATTTTTGATGTGGTGCTATGTGGGTATTCATTGAGGGATGCGATTTATCTTAAAGATGCTATAATAGAATTTCACCGCATCCTCAAACCAAATGGAAGATTGTTGATTGTAGACCTTGGTAAGCCAGATCAAGCCATTTTAGATGCTCTTGTTAGCGTCTATCTGAGATACCTGTTAGGGTTTCTAGCATTCGCAGCAGCAGGCAGTAAGGGGCTTGGCTTTAGGGCATTATACGGCACCTACAAACGATGGCCTAAGAATTCAGAATTAAAGGGAATGCTAGAAAAAGAATTTTCAGAAGTCCAGTTTAGGAAGTACATGTTAGGAGGAGCAGTAATTATTGCCGCCACAAAGTAGGCTCTCTAATTTGGCTGCGGGTGCAAAAATTGTGAATCGTCTTAGGAAGATTATCTCCATGACTCGATCGTAGCATTTCAGCTTACTAATGTGTTGAAATTGGTTTTCTCGTCCAAGCAAAGTTAATTAGAAGCCACAAAGTTTCCCACCTTATCTCATGAGTGATAAAAAAGGTGTTCAAAGAATTCTTTCAGAGGTCGTATCTGGTCGACATAAGGTAGTCACAGAAGATTTGGCAAAGCAGATCCTAACCGTGTACGGGCTTCAGGTGCCACCATATGTCCTGGTAAATAGCGCGCAGCAAGCAGCCAAGGAAAGTGCGAGCATTGGTTTCCCGCAGGTAGCGAAGGTCGTCTCTCAAATGATTCTTCACAAGACTGAAGTCAAGGGCGTAAAAACTGGTCTTACCTCGGAGGGTGAGGTAGTGAATGCTTTCAATGATATGAACGATCGACTAAGAAAGGACTTTGAAATTCGAGGGATTCTACTCGAAAAGATGGTGCCTTCAGGAGTGGAGTTAATAGTGGGCTTACAAAACGATCCTCAGTTTGGTCCAGTAATAATGTGTGGACTAGGTGGCGTCTATACAGAGCTATTTAAGGACGTTAGTTTCAGGGTCCTGCCAATCAGCAAGCAAGATGCTCTGGAGATGTTGGAGGGATTAAAGGGTAAGCAAATTTTACACGGTTTTAGAGGTAGTCGACCGGTCAATCTGGAGATGGTGGCAGACGCCCTTGTAAAGATTGGTTCCCTAGGCGTGGACATGGCTCCTTTCTTTGAAAGCGTGGATTTCAATCCAATGACCGTGTACCCAGACAATTATTATATTGTTGATGCAAAAATTCTACTCAAAGACAAACCTAATACCAGTGCTATATCCAACGCCCAGCCCAATTCTAACTACATGGATGTCTTTTTCAATGCTAAATCAATCGCTTTGATTGGAGCATCTCCTGAAACAGGCAAAATAGGAAACTCGGTTCTTGAGAGTCTTTCTAAGCACGAATACAATGGTAAGATATTTCCTGTAAACGCTAAGGGGTATCCGGAAATAATGGGTTTAAAGGCTTACAAAAGCTTAGACGAGATCCAAGAATCAGTAGATCTCGTCATAGTTACAGTGGACTTAAAGTTTGTCCCCGACTTGCTTAAAACCTGTGGAAGTAAGGGGGTCCACAACATGGTCATTATCTCAGGAGGGGGTAAAGAACTTGGCGGGGAAAGAGCTGAAATAGAACAGGAAATAAAGCAGCTTTCTCAGGACCTTGGTGTAAGGATCATAGGCCCTAATTGCATAGGAGTGTTCAACGGCGAAAATCGGTTAGACTGTGCATTTCAAGGTCATGCAAGGATGGTTCGTCCCAAAAATGGAAAGGTGTCGTTCCTCTCACAGAGCGGCACAGTAGGGATAGCCTTTATGGAGACGTCAGATACGTTCGGAACAAGCAAGATGATTTCTTACGGTAACCGATCTGATGTTGACGAAGCAGATATGATATGGTACCTAGCACAAGACCCAAATACGGAGGTGATAGGGTTATACGTCGAAGGATTAGGTGACGGTAGAAAATTTGTGGATACAGCAAAAAAGGTAATCTCTGAATACAAGAAGCCTGTGGTTGTCTTCAAGAATGGCCGGTCCACCAGGGGAGCAGTTCAGGCTGCGTCACACACAGGTTCCTTAGGAGGATCTTTTGGAGTCGTCAAAGGCGCATTCCAGCAAGCTGGCATAGTTTCTGTCGATAGTTACGAAGAGCTTACAGGATCACTTAAGGCTTTGGCTTGGCAGCCTGTGCCATCCGGGAACAAAGTTGCTATGGTTACTAATGGAGCTGGCCCTATTATAGCGGCTATAGACCGATTTGAAGATCTTGGACTCCAACTAGCCACTCTTTCTGAGGAGACCATGAACTCTTTCAAACAGCATTATCCTGCAACATACGTACTTGGTAATCCGTTAGATGTAACGGGCTCTGCTACCGCCGAAGATTACAAGTTTGCAATTCAGGCCTTTATGGACGACAAGAATGTAGATATCATTATGCCCTGGTTCGTATTTCAAGACGATCCACTAGAAGAGACGATTGTAGATGTTCTCGCAGGGTTTCAGAAGTTGAAGAAGAAACCTATTCTGGTGGGAGCAATGGGAGGTCCATTTACTCGAAAAATAGCTGAAAGGATAGAAAGTAAAAGTATACCAGTATATGATTTTGTTTCAACTTGGTCGACAGCAGCTGGAAGCCTTGCAAAATGGCAAGATGTGCGATCCTCCTGATCGCAGAATGATTGCTATTCTTTGACTATTGATTTGTCCATAGAAAATTCTTGTCATTTTTAAGCAAAACTTATTATATTTATTCTGACCTACTTGAAGATATGGAAAGTACACAGCAAAGTCAAGCCGTAACTATTACGAACAAAGCTGCTGAAAAGGTAGCTGAATTCATGAAACAGGAAGGTAATACAGGTCTTTACTTGCGCGTTTATGTGTCAGGTGGAGGATGTTCTGGTCTTTCATATGGAATGGGTTTTGAAGAAAAACCTGATGATGATGACAGTGTAATTGAACAAAATGGCGTCAAGGTTTTGGTAGACACCTATAGTCAGAGGCATTTGAACGGCGCCAATATTGATTATGTAGAAAGCCTGATGGGATCGGGTTTCAAAATAAACAATCCTAACGTCACCAAGAGTTGCTCTTGTGGACACTCGTTTAGTACTGAGTGAAAAAAAGCAAGACAATCATAAAATAGGGCTACGGCCATAGCCCTCTAATTTTCATAGCTTCGACAACTCTATTTATCGCAAGTAATGTACTGGCCTTTCTCATATTCACGTTAAATTCTTTATGTTTGGCATATACATCATTGAATGCTGACGAAATGTTAGAATCCAACCTGGAATTGACCTCCGCTTCACTCCAATATTCTCTTCGTAGGTTCTGTAGCCATTCAAAATAAGAAACTGTTACTCCACCTCCGTTGGCTAGGATATCTGGAATAACCAAAACACCATTTCCGAACAAGATGTCGTCCGCAGCTGGTGTGGTGGGTCCATTCGCTGCTTCCGCGACTATTTTTGCTTTTACCTTTCCTGCGTTAGCTCCTGTGATCTGGTTTTCCAACGCGGCTGGAACCAACACAGTACAATCAAGCTCCAAGAGATCACTATCATCTATCGAGCTAGCGCCTTGGAAACCCGCTACTGTACCATTCTTCAGCTTGTGGCTCCTAAGTGAATCGATGTCTAATCCGTCCCGTTTATGAATTGAACCTTTGGAGTCCGACACTGCAATCACCTTCATTCCCATTTCCTCCAAGAGACTAGCAGCAAATTGTCCAGCGTTACCGAACCCTTGTACAACAATGGGGGCACCTTTCAAATTTACGCCGAGCTTTTTTGCGGCCTCCCGTACGGTAATAGACACTCCTCGTCCTGTAGCTTCGTTCCGTCCCAGCGATCCGCCGATAGAAAGAGGCTTCCCTGTAATTACATCGGGTTGTAGATAATTCCCCTTAAGAGCCGAATAAGTATCCATTATCCAAGCCATTTCCCTTCCTCCAGTATAGACATCAGGGGCAGGGATATCAGTCAAAGGCCCTATGATATCTGCGATAGAGTAGGCATATCTTCGTGTAATCCTTTCAAGTTCGTTTTCTGACAACTCTTTAGGGTTGCAGATTATTCCCCCCTTACCACCACCATACGGTATGTTGGCAATGGCACACTTCCAAGTCATCCACATGGATAACGCCTTAACTTCATCAATGCTAACCTGAGGGTGGTATCGAATTCCACCCTTGTAAGGTCCTCGTGCAGAATTATGTTGTGATCTGTAACCTGTGTAAACCTTTATTTCTCCGTTGTCCATCCTTGCCGGCACCGCTACCGTCAAAACACGATTTGGACTTGCGAGCATATCTCTCATTCCCTTATCAAGCTTTGCCAGCTTTGCGGCCTCGTCTAACTGCTTTACAGCAACTTCAAATGGATTTAGCGACTCTGACATTAGATCATCAGAAAAATTACGTGTATTTAAGTGTTGAATCACTTAAATGAGATTCATTTTGGAATATTTCTTAGCGTAGCTAACTAGTATCTTGCAATTTCCTGGAAACCATATCACGTAAAGAGTCATCAGATAGACTTTGATATTCTATCCCAAGTGACTTTGCAATTATTTCAAGCTTTTCTCGCTCCGAATTAATAGGAGAAATTTTGGGGCCAATAAGGGGGAGATTTGTCGTTGACATTTCCTTTTCAATACCACTTTTTGCTTTCTGGTATTCAGCTAGGGCTCTACCAATCGTCTTTGAAAATGAAGTTAAGTTTTTTGAACCAAAGAAGAGGATGACAAATACAAACGCGATCATAAACCATTCTACACCAGCAATATTCATTTCCATTGACGAGAAAACCATATAGGATTTGCCCTCAAGTATCAAAGAAGCTATCCTCCCTTATTTGGTTAGTCCTATGTTATTGTCTGCGAGAGAAGAAATACAAACTGAACTCCCTAGATCAATATATCCTTTTAAATGTGATAGCTTTTTTTCACAATATGGTTTACAGAAATATTGACATGGCGGTCCTTGAGAGGATACGTGGATTCATTTGTACTTTAAACCACGAGTCAGAAAATGGTGCTATAATAGTAGTCGAAGGTAAGCGAGATTCGGAGGCCCTCACAAAGTTAGGATTTGTAGGTAAAGTTACTGTATTTAATAGGTTCAAAGGGATTTTAGATTTTGTTGATAGTCATCAAATGACAGACAGGAAGATAATACTCTTACTTGATATGGATAGGACAGGAAAATACTTAACGAGTAGATTGGTGTCTCTTCTACAACAAAGAGGCAGCAGTGTAAATCTGGCCTACAAAAAAAAGTTATGCGAAATAACTTATGGAAAAGTTCGTCACATTGAGGACATAGGATCCTACCAGAATTTGTTTGGATCAAAATTTATGCCTACTTACTCTTGACTTCGATGATCTATCTTGTTCAAAGGAAACGTAGTGCGGAGTCGCAAACCTGGAATCTGTTCCTTCAAAGCACTTATATTCTGGCCAGCTCACCTTACATTCACTTAGTAATAATGAGGTTATGAGATTGCCTAATACAGGTATTGTTAAATATCACGTTAAATTAAAATTCGAAGTAGATGGACTAGTTGAGAAGGCCGATATCATCGGGGCCATTTTTGGTCAGACGGAAGGTCTCCTAGGACCCGAGATGAACTTGAACGAACTACAGAAGGTTTCGAAGGTCGGCAGAATTGAGGTTAATGTTGATACGAGATCAAACATAGCTAAGGGAGACGCTGTCATACCCATGAGTACTGATATTTCAACTGCCGCATTGATTGCAGCGGCCATCGAAAGCATTGATAAGGTAGGTCCATTTCAGGCCAAGTTCCTCTTAGTCGGAATAGATGATATCAGAGCAATAAAGAAAAAGATTATCGTGGACCGTGCTAAGAGAATAGTCCAAGAATGGGCAACTAAGACTATAAGTGAAGGAGAGGAAATGCTAAAAGATGTTTATGATGCAAGCAAACCTGGTAAACTTACTGCATTTGGGAAGGCACAGTTGGCTTGCGGCACAGGTGTTTTTGAGTCTGATTGGATTATCCTAGTTGAGGGAAGAGCAGATGTCATTAATCTACTTAGAGCTGGCTTCGACAATGCTATCGCGATAGAAGGGGCGAAAGTCGATGAAAGTATAATAAAATTGACTGAAGGTAAGAGAGTTGTGGCATTTCTCGACGGAGACAGAGCAGGAGATCTTATTTTGAAGGAGCTGCATGGTTTGGTTAAGATAGATAAGGTGCTAAGAGCTCCTAATGGAAGGGAGGTTGAAGAATGCACCCCCCTAGAGATTGCGGAGATTCTACGGGAAGCAGTTAGTCATCCAGCTGTCGCACACCGTCCTAGGTCTATTGCCAACCAAACGCAGCACGACACAAAACATGATTATCGCAAGCAGGGAGATGAATCAGAACCTAGCCAACACCCCTATGGAGGGCGAGCGACAAGGATCTCTGATCAGGAAGGAAAAGAAATTTTGCAAACAAATCATAACCATGAGATGGTTGTAAAAGTGCAAAATGTGTTTTCGGAAATAAATGAGACTTTGGAGGCAGTTCTGCTGGACGATTCTATGAGGACCCTCGTAAGAGTACCTGTTTCAGATATCGTGAAGCAACTAGGAGATAGCGAGGGTGGAAAGTTTCTTGTGCTAGATGGGATTGTCACTCAAAGGCTTATAGATGTTGCAGATCGAGCGGGCATAGAATATATTGTGGGCCACAGGACTACTGCGAGCAAGAAACCATCTACAGTCAAGGTACATACTTTTGAAGAATTGGGTATCCCCAATTAGATGCATCCTAACCTACAACACATTCTCACACTAGCACATTTGTTGAAGTTCGGAAAAGGAGGAGCATGTGTCGAGATCACAACCACAGAACTTGGCAGCCTCATTAATAGATCCCAACAGTCTGCCTCCAAATACCTTGTAGAGTTGGAGAAGGCAGGATTATTAGAACGAACCAAATCTGGTCAGAAATTCAGAATTATGGTTACTGACAGAGGGGTTGGTGAGGTACTTAGCCTGCATGAGACTATCAAGAACTCCGTGGAAGTTCTTGACAGATCAGGATTGCAGTTCGAGGGAAAGGTTGTTTCGGGCATGGGAGAAGGGGCCTACTACATGTCACTGGAAGGCTATCGAATGCAGTTCAACGATAAACTCGGCTATGAACCGTACGCCGGTACATTAAACGTGAAGTTACTTGATCAATCATCCATACGCATGAGAAGTATGATTGATAGCTGTCCTTCAGTATTCGTTAGCGGTTTCAATGATTCTTCGAGATCCTATGGATGGGTAAAATGCTACCCTGCAATTTTAAATGATGGGGCTATAGACAAAGCTGCAGTTGTAGTTCTAGAAAGAACCCACTACGATAACAGCATGCTGGAGGTAATCGCACCCATATGCATCAAAGACTCATTAGGTATGAAAAATGGAGATTTAGTCAAGGTATTTGTAACCATGACCTCAAAGAGTCCACAATTTGATTCCTCCTAAATGCCATAAATGGAATTTCCCAATGCGTCTTTGATCTGGGAACTCTTAATGCCTGGGACCGGCGTATTCAATCTAATAATCCTTACTGACAAGTTTCTATCCTTACAATTCTGAGAAATCTCTTTTTCGCTATGTATTTGATCGTAGCCTAAGGCTATAATATCTGGCGATACACGTTCTACAGTATCGTATAGTGACACTTGGCTCCCAATTACGGCAAGATCCACGAATGCAAGGGATGAAACAAGTTCTTTTCTCAAGTCTTCGCAATGATATATTCTGCGGTCCTTTTTTATTTTAGCCGCAGTAGACGTCCGAGCTACTACTACTATTAGAACATCTCCATGTTGTTTTGCTGCCTTTAGTGTGTGGATATGGCCTGGATGGATCACATCGAAAACGCCGCCAACCAATACCACCTTTAAGGCGTCTCTCCCTAAGAAAGTCAGCCTTAGCGGATTATCCTTTTCTAGCAGACCATTAGAGATCAGCTGTCGTATCCTATCATTAAAAATTCGTATTGGCAAATACATTCTTGACCGAAGTATGTCAATAGAACTGACACTAGGTTCAATGTTACTCACATACACCGCCGCCAATAAAGCTTTTTCGAAAGGGTCCATCCGTCTACTCAGGCCCCTGATGTTCATAGTAAGCCCAATAATATTTTTTTCCAATCACAGTGTTCTGGTCAGCTAAGAGTCTTCCCTCTCATTATATTGCATAAAGTCATTAAGGTCTATAGATCTCCTGGTACTGTTCTGATTCGTGACGCAGGAGCGCATACATTCAGTTGATACAAATCTCAATTTTTCAGTCTTCAAACGCCTTCCCCGACTATTTCCTCTTCGTAATACTGAAGCCAACCTTATTTCCATCTCCCTGCTGTGTCTTTCACAGAATACACCTACTAAGAATTCGTCTTTTCCCTCTTGAATGGAAATTAAATAGGAAGGGGGGAGTGTGCAGTTAAAATATTTCTGCTGATGTGAACAAATCTTTGGAAGAGACATTCAGTAATGAAACGTCTACTAGAAATATATGTCTATTAACTTTGAAATGCTAAAAATGTAAGAATTAGACTTCCAGTATGCTAGTGATATGATATCAGAAATCTAATTAGGCTTGTCGTCCTGTTGGCATGGCCAAGTTGGCATGACTTATCTACCTGAAATGCATTTTAACTTTGTACTGACCATTGGCGGGTATTATCTTTTCGAGAAAGAACATCGTACTATTGCTTGTGATTGCGCTCATAGGGCTTTCTCTTTCAGTAATCTCTTTCAGGTATTCAGCATATACTGCCGATGAAATTGCAAGAATTGCTTCCGTAGACGTTAGGTCTAATGCACGAATTGAAGCACACGACCTCTCCCAAATTCTTCTCCACACGCTCGAATCGGTGACAAGCAATTTGAGATCATTGGCTAATTCACAACCGGTCCAAGATGGACACGTTGTTGTCGGTCGAACACTTCTTAACAATACGCAATCTTCAACCTCCGAACTTACTGAAGGGTACTACTGGCTAGATAAAGACGGCAAGCTTGTCGCCTGGAGCACCCAGAACACTAGTGAATTACAAGGTTACCAGGGGTTCAATTTAAGCGACAGGGAGTTCTATAGGATCCCTCAAACCACCCTCATTCCTTACTACAGCAACGCTATTGAATCACCAGATATGTTGCCGAGGCTCTACATATCATATCCAATCCTGGCAACAAAAAGTAATGACATCAACAACGGTGAAAACAAAACATCATTTGATGGCGTGATAGTCGCGGTTGTAAATCTAGATTCATTAGGAGCATTCCTGCAAAATGAAATTTCACCTGAATTTATTAGCAATGTGGGACTGATGGATAAGAATGGTACTATACTTTATGCCCGTAATCAATCCTTGGTTGGAAAAAACTATCAATCCGACGACTTTCAAGCAACCGTTCCTGATCAAGTGAAATCAGAGTACATTGGAATCCTCACACGGTCCTTGGAATCAAATCCAGGTGCTGAAGACATTACCTTCAACGGAACCACAACTACTATATCCTACCAGCCGATCAATGTAGACGGAAAACACATCTGGACGTTATTTTTAGGATCACCGCATAATTTGGCAACTGACGTAGGATTAGTCATAGAACAACAGAAAAATTTGAGCAGTCAAATAGTTATAATTATCGCTTTAATAGCAGTTGGTATTGCGATTCTGATCTTATCATGGAATAAGAGACTCGAAAAAGCAGTACGCGACCGGACTACAGAATTAAAAGGTGCAAATGTTTCGCTGGGTGAATCAAATCGACTATTAGCTGGGACAAATGAGCAATTGCAAGCACATGATAGAATTCAGAAAGAATTTATAGATATAGCTGCTCATGAGCTGAGAACTCCCATACTTCCTATTCTTAGCGAGGCAGAATTTCTTTCGCAAAAGTTTCAAGAGAATCAGAGCCGAATCCTAATAGGTGAGGAACAAATTCGATCAATAATCTTCAATGCCAAAAGACTAGATCGCCTTGCGTCAGATATATTAGATGTTACCCGAATTGAAAGCAGGACCCTCAAACTGAACAAGGAGAATTTTGACGTAGATCATCTTATCCAGAGGGCCATAAGAGAAACAACCGAAAGACAATTGACAGGTAATGCAAAAAATGTGGAATTCAATTACGAACCGTTCCATTGTATTATTTTTGCAGATAAGACTAGAATTTTGCAAGTGATCATAAATTTGATTGATAACGCAGTGAAATTCACTGACGAGGGAAAGGTCGCAATTAGGGTAATTAGAAATAATAAAGATATAGAAATCACAGTTAAGGATACAGGCTCAGGTATAGAAAGTCAAATTATGCCCAGGTTATTTTCTAAATTTGTAACGTCTTCTGAGAACGGGACAGGGCTTGGTTTATTTATATCAAAAAAAATAGTCGAAGCTCACGGTGGAATTATTTGGGCAAAGAATAACGAGATAAAAGGAGCTACATTCAAGTTCACGCTCCCCTTGAATTAGTATATACTTGTAATATAGTGGATTTACAAAAAATATGTTTATGTTGAATCATCGTGTAGCATGCGGATGGTACATTACAATGATTTTTGTTTTAAGGCATTATGATGAACCTTTTGCACGGGCTAATGGAGGATAAGATTGCTACGAGATATGTTACTCATCTCTTAAATCCAATTAAACGCAGTTTGGTACATATATATGCATCCCGAAGACTTGAAGATGATTTGGATATGCCAGGAATGTGATTCACATTTTATTTTTCATGCAGACGTTAGCGATCACAGGACACAGACTGGTCACACTAGAATTACCAAGGCAGACATGATCTTATCTGATAGTCCTTTCACTTCGAATTACAGGTTTGATAGATGACAGACTTTACCTCCAATAAATGTGACTTTCCCCTTGTTACTTTGAAGGTCTTGATCACATTACAAGGATGAGCACCCAGAAAAAAGGAACGGCCCCCAATCACCCTAACTAATCCTCTTACAATAGGTTCAATTATGAAGATGGCTATTTGATAAAATTAAATACTAGTAATTTTCTGGAATAGTGATGATCAACAATCTTGATAGGAACCTTCTTCCTAGAATTATGGTTGTTGATGACGAGAAGGATATTCTTAGAATAATTAAGCGGGATCTTGAGTCTCCTCTCTCCTCTTCCGCTCCAGAAACGAGTCCATCCAATGATACTATCATTCCAGATGTACGACAAAATGAAAGGGAGTCAAACGATGAGGAAGATGGCAAACACAATACTACAAGAGATGGAGATGCCTTCGTGGTAGAGACTTTTACAAATGGCTGGAATGCACTTGAAGCGCTAGATAGCCATCCACATGATTACTATGATCTCGTTCTCACAGATATTCGAATGCCACGGATGAACGGATTTGAGTTATACCGCAAGATTAAGGAGAAAAATCCCTCCATGAAAATCGTCTTCATCACAGCCTTTGAGATAAACAAAGAAGAATTTAGCAAGGTACTTCCATCCATTGATGTGAAGGACTTTATTATAAAGCCGATTAGCATGACAAACCTGAGACTAAAGTTGAAGGAGGTTCTGAAGGGGTATTGAAGGGACCTTCAGCTGCTTCTACCGATACTTGTAGTGCTTTTCGAACAAGTCCTGTGATTCCCTATACCTAGATCTCTCTACTTCTAACATTTGTTCGAGAGCATCGTCTGCCTTAAGAATAAGGGGCTTTCCTGACCACTTATTTTCCAACAGGTAGTTGATCCATGCCCTGATCGTGGGGCCCATCCTTCTAGTCAATGGTTCTAGAAATCCACTCACGATCTCACGTTTTGCAGAATCTCTATCTAGTCCTCTACACATCAAATAGTATATTTGGACTTCATCAAGTTGGGCCACCGAGGCCGAATGAGTTGCCTTCACTTCGTTAGTTTCTATCTCTAAGCCCGGTATCGCATCAGATTTTGCGTCCTTATCCAACAAGATAGCGTGGCCAGCAAGGTAAGATTCTGATGCCTTAGCATCCTTACCAATCTTTATCATACCCTTAAACAGTGATTTAGATTTATCCCTCATGACAGATTTGACCAACACTCTGCCTCTGGAATGCCTTCCTATGTGATTCAGATTCGAAGTAATATCAAATGACTGTGTCGTATTGCCGAAAATAATCTCAACGTCCTCGGCAGAAGCCCCGGTACCTCTCATGATACTATCTACTTTACATCTAGTAGTTTGACCTCCAAATAGGCCATGGTGCCATGACATCTTAGCATCCCGTTCAACCCATGCCCTCTTATTCAGAAATGAAACATTGTTTGAATCCAGAGCCTCAAGAGTTATCATCTCCAAATTAGACCCATTGCCGACGTGACATTCAGTTAGTTCAAAGACGCCCTGCTGTACGCTAGGTGAGTTTGCAACGCTAGGTGAGTTTGCAATGCTAGGTGAGTTTGCAATGCTAGGTGAGTTTGCAATGCTAGGTGAGTTTGCAACGCTAG
>Ga0190271_10001493_pt1 | contig 13368 bp, 10 predicted proteins | sample Popmic356T_FD_133747 | JGI IMG/M metagenome (GOLD analysis project Ga0190271, IMG submission 133747) | Populus adjacent soil microbial communities from riparian zone of Weber River, Utah, USA - 356 T | ecosystem: Environmental > Terrestrial > Soil > Riparian zone | place: USA: Utah | collected...
GTAATGCGAGTCAACGTAGTCCACCAGCTCGTTCGCCACGTAGTCGTGGTACCTGCCTTGCGCCTCCGGCCCGAGCACGCTGTAGTTGCGATCTGCCGCAGGCATGACAACGATGAACTCGTGCTTGCGCGCCATCGGGGGAAATGCCGTCCGCGCCATGAAGGCGGTGTGATCCTGACCGCCGCCGTGGAAGAGATAGACGACTGGATAGCGCGTCTTCGAGGTCTCATAGGACTGAGGAAGCAGGATCGCGAAGATCCGCTCGCTGCCTGACGAAGTGGGCATGCGAATCGTCCGCGCCTGGGCGTGAGCATCGGTGGAGGTGACTGCAAGGGCCGCTAAAGCCAGGAAGACGAGGAGACTTCTTGCACACATCGGGGTAAAGCCTACACCGATCACGAACCGCGGAGGCTCGGAGACGCGGAGGCACAGCGAGGCTTCTTTCGACTCACGGGTAAGCCCGGCCCTCCGGGCCGGGCTCATGGATCGAGTGGGCAGCGGTCGCAAGCGTCGCCGAAGACCTCCATCAAACGCTTGCGGTCCGCTGCCCGCTCGATCCATTGAGGCGCTACGCGCGTCACCCGTGAGTCGATGCATTCAGGACTACTCTTCTCGTCCCTTGTTTCATCGTTGGACTATTGAAATTCAGGATCAGTCCGACGTGAAGTGAGGTCACCCTCAGATAGGTAAGCAATTGCGCCATGTGGATTGGTGCAAGAGCCTCGACAGCCTTGACCTCCACGATCACCTTGTCGTCGACGATCAAGTCGGGACGGTGCTCTGAAATGAGCTCGCCCTTGTAGTAAAGCGGAATTCCGACCTGTCGCTTGAAGGGAAGAGAGTTCGCTTTGAACTCGACGCACAACGCTGATTCGTAGACCGATTCGAGAAGACCCGGTCCGAGATGTTTATGTACCTCAATCGCGCAGTGGATGATGCGTTCGGTGGTACAGGTGTCTCCATCCATCTCGGTCTCCGCTCCTCCGCGTCTCCGCGGTTCGTGATCAGTGAAGTTCGATAAATCTTCGGAGCGCTCGCTCGCGCGTCTCCTTCGGAACGAGCGGGAATGTGGAGAGGACGTGTTCGAACTGGGAAGGCCCGAGGCCATAGAGATGCGCGGCGATCGCCTGGATCTCCGAGTACTCCTCCATGTCCTCCGCAGCAGTGACGCCAAGCGCGAGTGACTCCGAGCACCTCGCGAGCCGTGTGAAGAGCGGATGCCCAGGCGGCACCAGAGGGACGGGCAGCCGAGAGACGAGCGACACCGTGACGTGCGTGTTCACGCGGAGGCGAATGAGGTAATTCGCCACGTAGCTGTTGAGCAGTGCACAGAGCACTCGCTGGGTCGCGAGCGCTAGCGCGGTGCGAAGGCAGAAGAGCGTGTGCGTGGTGACGGCACGTGCCGGAACGATGGCGGCGATGAGCGTGAGCCGATTCGTAGCGCTTGCGACGTCACGATACGCGAGGCGGGCGCGGCGAGGGACTCGCCGATCGGTGACGGCCGATGATTGGACTGCCAGTCGGCTCCTGCTTACGTCAACGCGAAACGGATCGACCTGTTTGCCCTCGATCACCGGCCGCCCGGTGGACTCGGCGGTGATCGGCACGAACAACGCACGGTCATCGCTGGCGTTCAACTCCCGGCCGAACGCAACATTCCACCCCTCTTTCGCGCCCAGCCGAGGGGTCGAGCTGCTCACAGACTCGACAATCACGAGGTCCGTCTCGGTTGCGAGCTCGGGTACTCCCAGGTCGTCATCGCCCGAGAGCTTCGCGAGCAGGCGACGCGGTAGGACGAGCGGGGCTTTTGCCTGCTCCTCGAGTTCTTCGGCGCTCGTCAATCCGAACCGGCAGCGCACTGCGGACGTCTCCCGTCCGGCCGTGCAGCTGAAGAGCACGAACCTGACGCTGCGATGGACAGGAAAGATCGCGAGGCGATTGTCGAATCCCGTGACCTCGTCGACCTCAGCGCGATCGAAGAGGTGTCGTCGCAGCGGCGCAGCGCCGGCGTCGCTGACGAGACCAGACGGCACGACGAATCCGATGCGACCACCCGGCCTGACGAGTTGAAGCGCACGCTCGACAAAGAGCTGATAGAGGTTCACATGCGCCCGGGCCCGGACCTGATAGATGCCGGACTGACGAACGAACTGCGTCACCTGTTGCGCGTCGAGACGTCTACCGGCCCTGGTCTCGTCGACACCGCTGTCACCGCGAACCATGTCCCATGGCGGGTTGCCGATAATCGCGTCGAAGCCCGGTGGCCGGTTGGATGTACTGGAGAACACGTCGGGGAATGTGAGCGGCCAGTGCAGAAAGCGCTGCCGCTCCGCGATTGTCGCGAACTGTTCCAGGAGCGATGCCCCTGTGCGTTGTGGCAACGTCGAGCGCCGCTCGAAAAGTCTGTCGACGAGATCCTGGAATACTCCGCGTTCGAGTGCCTTTTCCAGGAACCAGGCGCCGCACCACAGATCGAGCGCCGCTTTCCACTTGGTGAGCGAGGAATCGCCCGAGTGCAAAGCGTGTAGCGCTCGTTCCTTCGCGCGGACGATGTCGGCGGAGTCGTCCGGCTCAGTCGACACCTTCGAGATGACCCGCGCCGCATGCGCGAGTGCGGATGAAAGCTCCGTCTCCCCGAAAAGAGACGGGCGCCCTGCTCGCCTCCGGCTGGACCCGCCTCCTGGCTGGCGGCTCATGTCCTCGGGAGCGGCGCCCATGAGGCTGTGGCCGGCAACCAGGTGGTGATCGAGAAAAGAGAGTGGCTTGTCTGCCGCGAGCGTTGCCAGCCACAACGAGAGCCGAGCGAGCTGCACCGCCATCGGATTGAGGTCAACGCCAAAAAGACAGCGAGAGGCGATCTCGCGACGGAGCGCCACGCGATCGGCTGACGTGACATCGTGCGTGTGCCATCGCCCCTCGTGAACGAGCGCCTCTTCGACCGCCGATGCCAGGTAGCGGCATGCGGCGACGAGAAACGCTCCACTTCCCATCGCAGGATCGAGCACGCGCAGCGTGAGGATCTCGTCGGCCATGCGGCCGCGAATCAGTGGCTCCAGCGTCTGGCGTACGAGATACGTCGTGACTGCGCGCGGCGTGTAGAACGACCCGCTCGACTTGCGAATGTCGCGAGTCCGCTGCAGCGGTGCCAGGACGTCCGTCGTCGGCTCGTACTCGAGCACGCGCTCGTAAACAGCCCCCAGCTGTTCGACGTCTAGGTCGCGATAGAGGATCTTGGCGCGCCCACCATGCCCGCCATTGGGGGTGCTGCTCAGCGCGATGACCGTGCGGCTCATGACGACGTCATTGAGCCGCGTGCTATCGAACGCCGCCGCTTGCGACGGGGCGAACAGGCGCCCGTTGAATGCGGTCACACGAAGCTCGCCGGCCTTGCAGCCCGCATGTGCGAGGCGGGAGATCGCCTGGATAGCGCGCCACAAGCCTTTGTAAGGACGACCCTCGAGCAGGACGCGCGTAATCGCCTCGAGGCTGTAGCGTTCGCGATAAACAGGGTGCCAGAGCGGCACTAGACCGCGCGCCTCGGCGAAGAGCAGAAACAACACGCGATACAGCACCGTGAGCGACTGCTCCCACAACGCGTCAACCGGCCGCCGTCGCCCTCGTGTGAGCGCGGTTAACAGCGTTTCGAGTGCCTCGAGGACGCCTGCGCCGAGCGCACGGCAAACCTCGAGGCCATGGTGACGGGAAAGCTCGACAGCCCGGTCGAGCGAAGCCGGATTCCCGCGGAACGCGTGGGCACAAGCGACGGACCACAGGACGGCCTGCGCTTCGGGCTGAACTCCGAGAAGAGCGAGGTCGAACTCGAGGTAGTCGCGCGACCAGGTTCTCCTCGCATCGACCAGGCGCAGCACACGACCGTTGCAGCAGAGGCACCAACGAGCGTCGGTAGCGATGGCGCCCGCAACCGACGACCGCCACAGACGTTCAACGGGCTCGCCCCACGCCGCCGTGACTCCCATCACACCGGACCGGTCACCGGCCTCCAATTCCAGGTGCGTTACGCCATCGTCATCCCTGCGGCGCACGGTCGCGAGACCGAGCAGATCGGTGAGAGGGAGCAGGGCCACATCGGTAACGGCGCGCGCGCTCGACGCAGCGCCGAGCGTTGACTCGACGCGCTTGGCCCAGTCAGCGAGATGTCTGCTCCACGACGGCGGGGGCGTGCTGACTCCAGGTAGCGTCGGAAACACATCCCGGATGAACGAGGCGGTCAATAGCCGGCCCCGTACGCCGGCGATCATCGTTGGAGAAGGGCGAAAGCGAGGCGTAGCGGCTCGGCGACGAGCTGTGCGCTCGACTCGATCTCGCCGAGACGAGTGCGACAGCGGGCGAGCGCCTCGTCGAGCACGGCGGTCTGTGCACTCAGCGCCCGCTCGGCTCGCCGATCGAATAGGCCTCGTTGCAGCAGCGAGGCCGATAGCCGTGCGCGCTCGCTCTCGATGGACCGCGCGAGCGCGTGTTCGCGAACAGCCGCTCGATCGTGGAACGCTTTCAATGCGGCTTCGAGCGCGGTCAACCTTGTCTGGCGATCACCATCGAGCGTCGACGCCAGAAGGGCAGCCATACGATCGACAAATGCCGGGGAGTCGCTGGACTGGGCAGCGCTGGCGCCGATGAGGGCCTGCCACACGGGCTGTGCGGCAGAATCGGCAAATGTCACGTGAAAGCCCCACAGGCTCGGGCGATGGCCGTGGCGCCGGGCGACAGTCACCGGGGGTCTCCCGCCAAAGACGACCCTGACGGCTGGTTCCGAGAGCCGGCGCATTTGCTCGATGCGTCTCGTCTCCGACTCTGCAATCACACGAATGTGTGTCAGCGCCAGCGGTCGATCGCGTAGCTTCTCTGTCGCTTCGGCCGCGCGATCCGTGCGTGTCGCCAGCTTGGTGACGAGCGTCTCCTCGGCAGTATCGGCGGCGAGAAGGTGCACCGCGTGAACACGTCTCGCCTGTCCGATACGCTCCACGCGGCCGATTCGCTGTTCGAGGCGAAGAGGCGTCCATGGCAGCTCGAGATTGATCACCAGCCGGCAACGCTGGTGAAGGTTGAGCCCCTCGCTGGCCGCGTCGGTGGCAAGAAGAACGCCTGTTGTACCGCTCGTAAAACGGCGCAGACTCTCGCCACGCTCGGTCGGTGTCAGTCCCCCGTGCAACGTCACCGGCTTCATCTCGTCGAGCAGAGAGGCCAGCCTGGCGAGCGTGTCGCGATACTCCGTAAAGACAATCGCCGGCTCATGAGCGCGGTGCAGAAGTCGAATCAGCGCGCAGGCCTTCGACTCGGCGGCCTGCGCGCGAATGGCGAGTGCGCGAATGGCCTCCAGGCGTCGGCATTCGTCGTCGCGATCGTCCAGGCCCGGCCCCGACAGTTCAGCGCCCGGCTCTTCATCGCCTGAGGACTCGAACAACGGCAGGGTGAGCTGCGACATCGATGACGGGTCGCCTGCCAGGAAGGCCAGCCGACGTTCGATCGAACGGGCCAGCGACCAGGCACTGCTGCACGCGCGCCGGGTCAGCACCATCATTGCGAGATGGGCTGCATCGCCGCCGTGTCCCCGCTCGCTACGCACCTTGCGCACGTATGCCTGAAGAGCGCTATGCACTTCGCGTTCGGCAAGCGTCGGCCGTACACGCAGCGACAACGTCTTGCGCGACACGGCGAGACCCACGTCGCTGCGCGTGCGACGAAAGGTCAGGAGCGGAAACGCCCGGTCGAGATCGCCGATGCCGCACAAGGTCTCGAACGCACGGTCATCGCCTGCGTGCGGGGTCGCTGTGAGGAGGACGACGGTTCGCGCGCGCCGAGCCAGCGCACCCGCCGCAAGCGCACGGTCCGAGCGCCCCGTGAGCCCATGCGCCTCGTCGAACACCACCGCGTCCCACACCAATGCCTCGAGCGCACGCATGACCTCTGGACGCTTGACGAAGTCGATCGACGTAATCGTGACGGCGCGACACGTCCAGGGATTCGTGGTGCCCCACTCCGCACCGAGGCGCGCCAGAGACACGGAGTCGGCAAGCCATGCCTCGATGCGAAATCGGTCGTTGAGCTCCGACTGCCACTGTTCCTTCAGTGAGGCAGGAGCCACGATGAGCACGCGCGCGTGCCGCGTTCGTTCGAGGATCTCGCCGACGATGAGAGCTGCCTGAATCGTCTTGCCGAGTCCGACTGCGTCGGCGAGCAGGAGGCGTGACGCGATGCCGTGGGTGACGGCCAGTGCAGGTTCGAGTTGGAACGGCAGCAGGGAGATGCGCGCCCGCAGACCCGTGCGCAGCGACGGCCATGTCGGAGTAGCCTCGGTGAGGATCGCGCGGGTGAGATGGCGCCACTTGAGCGGCCGCACGCGCCGCGGCGAGCGGTCGGCGGCGAGCGGCTCGACGATTTCACACGGCAGAAGAAACGACGCGCGGGCGTCGCGATTCGCTCGATCCTGGCCGCGCACCTCGAGGACGCACGCGTCGATGCCGGGCGACCGGCCAGTGATGACCCATCGCTCGTCGCGGATGCGAACCGTCTCGCCTGGGGCGAGTGATGAGGAGCGCACGCATGATGACAATGCATGGCCCGTTCCCCGACGGGAATGCGCCGAAAGGAGTCAGGTGAGGTCTCGAATGCTGTAAGAAGTGCGTTCTAATTTTCGAGCAGTCGATGGAGAAATACGAGTGTGAAAATTCCGATTGAGGACTCGCTCGATCTTCATGCCTTCGCACCGCGCGATGTGCAGTCGGTTGTCGAGGAGTACGTGACTGCGGCGCACGCGGCCGGTTTACGCGAGGTGCGTCTGATTCACGGGCGAGGCAAAGGCGTTCAGCGTGGGCTCGTCCAGCAGGCGCTCGATCGTCATCCGCTCGTCGTCGAGTTCTGGGACGCCACGGAGACTCACTTGGGCGCTACGGTTGCGCGACTGGCGTCGTAAGTGGCAGTGACTGTCGTCTTGATGCCGCCGCGGACCGTGAAGTCACCGACCACCGTCATCCGTCGTGGATGGCACGAGGCGACAAGATCGTCGAGGATCTGATTGGTCACAGCCTCGTAGAAAATCCCGCGGTCGCGGAATCCGATCATGTAGTACTTCAACGCCTTCAGCTCGATGCAGTGATCCGCCGGCACGTACGTGATGCGAATCTCACCGAAGTCGGGGAGGCCTGTTTTCGGGCAAAGAGACGTGAACTCAGGACAGTTGATCGCGATCTCGAACTCCCGTTCCGGACGCGGATTCGGGAATGTCTCGATCGGTGCCGTGCTTGACATCGTCGAAAAATAGTAGCACTTTGGGCCGAAATCGCTCGATTATGCGTGGAGCTTCGTTGACAGCGTATCTGTCGCGAGCTAGCATTACGGCGATTTCACAAGACTTTCCGCTGCAGTGTGAGGCGCGCGCAACTGCTTTCGCGGCCTAGAGTCGGCGCGCACAAGACTGGGGGGACGTGATGGCAGAGGCCCGCAGAATGGGCAAATCGGAATTGTTCTCGCACTTCGCTGAGAGGTTCGAGGTGAAGCGAACTCAGGCGAGAGAATTTTTCGACGAACTGACAACCCTTTCAGAAAAGGAACTCAAGCGCTCGGGTGAGTTCGTGCTGCCGGGCATGGTGAAGCTGGTCGTTCAGAAGCGGAAGGCACGCATGGGCCGCAACCCGGCCACCGGCGAGGCGATCAAGATTCCCGCAAAGACTGTTGTCAAGGCGCGTATCGCCAAGCAACTCAAGGACGCAGTGTTGCCGAAGAAGTAGGTGTTAACGAAGCGGCAAGGGCCGCTTCTCCCCCCCTGACCCGGCGCCGCTCGAACGCGCCGGGTTGATTTTCCAGGCGAATCCGGGTGCTAGTTGCCTCTGATGCGGCGTGCGAGCTGCCGGATCTCCAGCTTGTCCATCTTGAACTTGAGCGTGCTCAACGGGATGCCAAGCGCCCGCGACGTGGCCGTCACGTTCCATGACGACTTCTCGAGCGCACGCACGATGAAGTTGCGCTCGAAGGTCGAGAGCGCTCGTTCGAGCAGGTTCTCCGTTGATGTCTGATCCTGCGTATCGAGCTTCGCAACATGAAGCTCGTACGGCAGGTCTTCATCCGTAATCCAGTCCTTGTCGGAGACGGCGACGAGCCGCTCGATCAGGTTCTCCAGCTCTCGAATGTTCCCCGGCCACCAGTACGACGACAGGATATCGAGCGTCGAATCGGCGATGCCCTGAACGTTCTTGCGGAACTTGACGCTGTACTTGCGGAGAAAGAAGCGGGCGAGCTCTGGCAGGTCTTCCTGGCGGTCGCGAAGCGCCGGCATCCGGATGGGGATCACGTTGAGCCGGTAGTAGAGGTCCTCACGGAAGCGGCCGTCCTTGACCGCCTTCTCGAGGTCGACGTTCGTCGCGGCGATGAGACGCAGGTCCGTCTTGATCGGATGCGTGCCGCCGACGCGCTCGATCTCTTCTTCCTGGATCGCGCGCAGGAGCTTCGCCTGCAGCTCGTACTTCAGATCGCCGATCTCGTCGAGGAAGAGCGTGCCGCCAGCCGCGAGCTCGAACTTGCCAAGCTGCTGGCGGATCGCACCTGTGAATGCGCCCTTCTCGTGACCGAAGAGCGCGCTCTCGACCAGTTCCTTGGGAATCGCCGCGAGGTTCACCGCCACGAATGGTGCGGTCGGCCGCCCGGACTCTCGATGAATCATTCGCGCGAGCAGTTCCTTGCCTGTGCCGCTCTCGCCGAGCACGAGCACCGTCGCCGAGATCTTTGCCACCTTCTGCACCAGCTCCACGACGGAACGCGTGCTGCGGCTCGGGCCCACGACGAACTCGCGTTCGTTCTGCTCGGCAACTTCTTCCTTCAGTCGCGTGACGTCGCGACTGAGATCCTGTCGCTCGGCGGCATTGGCGAACAGCGTACGGATGCTCTCGATGTCGAAGTCTTTGGAGATGTAGTGGTACGCGCCGTGGCGCATCGCTTCGATCGCGGTGTCGAGCTCTTTCGTCTTCGAGATGACGATGATCTCGACGTAGGGGTAGTTCTCCCGCGCGATCTTCAGCACCTCGAAGCCGCTGACACCTCGCAGATGGACCTCGAGGAGCATCAGGTCCACGTCTTCCTTCTGCATCATCTGTAATGCGGCTTCGCCCGTCGCGGCTCGGAGCACGCGATAGTCGCGTCGCAAGGCGGCAGTCAGAGATTCACGTATCTCGTCGTCGCTGTCCACAACGAGCAGTGTCTTCCGGCGGTCGGGCGGCATGGAACGGCAGGTATATTATGAGGGTTTAAGCCGTAGATTTAAGGAGTTCTATTGTCGAAATCGTTCGATGTCGTTGTGATCGGCGCGGGCACCGGCGGATACGTCGCCGCCATTCGCGCGTCGCAGCTTGGTAAAACCGTCGCGGTCGTCGAGAAGCAGAGTGCACTCGGCGGCACATGCCTCATCTGGGGATGCATCCCGACGAAGGCTCTCCTCGAACACGCGCATGCATTGAAAGTCATCCAGCAGGCGTCCGAGTGGGGCGTGACCATTCCCTCTGGCACGCCCGCGATCAACATGACGCAGGTGCACGCCCGCAAGGACAAGATCGTTGACGGGCTGACCAAGGGCATCGCGTTCCTGTTCAAGAAAAACAAGATCACCTGGATCAAGGGCACGGCACGCCTGGCGGGTCCTGGCAAGGTCGTAGTCTTCGAGGGCGACACACAGACGCTCGAGGCCAAAGAGATCGTGATCGCGACAGGCTCGTCGCCGCGCAGTGTGCCTGCGGTGACGATCGAACACACGCGCATCATCACCAGCGACGAGGCGATCCACCTCAAAGAGGTTCCGAAGTCGCTTGTCATCATGGGAAGCGGCGCCGTTGGCGTCGAGTTCGCGTCGATCTACCGCCGCTTCGGCAGTGAGGTGACGATCATCGAGCTCGTGAACCGTCTGGTTCCCGTTGAGGACGAGGCCGTGGCGACGGAGCTGGAGAAGTCGTTCAAGAAGCAGGGAATCACAGTGCTGACGGGAACGAAGGTCACGAAAGCGACTTCGACACCGAGCGGCGTGACCATCGAGGCGCAAACACCGGATGGCAAGACGCAGACGATCTCTGCGGACATGTTGCTCGTGGCCACCGGTCGCGGGCCCGTCACGACCGGCCTTGGCGCCGAGGAAGCCGGCATCAAGATCGAGCGCGGCTACATCAAGGTCGACGAGCTCTATCGCACGTCTGTGCCGGGCGTATCCGCAGTTGGCGACGTGATCACGCTCGGCATTGGAGTTCATCCGCAGCTGGCGCACGTCTCGTCGATGGAGGGCATCATCACCGCGGAGCGCATTGCCGGGAAGGCCGTGCAGCCGATCAACTACGACCACGTGCCCGGGTGCACCTATTGCGACCCGGAAATCGGGAGCGTCGGTCTCACTGAAGCCCGGGCAAGAGAGCGTGGCCACGACGTCAGGATCGGTACGTTCCCCTTCGGCGTGCTCGGCCGCGCGCGGATGGCTGGCGAGCTCGAGGGGTTCGTGAAGATCGTTGCCGATAGGAAGTACGATGAAGTGTTGGGCGTGCACATGATTGGCCCGCGGTCGACGGAACTGGTGGCTGAGGCCGTGCTGGCGCTTCGACTCGAGTGCACCGTGGAAGAGCTGATCAAGACGATTCACGCGCATCCGACCTTCTCCGAGGCGGTCGGTGAAGCGGCGCATGCTGCCCACGGGGCTGCCATACATATGTAATCTCGGTCTCCAGTCCTAGGTCCCCAGTCCCCGGTCATCGCCCGAAGCGCACCGAGGACTGAAGACTGAGGACCGGGGACGGGAGACGTGACCACATGCCTACCCCCGTCCTGATGCCCCAGATGGGCGAGTCGATCGCCGAAGGCACCATCGTCAGATGGATCAAGAAAGTCGGCGACGCGGTCGATCGGGATGAGCCGTTGTTCGAGATCTCGACGGACAAGGTCGACGCAGAAATCCCCGCGCCCGCGGCGGGCGTCCTGACGGAAATCAAAGTCAAGGAAGGCGAGACCGTCGCCGTGAACAGCGTCGTGGCGACGATTGGGACGTCGTCAGAGGTCTCGGGGCAGGAGCCGGAAGCACCGCCAGCACCGCCGCCCGTGGCGCCTTCGCGTGATGCGGTCGTCCCTGCAGACGTCCTCGATCAGCCACACGAAAAGACCGCCGCGCCTCAGCGCAAGACCAATGGTCGCTCCGCGACCGCCAGTAAACCTGTTGAGGACGACTCGCGCAAGCAGCGTTCGTCGCCGCTCGTGCGCCGCATCGCGCGCGACAACGACGTGGACATCTCTCAGATTCACGGATCTGGTCTCGGTGGGCGCGTGACGAAGAGCGACATCCTCGAGTACATCGATACCGGGACCCGGGACTCGGGGCCCGGGGCCCGGGAAGACCAGGAATCGCGCGGACCCCGGATTTTCGAACCCGGGTCCCGGATCCCGGATCCCGGGGCCCGGGTGGAGATCAAGCCGCTCTCCGTGATGCGGAAGAAGATCGCCGAGCACATGGTGATGAGCCGGCGCACCTCGGCTCATGTGCACTCGGTCTTTCACGTGAACTTCTCGACCGTCGAGCGGGTCCGCCAGCAGAAGAAGGCGGAGTTCGAGCAGTCGGGGGTGAAGCTCACGTATATGGCGTTCATCGCGAAGGCTGCCGTGTCGGCGTTGCGCAAATTCCCAATCGTCAACGCGTCGCTCGATGGCGACAATGTCATCTACAAGAAAGACATCAACCTCGGCATCGCGGTCGCGCTCGAGAGCGGCCTCATTGTCCCCGTCATCAAACACGCCGACGAGAAGAACCTGCTCGGCCTGAGTCGCGCGATTGCGGACGTCGCCAATCGCGCCCGATCGAAGCAGCTCAAACCGGAAGAGGTGCACGACGGCACGTTCACCATCACGAACCCTGGACAGTTCGGCTCACAGTTCGGGATGCCGATCATCAATCAGCCGCAGGTCGCGATCCTGGGCATCGGCACGATCGAGAAGCGGCCGATCGTAATCGACGATGCGATCGCGATTCGAACGATGGCGTACCTGACGCTTGGCTACGACCATCGTCTGGTGGACGGTGCGACCGGCGACCAGTTCATGGCTGAAATCAAGGAGCAGATCGAGCACTTCGATGCCGAACGGCTCTAGTGAGGGCGTGCACTCCTGTGAAGGGGTCTGACCCCTCTACTGAAGTGCACATACGCGAGCTCGAGGTCCGCCGTCTTGGTCTGATCGGATACGACGAAGCACTCACGCTGCAGCGAGAACTGGTGGAGGAGCGTCGAGCCGACAGGGTTCCCGATCTTCTGCTGCTCCTGGAACATCCTCCGGTCATCACGCACGGCGTGCGCAGCGAGATCGCGCGCGCCAACGTGGTTGCAACCGACGACAGGCTCGCCGATCTCGGAATCGCGGTTCACGAGACCGGCCGCGGTGGCGACGTGACGTATCACGGGCCTGGTCAGATCGTGGGCTACCCGATCATGGACCTGCGTCCCGATCGATGCGACGTGCACAGGTACGTGCGCGATCTCGAAGAGGTGATGATTCGCGTCTGCGCCGACTATGGTGTGACCGCCGGTCGAATTTCTGGTCTGAGCGGCACCTGGGTGGGCGCTGAGAAGATCGGCGCGATCGGGATCCGCATCTCGCGCTGGATCACCAGTCATGGCTTCGCGTTCAACGTGAGCACGAACCTCGATCACTTCCGGCTCATCGTCCCGTGCGGCATCTCCGATCGAGGTGTGACGTCGCTCGAGAACGTGACCCAACGATCGATATCAATGCGCGAAGTGGAGGACACGATCGTGCATCGCTTCGCCAACGTCTTTGAGCGAGTGAATCGTGAGTAAGTTATTCCAGTCGATCGAGAACGCTGGCTGGGATCAGGGCCGGTGGCGCTGTAGCCAGGATGGCTCGTTCGAGGTGCCGTCGGCTGTCCTGGCGTGTCTGGGTCCCGACGATGATGCCCGCGCCCTTCATCGTCGCGACGCCGCCAAAGGCATGTAGCTCGGTTCGATCCGGTCCGTGAACCTCGCATCCTCGATACCCGAGCGGAGCGCTCCGCGGAATGTCTCCCTTCCACGTTTCGAGCGAGTCCCAAATCTTCTGAAGTTCCTCCACGTCAGCAGACGCGACATTCCAGGTTGGGTCGGGACGCCCTGAAAACAAGTGGGCGATCCCGACCCAGGAGCCCTCTGCGGTCTCACGCGATTTTGATGTGGCCATGCATGACGACCATGAAGGTGCAGAAGTCGGTGTAACCTCCCCGATCGGCGGTGCGCGGATCCGGGATGGTTACGTTGCTGTTGTCGAGATTGGTCACGGCCGTGCCGCCCGGTTTGTGCGACCAGTAACCGTTGCGTCCCTTTCGGTACCAGTGGAAGTCAACGTTCGGCCAGA
>Ga0190271_10001494_pt1 | contig 13368 bp, 10 predicted proteins | sample Popmic356T_FD_133747 | JGI IMG/M metagenome (GOLD analysis project Ga0190271, IMG submission 133747) | Populus adjacent soil microbial communities from riparian zone of Weber River, Utah, USA - 356 T | ecosystem: Environmental > Terrestrial > Soil > Riparian zone | place: USA: Utah | collected...
CCAGATCATCCCCAAGCAGTTCCTCAAGCGGGTCGAGCGGACCGGCTTCGGCGAGTTCCTCTTCTACGACTGGATCCGCGACGGCGAGATCGAGCTGGAGTCGAACCCGATCCTGGTCGCCGGCCGCAACTTCGGCTGCGGCTCCTCCCGCGAGCACGCCCCCTGGGCGCTGGAGGACTTCGGCTTCGAGGCGATCGTCGCCCCCTCGTTCGCCGACATCTTCTACTCCAACTGCACCAAGATCGGGCTGCTGCCGGCGGTGCTCGGCGAGGAGCAGTGCCGGGCCGTCGCCGAGGCCGGCGAGGCGCGGATCGACGTCGACGACGAGACGGTCACCTGCGCCGCTGGCGTCTTCCAGTTCTCGATCGAGCACGACGTCAAGCACCGGCTGTTGAACGGGCTTGACGACATCGGCATCACCCTCGAGAACGCGGGGGCGATCGACGCCTACGAGACCGGCGCCGCAGGCCGCCCGGCCCCGGTGACGACGGCGCTCTGAGGTGAAGGTCAGCCGCGACTGGGACGCCGAGACCTACGAGCGGGTCTCGATCCCGCACGAGGACTGGGCCAACGCGACCCTCGACCGCCTCGACCTCGACGGCGCCGAGACCGTCCTGGATGCCGGTTGCGGAAGCGGCCGCGTCACCGGCCTGGCGATCGAGCGGGTGCCGCGCGGCAGCGTCCTCGCGGTCGACGGCTCGGCCTCGATGATCGAGGCGGTGCGCGGCGTGCTGCGCCCCCAGGACCGGGCGCTCCACTGCGAGCTGACCGCGCTCGAGCTCGAGGACGAGGTCGACGCGGTCTTCTCCAGCGCCGTCTTCCACTGGATCCCCGACCACGACCTGCTCTTCGCCCGCCTCCACGCGGCGCTGCGGCCGGGCGGTCGGCTGGCCGCCCAGTGCGGCGGCGCCGGCAACATCGAGTCCTTCCGCCGCGCCGGCGAGGAGGTCGCCGCCCGCGAGCCCTACGCGGCCCACTTCGAGGGCTTCGACCCACCCTGGAACTACGCGACCGCCGAGGAGACCGCCGAGCGGCTCGAGCGGGCCGGCTTCGAGCGGGTTCGCTGCTGGCTGGAGCCCTGGTCGGTGGTCCCACCCGAGCCCCGCGACTTCGTCGCCTCGGTCTGCCTCGGCGCCCACCTGGAACGACTCCCGGAGGAGCTGCGCGAGCCCTTCTACACGGAGATCCTCGCCCGCGAGGGAGAGCCGCTGCGGCTCGACTACGTGCGCCTCAACATCGAGGCCGTCGCCGCCTGAGCGAAGCGCGTAAAGTGGCCGCCCCGTGAGCGACGCGCCCCGCATAGTCCTGCTCCCCGGCGACGGGATCGGGCCGGAGATCGTCGCCGCCGCCACGCGCCTCCTCGAGACCTTCGGCGAGTTCGAGTTCACCGAGCACCTGCTCGGCGGCTGCTCGATCGACGCCCACGGCACCGCCCTCACCGATGAGGTGCTGGACGCCTGCCGCACCTCCGACGCCGTCCTGCTGGGCGCCGTCGGCGGCCCCAAGTGGGACACCACGGACCCCGCCGCGCCGCGCCCCGAGCAGGGCCTGCTCGGCCTCCGCAAGGGGATGGGCCTCTACGCCAACCTGCGCCCGGTCCGGCCCAGCCCGGCCCTGGTCGGGGCCAGCCCGCTGCGCGAGGAGCGGATCGCCGGCACCGACCTGCTGGTCGTCCGCGAGCTCACCGGGGGCATCTACTTCGGCGCCTCCGGTCGCGACGGCGACGCCGCCCACGACACCTGCGAGTACGACGCCAGCGAAATCGAGCGGATCGCCCGCACCGCCTTCGAGGCGGCCCGGCGCCGCGCCGCCGGCTCCGGCCGCAAGCCGCGCGTCACCTCGGTCGACAAGGCCAACGTGCTGGAGACCTCCCGCCTCTGGCGCGAGGTCGTCACCCGCATCGCCCCCGAGTACGACGACGTCGCCCTCGACCACCTGCTGGTCGACAACGCGGCGATGCAGCTGGTCTCGCGCCCGGCCGAGTTCGACGTGATCGTCACCGAGAACCTCTTCGGCGACATCCTCAGCGACGAGTCGGCGATGCTGACCGGCTCGCTGGGGATGCTGCCCTCCGCCAGCCTCGGCGAGGACGGCGCTCCGGGCCTCTTCGAGCCGGTCCACGGCTCCGCCCCGGACATCGCCGGCAAGGGGATCGCCAACCCGCTCGCGACCTTCCTCTCGGTGGCGATGCTGCTGCGGCACGGCCTCAGCCGCGCCGACGACGCCGCCCGCATCGAGGACGCGGTCGACGCGGTCCTGGAGCGCGGCCTGCGCACCCCGGACCTGGCGGCGGGAACACTGGCACCGCCTCCGATGCCAGATGTCCCCGCCGAGGTCGAGGTCGGGACCGGCGAGATGACCGACGCGGTCCTCGCGGCCCTCGCCAGCTCCTAGGGAGCGGTCACCGCCCAGACGCCCTGGACGAAGTTGTCCGCTTCGCCGTTTTTGAACTGGGCGAGCAGGCCGAAGCCGAGCCGGTTGTTGGTGCCGGCGTCGACGGTCAGCGTCGCTTCCGGCGTGGCGCCGGTGATGTAGACGCAGAGCTGACCGGCGGCTGCCAGTGGGGTCGTGTTGCCGGCGCCGACGCCCGGGCAGGCCAGGCTGGTGGTGCCGGGTGCCATCACGCTCGGGGCCGCTGCCGCCAGCAGCGGGAACTGGAACCCGACCGAGTCGCGGTAGGTGGCGTTTTTCACGGTGCCGGCTTCTTTGCCGACGACGGTCCCGCCGACGTCGAAGACGCCGCGCAGGGTCTGGCCGGGCTTCAGCCCGCCGACGATCGGGCCGAGTTCTTCGACGAATTTGCTGTTCAGCTTGGTCGCCGTGACCGAGCCGTTGGCGAGGATCGAGTTGGTCACCGCGCCGTTGTTCAGCTTCGCCGTGGTGACGGAGTCGTTGGCCAGTTTCTGGCTCGTCACCGCGTTGTTGTTGAGCTTGTTGGTGGTGATGACGTTGTTCTTGATCGAGTTGGCGATCACCGCGCCGGTGCCGATCTTGGCACTGGTGATGGCGCCGTTGCCGATGTTGCCGGGGCCGACCGCGTTGGCGCCGATCTTGCCGGGGCCGACCGCGCCCTGGGCGATCTTGCCGCTGGTCACCGCCGCCTTGCGGAGTTTCGCCGGCGTCACGGCGCCCCGCTTCAGCTGGTTGGGGCCGACGCTGTTGCGCGGCAGCCCCGCCGCGACGGCGACGCCGCCGAGGGCGACGAAGAGCGCGATCGTCGCGATCACGTTCGCGTAGTTGAGCTTGGGAATGAACCTCGAGGTCATTGGCTTCTGGGCCTCCTTTTCGCGTTTCGGCCGTCTTTCGCGACCTCTGACCCGATCACCTGCGTTTTGATCGGGCATACTTCCCCAACATGGAGCAGGTCGATTTGATTTGGAAGAACGGCGAGCTCGTCGCCTGGGAGGACGCCCAGGTGCACGTGCTCACGCACGCGATGCACTACGGAACCGGCGTTTTCGAGGGGATTCGCGCCTACGAGACCGAGCGTGGCCCCGCTGTCTTCCGTCACCGCGACCACCTCGAGCGGCTCGCCAAGTCGGCCGAGCTCTACTACCTGGAGATGCCCTTCTCGCCGGAGGAAATCCGCCAGGGCACGCACGACCTGATCCGCGGCAATCGGCTCGGCTCCTGCTACATCCGGCCGCTCGTCTTCCGCGGCTACGGCAGCCTCGGGCTCTACGCGACCGACGCGCCGATGGAAGCGATCGTCGCCGCCTTCCCCTGGGGCGTCTACCTCGGCGAGGAGGCAGCGCGCAGCGGCATCCGCGCCGCCGTCTCCTCCTGGCGGGCGATCTCCGGCGACAGCCTGATCCCGCACTCCAAGGCGGCCGGGCAGTACCTCAACTCGATCCTCGCCAAGACCGAGGCCCAGAAAGCCGGCTACGAGGAGGCGATCCTGCTCGACCAGCACGGCCACGTCTCCGAGGGCTCCGGCGAGAACGTCTTCATCATCCGCGACGGCGTCCTGATCACGCCGGGACACACCAACGCGATCCTCGACGGGATCACCCGCGCCTCGGTGGTCCAGATCGCCCGCGACATGGGCTACCGCGTCGAAGAGCGCAACATCGCCCGGGCCGAGCTCTATCTAGCCGACGAGGTCTTCCTGACCGGCACCGCCGCCGAGCTGGTGCCGGTGCGCGAGATCGACAACCACCCGATCGGCGAGCCCGGCGAGATCACCCGGACGATCCAGAAGAAGTTCCAAGACGCCCTCCACGGCCGCGCCGAGGAGTACCTGGAGTGGCTGGACTTCGTCGAGATGCCGGCTGAGATGGACTCGGCGAGTAAGGTTGGCTCCTGATGTACCTGGCTTTCGACGCAATCGGGCGAATTACCGCAGCCGCCTAGCGGCTGGCGCGGCGCTGCCGTGCGAGCGGGCCTCCGGCCCTCCCGATCTTCGATTCGAAAGGCAGTAGGCAGATGGAACAGGTGAAGCTCTACGACACCACCTTGCGTGACGGCATGGGCGGCAAGGGAATGTCGCTCTCGGTCGGCGAGAAGCTCAACGTCGTCCGCGCCCTCGACCGGCTCGGCGTCCAGTTCATCGAGGCCGGCTTTCCCAGCTCTAACCCGAAGGAGGCGGAGCTGTTCGAGCAGCTCGCCGAGCTGGGGCTGCAGACAGCGACGATCGCCGCCTTCGGAATGACCAGGCGCCGCGACCTCCGCGCCGAGGACGACGAGGCGCTGCGGACCCTGACCGAGTGCTTCGCGCCGGTCGTCTGCCTGGTCGGCAAGAGCTGGGGCCTGCACCTGGAGAAGGTGATCCGCGTCTCCCGCGAGGAGAACCTGGCGATGATCGCCGACTCGATCGGCTTCTGCCGCGCCCAGGGCAAGCGGCCGATCTTCGACGCCGAGCACTTCTTCGACGGCTACCGCGACGACCCCGGCTACGCGCTGGAGTGCGTCCGCGCCGCCGCCGACGCGGGGGCCGAGAACGTCACCCTCTGCGACACCAACGGCGGCAGCCTGCCCGACCACGTCGCCGCCGCCACCGCCGCGGTCCTCGCCGACGTCGGCGACCGGGTCGAGCTCGGCATCCACACCCACAACGACGCCGAGTGCGCGGTCGCCAACTCGCTGGCCGCGGTCGGGGCCGGCGCCCGCCTCGTGCAGGGCTGCGTGAACGGCTACGGCGAGCGCTGCGGCAACGCCAACCTGGCCTCGATCCTGCCGGCGCTGCAGCTGAAGATGGGCTTCTCGGTGGTCAGCGACGAGCAGCTGGCGAGCCTGACCCCGACCGCCCACTATCTCGACGAAGTCTGCAACATGGCCTCCGACCCGAACCGGGCCTACGTCGGCCGCAACGCCTTCGCGCACAAGGCGGGGATGCACGCGGCCGGGGTCGCCGCCGACGCCAGCACCTTCGAGCACATCGATCCGGCCGTGGTCGGCAACGAGCGCGACATCCTCGCCTCGGAGCTGTCCGGCAAGGCGACGATCCGCAGCCAGGCCGAGCGGGCCGGGCTCGAGCTCGACGACGCGGCGGCCTCGCGGGCGGTCGAGCGGCTCAAGGAGCGCGAGCACCGCGGCTATCACTACGAGGCGGCGCCGGCCTCCTTCGAGCTGCTGCTGCGCCAGGAGGCCGGCAACTACCAGCCGCTCTTCAGGCTGGAGAGCTTCCGGGTCGTCACCGAGAAGCGGGCCGGCGGAGAGATCGAGACCGAGGCGACGATCAAGGTCGAGGTCGACGGCGAGCGCTACCTGCGCGTCGCCGAGGGCAACGGCCCCGTCAACGCCCTCGACCGCGCCCTGCGCGGGGCGATCGCCGATCGCCACCCGCACCTCGCCGACATCGAGCTGACCAACTACAAGGTGCGGATCCTCGACGAGACCCACGGCACCCAGGCGGTCACCCGGGTCCTGCTCGACTCCTCCGACGGCGAGCGCGAATGGGGGACGATCGGCGTCTCGGAGAACATCATCGAGGCCTCCTGGGAGGCCCTGGTCGACTCGCTGGAGTACGCCTTCCAGTGAGCGCCGAGGGGATCCCGCTGGCTCGGCCCGAGCTGGGCCCGCGCGAGGAGGAGCTGGTCCTCGAGGTGCTGCGCTCGGGCCGGCTCTCGCTGGGCCCGATGGGCGAGCGCTTCGAGCGGGCCCTGGCGGACTGGCTCGGGGTCGAGGACGCGGTCGCCGTCTCCAGCGGCACCACGGCGCTGCACCTGGGCGTCCGCGCCCTCGGCTGGGGATCCGGCGACGAGGTCCTGACCAGTCCCTTCAGCTTCGTCGCCTCCGCCAACTGCCTGCTCTACGAGGGGGCCCGGCCGGTCTTCTGCGACGTCGACCCGGTCACCCTCGACCTCGACCCCGCGGCGGCCGCGGCCGCGGTCGGCGAGCGCACGGTCGGCATCCTGCCGGTCCACATCTTCGGCTTCCCGGCGGCGATGCCGGAGCTGGAGCGGCTCGCCGCCGAGCGCGGGCTCGGCGTCCTCGAGGACGCCTGCGAGGCGCTCGGCGCCGTCGACTCGGAGGGCCGCCGGGTCGGCGCCCGCGGCAACCTCGCCACCTTCGCCTTCTACGCCAACAAGCAGATGACCACGGGGGAGGGGGGCATGATCGTCCCTCGCGACCCGGCCGAGGCCGCCCGCCTGCGCAGCGAGCGCAACCAGGGGCGCGCCCTCGACATGGGCTGGCTCGACCACGACCGGCTCGGCTTCAACTACCGGCTCTCCGACGTCGCCGCCGCGATCGGCCTCGCCCAGGTCGAGAAGCTCGACGAGCTGCTGGGCGCCCGCGAGCGCGTCGCCGCCCTCTACTCCGAGCGCCTCGCCGCGCTGGAGGGGGTCGGGACGCCGATCGCCGGCCGCGACCGCGAGCGGCGCAGCTGGTTCGTCTACACGGTGACCCTGCCCGAGGGGGTCGACCGCGACGCCGCGATCGGCCGTCTCGCCGAGCGCGGCGTCGCCAGCAAGGCCTACCTGCCCTGCATCCACCTCTTCCCGCACCTGCGCGAGCTCGGCTACCGCGAGGGCCAGTTCCCGGTCGCCGAAGCGGCCTCGGCGCGCTCGCTGGCGCTGCCGTTCTTCCCGGCGATGGAGGAGGCTCAGGTCGAGCGGGTGTGTGAGGCGCTGGCGACGGCAATACGATCCGCCTGATGCCGGCCAACGACCCGCCCGAGAACGTCACGCCGCTGCGCCCGGCCCGCGAGGCCGCCGAGGACTCGCGCTTCCGCAAGGAGCCCGACCCGCGCTTCTGGCGCCTCAACCGCTCGCTGCCGTTCGACTGGCAGCTGGCCGCCTACGACCTCGACCAGTCGCGCGCCCACGCCCGCGGCCTGCAGCGGCTCGGCGTCCTCGACGCCGCCGAGCTGGTGCGGATGGAAGACGGGCTCGACCGGGTCGAGGCCCGCATGCACGAGCACGGCTTCGCCTTCGAGGAGTCCGACGAGGACATCCACATGGCGATCGAGCGGCTGCTCGGCGAGGAGATCGGGTCGCTCGCCGGCAAGCTCCACACCGGCCGCTCCCGCAACGACCAGGTCGCGACCGACGTGGCCCTGGTCGTGCAGGCGCACTCGCTGCGGGCGATCGAGCTCTGCGGCAACGCGATGGAGCGACTGCTGCGCCTCGCCGAGACCCACCGCGACTGGCCGCTGCCCGGTTACACCCACCTGCAGCGGGCCCAGCCGGTCTACCTCGGCCACCACCTGCTCGCCTACTTCTGGATGCTCGCCCGCGACGTGCTGCGCTTCCAGTTCGCGCTCGACAGCGCCAGCGTGATGCCGCTCGGCTCCGGCGCCCTGGCCGGCGTCAACTGGGAGATCGACCGCGAGGCGGTCGCCGACGACCTCGGCTTCGAGCACGTCAGCCACAACTCGATCGACGGCGCCTCCAACCGCGACTTCGTCCTCGACTACCTCTCCGCCGCCTCGGCCTGCTCGATGCACCTCTCGCGGCTGGGCTCGGAAATCGTCATCTGGTCCAGCACCGAGTTCGGCTTCTGCGAGCTCGACGAGACCTTCTCCTCGGGCTCCTCGATCATGCCCCAGAAGAAGAACCCCGACTCGGCCGAGCTGCTGCGGGCGAAGAGCCCCCGGGTCGCGGCCAGCTACGCGACCCTGCTCGGGGTGATGCACGCGCTGCCGCTCACCTACGGCAAGGACATGCAGGAGGACAAGGAGCCCCTCTTCGACGCGATCGACACCGTCGAGGCCTGCCTCGACGTCACCGTCGGGATGCTCGAGGGGATCGCCTTCGACCGCGAGCGGATGGAGGACGCCTCCGGCGACGAGATGCTCGCCGCCACCGAGGTCGCCGACCTGCTGGTCCGCCGCGGCGTCCCCTTCCGCGAGGCGCACGGCGTCGTCGGCGGCCTGGTCCGCGACGCGGTCGAGGCCGGCAAGAGCCTCTCCGAGCTGACCCCGGAGCAGCTGCGGGCGCGCTCCGAGCACCTCGACGACTCCTACTACGAGGTGCTGCGACGGGGCAGCTGGCTGGAGTCGAAGCGGATCGCCGGCGGCACCGGCTCGGTGCCGCTGGCGGCGCAGATCGTCGAGGCGGGGGAGACCCTGGGGGCGGTTCGCGCCCGGGTCCAAGAAGAGCGCTCTTGAGCGAAGTTCGCCCAGCCGCCGACCGGCGACTGGGCCCTGATTTCTACGCGCGGTCCGTGCACGAGGTGGCGCGGGACCTGGTCGGCTGCCGGCTCTTCGTCGACGGGGTTGGCGGCACGATCGTCGAGACCGAGAGCTACGAGCGCGACGACCCGGCCTGCCACGCCTACGTCGGCCTCACCGACCGCACCGAGCCGCTCTTCGGCCCGCCCGGCCGCGCCTACGTCTACCTCTCCTACGGGATCCACAGCCTCCTCAACGCGGTCGCCGAACCGGAGGGAGAGGCGGCCGCGGTGCTGATCCGGGCGCTGGAGCCGACCGACGGCCTGGAGGCGATGCGGGAGCGTCGGGGCGACCGCCCCGACGGCGAGCTCTGCTCGGGGCCCGGCAAGCTGACCGAGGCGCTCGGCGTCGGCCTCGAGCACAACGGCACCGACCTCTCCCGCGACCCCTTCCTGCTGTTGCCCCCGGCCGGCGCGCCACCGCCGATCGTCACCGGCCCGCGGATCGGCATCACCAAAGCGGTCGAGCGTCCCTGGCGGTTCTGCGCCGCCGACAGCCCCTTCGTCTCGCGGCCGCGGCCGCCCGCCCAGCCCTAGCCGGCGGTGACGCCGCCCCCGCCGCCCGATTCGGGCGCGGCTTCGGGAGTCGCTTCCGGCGCTGCTTCTTCAGGCGCCGCTTCGACTTCCGGGGCGGCTTCGACTTCGGGTTCGGGCGTCGCTTCTTCTTCGACTTCCGGCGCCGTTTCTTCGACCGCCGATTCGGAGGGTTCGTAGCTTTCGACTTCGCCTTCCTCCTCGCCGTCCTCGGACTCGCGGGCTTCCTCTTTCGCCTTGCGTTCCGAGGCGCGTTCGGCCTGGATGTCCTGCCAGGCGGAGATGACGCTGGCCCAGATCAGCGCCGGGAAGGTGCCGCCCATCACCGGGCCGCCGTTGAAGAGGGTCGTCATCGGCGTCGTCGTGTCGGGGTAGCCGACCCAGACGCAGGCGGTGACTTCGTCGGAGACGCCGCCGCAGAACCAGGCGTCGCCGTTGTTCTCGGTGGTGCCGGTCTTGCCCCACTGGCCTTCGGCGCCGATGTCGGCGTTGGTGCCGGTGCCGGAGGAGACGACGGTTTCGAGGATGCTCCTCGCTTCCTGGGCGACGCCCTCGTCGACCACCTGGGTGTGGATCGAGTCGTTGTCGCCGCCCTTGATCGTCTTGTCGTCGCCGTCGGTCACCTGGGTGTAGGAGACGGGGCTGTTGCCGGGCCGCGGCGCCAGGGTGCCGCTGACCCGGTCGCCGTCGTTGCCGAGGGTGCTGTAGGCGTAGGTCCAGCCGACCGGGGTGACGCCGATTTCGAGCCCGCCGAGGACCATCGCCGGGTTGGTCGAGATCGGGTCGTTGTAGCCCATCTTGTGGATCGTCGCCGCGATCGCGCCGGTCTTGTCGGCGGCCGTCTTCCCCTTCAGGCCTTCCAGGGCCAGGGCGGCGTAGATCGAGTTGTCGGAGTTGGTCGTCGCGCAGACGATGTCGCAGGAGCCCAAATACGCTTCCTCGTCGTTGGTGACCTCGAAGGCTTCCTGGTTCTTCTTCCCGAAGTAGAAGGTTCGCGGTTCCGAGGAGAAGACGGTGTAGGGCGAGATGCCCTGTTCGAGCGCCGTCACCAGCGTGAAGGGCTTGATCGAGGAGCCCGGCTGCCGGTGGCCCTGGGTCGCCAGGTTGAATGGCTTGGTGGCGAAGTCCGGACCGCCGACCATCGCCTTGATGCCGGCGTTGCGGTTGTCGATCACGACCAGCGAGGCGGTCGCCGGCAGGTAGCCGAGGTAGGAGTTGACCGCTTCTTCGGCCGCTTCCTGGAGCCCGAGGTCGAGGGTCGACTTGACTTTGAGGCCGCCGAAGAAGGCTTTTGCGGCGCCGTAGCGTTCGACCAGCTGCTGGCGCAGGTAGGCGGTGAAGTAGGGGGCTTCGGAGTCGAAGGTGGGCGGTTCGATGTCGGCGGGGGAGGGCAGTGCCTGCTTGGTGCTTTCCCCGAACTGCTCCTGGGAGATGTAGCCCTGTTCGTACATCCGTTCCAGGACCAGGTTGCGTCGGCCGAGCGCGTTTTCGGGATAGAACTTCGGGTCGTAGGCGGAGGGGGACTGGATGATCGCCGCCAGCATCGCCGCCTCCCACGGCTCCAGCACCGAGGCGCAGGGCTCGGTCTGGGTGCCGCAGCCGGGATGGGCGGCGCCGAAGTAGGTCCGCGACGCCGCCTCGACCCCGTAGGCGCCCTCGCCGAAGTAGACCGTGTTCAGATACTCGGTGAGGATCTTGTCCTTGCTCCAGTGGTGCTCGAGCCGGTAGGCGAGCGCCGCCTCCTTGAACTTCTGGAAGACCGTCCGGTCGCCCTGGGCAACCAGCGCTTCCTTGACGAACTGCTGGGTGATCGTCGAGGCGCCCTGGGCGGCGCTCTGGCTGAGGATGTCTTTGACCAGGGCACGGCCGATGCCCTGGAAGTCGACGCCGCTGTGGCCGTAGAAGCGGGCGTCCTCGATCGAGACCACCGCGTTCTTCATATTCGGGGAGATCTGGCCGGAGGCGAGCAGGATCTTGTTCTGGTCGCTGGTCAGGGTCCCCATCGGCACCCCGTTGGCGTCATAGAGCTCGCTGTTCCGCGAGGCCTTGAACTGGGCGAAGTTGTAGATCGCCGGCAGGTCCTGGGAGACCGCGGCCATCATCCCGAAGACCATCGAGACGACGGCGAGAACGCCGAGGCCGAGCAGGACGAAGAGGATCCGCAGCTTCTTCAGGCGCGGTTTGCGCCGCTCCGGCGGAGTCGTCCCGATCGCGGTCGGCGGAGGGGGCGGCGGACTCGGCGGGGTGCTGTCGCCGTTGTCGCTGCGGCGCTTTAGTCCAAGGACTGCCATCGAGGAAAAAGGAAAGCCCGACGACCTGGGCAAGGCGCCGAGCGGAAGCGGCAGTCTAGCATTGCGCCGGTGCCGGATCTAACGCGCAACGCGGTCGACGTGCTGCCCGAGGGGCGCCTGGCCGAGCAGCTCGGCGCCGGCCGCCCCCTGCGCGTCAAGCTCGGAATCGACCCGACCACGGCCGACATCCACCTCGGGCACACCGTCGTCCTCGAGAAGCTGCGCGAGTTTCAGGACGCCGGCCACCAGGTGGTCCTGATCATCGGCGACTTCACGGCCCAGGTCGGCGACCCCAGCGGCCGCTCCAGCACCAGGCCGCTGCCCTCGGCCGAGGAGATCGCGGCCAACGCCGCCACTTATCAGGAGCAGGCCTTCAAGGTGCTGGACCGCGAGCGGACCGAGGTCCGCTTCAACAGCGAGTGGCTGCGGATGGAGCCGGAGGCGCTGCTCGGCCTGCTCGCCCAGACCACGGTGGCGCGGCTGCTCGAGCGCGACGACTTCCAGAAGCGGCTCGGCGCCGGCCAGCCGATCGCGGCGCTGGAGCTGCTCTACCCGCTGCTGCAGGGCTACGACTCGGTGGCCGTCGAGGCGGACCTGGAGCTGGGGGGGACCGACCAGAAGTTCAACCTGCTGTTCGGGCGCGACATCCAGTCCGCCTACGGCCAGGCGCCCCAGTCGATCCTGACGATGCCGATCCTGGTCGGGACCGACGGCGTCCAGAAGATGAGCAAGTCGCTCGGCAACTACGTCGGCGTCACCGACGCCCCGGAGGAGATGTTCGGGCGGCTGATGAGCATCCCCGACGAGGCGATGGCCGACTACTACCGACTGCTGCTCGGCGGCGAGCGTCCCGAGGGGCCGCCCAACGAGGCCAAGCGGGCGCTGGCGCGGCGCCTCGTCGACCGCTTCCACGGCGAGGGGGCGGGGGCCGGGGCGGAGGAGCACTTCAACCGGGTGATCCGCGATCGCGGCGTCCCCGAGGAGATCCCCGAGCTCGACCTGGCGACGCTCGACCGCCAGGACGGCGCCATCTACCTGCCGGGTTTGCTCGCCGCCGCCTTCGAGATCAGCGCCAGCGAGGGCCGGCGCCTGATCGGCCAGGGGGGCGTCCGGCTCGACGGCGAGCAGGTCGATCCCAGCCTGCTTTCTCTGAACCCAGGCCAGCTTGACGGTAGAGTTCTGCAGGTCGGGAAGCGGCGTTTCGCCCGCCTCGTCGGCGGCGCCTGACCGGCCCAGGCACGGGCCACTATGCAAACGTCCGCCGCAGCGCTATACTCCCCGGTCCTTCTGGGGTCTGGCCCTGGCCGACCCCGAGCGTTAAGAGCGGCGAGACCCGCCGCGGAAGGCGCAGCGGTCTTTGAAAACTGAGCAGCGTGCACTCCGTAGGCCCACGGGTCTGCGGAATGTTTGAGCCCGAACTACTCGGTGCGCCAGCGCGCCGGGTGGTCATTGAATTAAGTAAGAAGTACCTCGTCATACCGGTCGCCGCATTTGTGTACTCGGCGGCCATGAAGGCATGACAGGCTCTCTGTAAAAGTAAATTTCACGGAGAGTTTGATCCTGGCTCAGGACGAACGCTGGCGGCGTGCTTAACACATGCAAGTGGTGCGACGAACCAGGGCTTGCCCTGGGGCAAAGCCGCGAACGGGTGAGTAACACGTGGGTAACCTGCCCCGATGACCGGGACAACCCGAGGAAACTCGGGCTAATACCGGATGTGGTGCACAGTCATAAGTCTGTGTACTAAAGGAAGCTTCGGCCTCCGCATTGGGAGGGGCCCGCGGCCCATTAGCTAGTTGGTGGGGTCAAGGCCTACCAAGGCGACGATGGGTAGCTGGTCTGAGAGGACGATCAGCCACACTGGGACTGAGACACGGCCCAGACTCCTACGGGAGGCAGCAGTGGGGAATCTTGCGCAATGCGCGAAAGC
>Ga0190271_10001495_pt1 | contig 13367 bp, 12 predicted proteins | sample Popmic356T_FD_133747 | JGI IMG/M metagenome (GOLD analysis project Ga0190271, IMG submission 133747) | Populus adjacent soil microbial communities from riparian zone of Weber River, Utah, USA - 356 T | ecosystem: Environmental > Terrestrial > Soil > Riparian zone | place: USA: Utah | collected...
GCTCGGCATCACCCTCTCCGAGCCACAGGCCGCCGAGGCCCGCCGGAGGGTGGCGGAGCGGGGCCTCGAGGACAGGGTCGAGATCCAGGTCGCGGACTACCGGGAGCTCCGCGCCGAGCCCTTCGACGCGATCGCCAGCATCGGCATGGTCGAGCACGTGGGCGCCAGCCAGATCGACGTCTACGCGCAGTGCCTCGAGCGGCTCCTCAAGCCCGGTGGCCGCCTGCTGAACCACGGCATCGCGCGGCTGCGCCACAGCGACCCCGAGGCCGGCGCCTTCTCCGAGCGCTACGTGTTCCCCGACGCGGCCCCCCTCCACCTCTCCCGGATCATCTTCGCGCTCGAGCGGGCCGGGCTCGAGCAGGAGCACGTGGAGGGCTTCCGGATGGACTACGCGGAGACCCTGCGCCACTGGGCCCGGCGTCTCGACGACAACATCGACGAGGCGCTGCGCCTGGCCGGCCCGGAGCGCGTGCGCGTGTGGCGCCTCTACCTGCGCGCGGCTCGGCGCGGCTTCGAGTCGGGCTTCACCTCGGTGTATCAAATCCGCGCGCACTCGGCCTAGCCGAGTGCTTGCGGCCACCGGGCGAGGCGGCCAGCGTAAGCAACTCCGGCTCCCGGTGGATGCCGGCGAGCCGCAGCAGGCTGAGCCTCCTGCAGCGATCGAGCAGGAGCGGGTCCAGCACCGCGCCCGAAGCCACGTAGCCCTCCTGGAGCGGCGCGGCGGCTTCGGCAGAACCGTTTCCCTCCCGGAGCGCCCGCAGCTCGAGGTGCGCCAGCAGGTTGCCGATGTCCAGCTCCGGCGGGCCCGCCGCGGCGTCGTCGAGGTCGATCAGCCCGATCCGGTCTCCGACCATGATCTGGTCCTCGTAGAGGTCGCGGTGAACGACGGTGGGGCACGACCACACGGGGCGCAGCCGCCGCGCGAGCACCCTCACGCGCTCGGCGGTCTCAATGGGAAGCGCTTCCGAGCGCTCGTCGATGATCTCAATCTCGCGGTCGCTCGTGTGCGGCTTCAGGCACCGGGGCACGCTGCCGCTCCAGAAGGCGTGCCAGGCGCCGAGCGCGAGGCCGGCGCGAGCGCACGCGTCGCCGTCGTTCGTCACCACGGCCTGTGTCAGCGGCGTGCCCGGGACGTAGGACAGCGCGACCATGCGTCCGGCCGGATCGCACAGGAGGACCTGGGGCACGATCGGCTCGGCCGGCCCGGCAGCCAGCGCCCCGACCCGGGCAGCCACCGTGGCCGCACGCTCGGACGCATAGATCTTCACGATCGCGCCGCCGCGGGGGCCCACCGCCCGCAGCGTCCGCCGCCTCCCGGGCTTGTGCTTGAGCGGCTCGAAGGTCACGGGCGCGCCCAGAAGCCCCTCGAGGGCGCCCGTCATCGCTCGAGCGCGGACTCGGCCGCCGTCACCATGGCCTCCACGCGGCCCGGCCAATCGGGCCGGAAGCGCCTGAACGGGTGTGACGCGCGTCGCAGAATCAGGGTCGAGAAGTACCAGTCGAGCCCCTCGGGCCGTGAGCCGTAGCCCTCCACGAGCTCCTCGAGGATCGCTCGCGCGGCGGCCAGGTCTCCCTCGTCTCCGCACAGCTCGTGCGCCGCGTAGGTGCCGAGGTCGAGCGCCGGCGGCGCCAACGTGATCTCGTCGAGGTCGATCAGCGCAAGGCCGCCGTCGCCGCAGCGCAGCTGGGCGACGTGGAAGTCGCCGTGGGAGGGCACCGGCGGCAGGCGCTCCGGCATGGTGCGCCCCACGCGTTGGACGAGCGCGTCGACCCGGCCCCCCAGGTGCGGCGCGATGGCCTTCACCAGCTGTCCGGAGGTGGCCGCGGCGGCCTGCTGGCGGGCCGGCGGGAACCGATCGAGCCCCACGACGGGAGAGCCGTGCAGCGCGCGCAGCGCGATCCCCGCCGTGCGCGCGAGGGCCCGCGCCGAACCCGGGTCGCCGCATGGCAGGAAGGACTGGACTGTCACGCGCAGGTCGGGCAGGGCCGCCTCGAAGGCGGCGGTGGGCACGCCCAGCCTTCCGCAGACCGCCCGCAACCTGGCCTCCGCTGCTCGATAGCGCTGCTCGCCCGCATAGGCCTTCAGGATGCGGTCGTCCACGCGCAGAACGGCGTGCCGGCGGGGCCTGTAGGCCAGCCGCGTCGGCTCGGGTCCGGTCGAGGCGATCGGCACGCCCGCGTCGCGCAGGCGCCGGCGAAGCCGGGACGGCGGCTCCACCAGCCCCGGCATCGAGAGGTCGAGGGGCAGCCACTGGACGAGCGCGCCGAACGCCGGCTCGTAGAACAACGGCCGGATGGCGGGAGAGCGGCCGTCGACCAGGTCCGCGAGCGCCAGGTTCGGCGGCTTGCACGCCCGCCGGCCAAGGTCGTACCGGGCGACCATGGCCGTGGCCTGGTGCGGGCGGGCGTCGATGCGCACGTCGTAGTGCACGACGAGGTTGGTCCCGGGCCTGTAGCGCAGGTGGCGGACCCGCACATCGGGCCGGCCGGCACCCTTGTCCAGCGACCGCTCGAGCACTTCGGCCATGACCTCCGGATCGAGCACGTCGGGCATCCGGGGCAGCGCGGGGTCCCGAGGAACGCGGATGCTGTCGGTGGACACTCAGCGGCTCACGATCGCTGCCCGCGGAGCTCGGGGAGGAGATGTGCGACCGAAGCGTGTTGGAGCCGGTCGAAGTCAAGCCTTGCCCGCTCCCAGTCGACTGGGATGACCGCCTGTACCGCGTAGGTACCGGGATCGAGCTGCAGGATCATGTCCTTGATGTTCCAAGGGCGGCGGACGCCGGCGCCGGCAAGTGCCGCCTCGAGCCGCAGCATGATCGTCTCCGCCTCTGCCCTGATGCGGGCGCGGGCGGACTTCTTGAGCCCTCCATCCCACCGCCGGACCCAGCGCAGTCCCTCAACCTTTTCGGTAACGATGAAGTAGTCGCCTCTTTGACCAATCCTCGCGAGTGGGCGCGCCGTCACGAAGCCGAGCTCGCGGACGAGTTGCAGGACCCGATACTCGTAGAAGGGGTCGCCGGATCGCCGGACCCCGGACTTGTGACGGTTCACGCGCTTGCAGACCACCCGGATCTCCTCCCCTCGATGGTTCCTCCACACCGGAAAGTCCGCCACTGCGGTCGGGTCATCCGTGATACGACCGGCCTCGTCATACGTGACGTCGCCCGCTCGGACGGCACTGCCGTGTTCGTGGAAGTACTTCATCGGGTCCGCGACGAAGGCAGGCGCGAGGAACGGTTCGAGGAGGCCCTCGAGCTCGAGTGTTCCGCCGGGGACCTGAATCGCGCGCAGGTCAGGTGGGCCTGGCATCGTCACTGGGTCCTGCGCCGGAGCTCGTGCAGGAGATGCGCAACCGGGGATTGGCTGAGCCTGCCGAAGTCCAGTCGTGTCTCTTCCCAGTCGACGGGAACTATCGCTCGCACCGACTGCGTGTCCGGATCGAGCTTCATGATCATGTCCTTGACGTGCCAGGGACGACGGATGCCGGCGTCCTCGAGGGCCGCCTGCAGGGGCGCCATGAGTGCGTCCGCCTCCGCGTGGATGCGAGCGCACTCAGCCTTGTCCAGGCCCGCCTTCCGGCGCTGAACCCAGCGAAATCCCTCGACCCTCTCGGTGACGAAGAAGTAGCTGCCCCTCTGGGCAAGCGTGGCAAGAGGCCGCGCCGTGACGAATCCGAGCTCACGGACGAGGTGCATGACTCGATACTCGTAGAACGGATTGGCGGATCGCCGCACCATTGACTTCCTGGTGTTCACCCGCTTGCCGACCACGCGGAGCTCCTCGCCTCGAGGATCGCTCCACACCGGGAAGTCCCTCACCGCGTTCGGATCGTCGTCGATCCGGCCGGCGGCGTTGTACGTGACGGCCGTGCCGCGCCGTACGCGCGTGCCTCGTTGGTCGAAGTACCGCATCGGGTCCGCCACGAAGTCCGGAGGGAGGAACGGTGCGACGGACGCCTCCACCTCGAGCGTTCCCTCGGGGACCTGAAGCGCAAGAAGCTCGGCAGCGCTCATGCGATCGGTGACGGCGTCTCGACCAGCCCACGCGCCGGATCGGCTTCCCGCGCGACCGCGCCATCCTCGAGCACGACCACCCGGTCCCCGGTCCCCATCAGCCTCGGCGAGTGCGTGATGATGATCGTGGTCCGCCCGCGCATCAGCGCGTCCAACCCATCGAGCACGGCGGTCTCGTTGACGGCGTCGAGGCCCATCGTCGGCTCGTCGAGGATCAGCACGGTCGGATCCCTCAACAGCGTGCGCGCGATGGCGATCCGCTGCCGTTGGCCTCCCGAGAGCGCGACCGCCTGCGGTCCGAGCATGGTGTCGTAGCCGGCGGGGAGCTCGGCTATGAAGCTGTCGGCGCTGGCTGCCCGGGCGGCGGCCACCACCGCCTCGCGAGTGGTCTCCTCGACCCCGTAGGCGATGTTCTCCGCGACAGTCCCCGTGAACAGGATCGTGTCCTGGAGCACGAGGCCGAACTGCTCGCGCAGCCACGAGACCGAGCAGTCGCGGGCGTCGCGCCCGTCGATCAGCACCTGTCCCGCGTCCGGGTCGTACAGGCGTGCCATCAGCGCGGCGACCGTGGACTTGCCGGCGCCGGAGCCCCCGACAAGCACGAGCTTCTGTCCGGCCGGCACGTGCAGCGACAGTCCGGCGATCGCGGGACGGCCGGGCTCGTAGGCGAAGTCGACGGCGCGAAGCTCGACCTCGCCTCTCGCGCGGGCACCGTTGAAGGCCCCCGGCCGGTCCTCGACGAGCTCACCAGAGGCGAAGATCTCGGCCACCCTGTCGACTCGCGCCAGGCTGCGCGAGGCCTTGTTGACGGTGCGGGCGAGCCCGCGCAGCGGGCGGTCGATCCGGCGGGCGTACGTGTACATGATGATCAGCTCGCCGATCGTGACCGCGCCGGCGGCGGCCCGCAGCACGCCGACGACGACCACGAGGGCGAGCGCCAGCCCGCCGAGCGAGTCGATCAGGATCGACATCCGGCCCTCGAGCCGGCTGGACTCGCGGGAGACCCGCTGAAGCTCTTCGCTCTTTCGCTCGAGACGCTCCTCCTCGAACCTCTCGGCGCCGAAGGCCTTCACCGCTCGCATCGAGGACAGCGACTCATCCGACAGCGAGGCGATCTCACCGGCGACGGTGCGCTGTTGCTTGGCGAGCTCCTTGACCCGCGGCTGGTAGCGGAACGCGATCAGCACGAGCGCCGGCGCCGCGGCAAACGCCGCGGCGGCGATCACAGGGTCGATCACCAAGCTCACCACGAGCATCCCGAGCAGCAGCATGCCGGCGGATGCCACGCCGCCCAGCGAGTCGGCGAACAGCGCCCCCACCGCGTTGACGTCGCCGGTCACGTGGGAGACCAGGTTTCCGGTGCGGCGGCGCTCGTGGAACGCGAGTGAGAGGCGCTGCAGACGTGAGTAGGTCGCGACCCGCAGCCGGTGCACGATCCGCTCGGCCGCGTTCTCCAGCCTGTCGTCGGCGAAGTGGCTCCCAAGCGTGTTCAGGAGCACGATGCCGAGCACCAGGCCGGCGAGGCCGACCAGCAGCCGCCAGTCGCCCGCCGTCAGCTCGAACGGCACGTCGTGGTCCAGCAGCTGATCGACGGCCAGCGCGAGCGGGAGTGGCCGCGCCAGGTAGGAGATCACGACCGCGAGCGTCGCGACCGCCGCCACCGCAAGCGCCCGCCACTCGTCGGCGGCGTAGGAGCGCAGCATTCTGGCGGCGTCGCTCACGGGCCCACCCCGGCGACCGGGCGCGGTGTGGTGCTCGTCCCGGCCACCGCGCCCACGATCCCGGCGAGCTGCTCCCCGACCCGTTCGAAGGAGTAGCGCTCCAGGCAGCGTGCGCGCGCCCTGTCGCCGAGCTCGCGTGCCTGCGCCCCGTCCTGGAGCAGGTCTTCGATCGCGGCCGCCAGCGCCGCGCAGTCGCCCGGCGGGACGAGCCGCCCGCAGCCGTCGAGCACCTCCGGCAGGTCGGACACGGCGCTTGCGACTATCGGCCTGCCCATCGCCATCGCATCGACGGCCTTGAGCGGCATCTGGTGGCGGGCGGCCTCGTCGTCGAGCTGCGGCACCGCCACCACGTCGGCAGCGGCGTACAGGGCCGGCGCGGACCTGTAGGGGACCATGCCGACCCGGCTGATCGGCAGCCCTCCCCAGCCCGGCCCGGCCAGGTCCTCCGGCCGGCAGGTGACCGCCAGACGCGCCCCGTGGATCCGGGCCACGGCGTCGGCGAGCAGCTCGAGGCCCTTGTGCGCCCGCGGCACTCCCGGAAACAGCACGGTCGGCCCGTCGAACCCGAGCTCCCGCCGCGCGCGCTCGCGGTCCGTGAGCATCGGATCGAACAGGCGGGTGTCCACCGGCTGCGGGATCACCGTGCCCCCGAACCGCTCCCTCAGCGCGCGACAGCACACGGTCACGGCGTCCGCGGCGCCGATCGCCCTGGTCAGCGCCGAGACGAACACCGGCGACTTCGGCCTCGACAGATCGGTTAGCGCCGGGTCCGCGGCCCAGCCGGACCGCGGCGAGAGCGCCACGTCCAGGTCGTCGATGTCGAGGATCACCGGAACGTCGCGCAGCTCGGAGGCGACCAGCGCGACCCAGAACGAGGCGAGGTGTGGCTTGACGGCGATCAACACGTCGCCGTCCGCCGCCTCGACGAGCTCGACGAACGAGGCGTGGAAGTCCGGCCAGCGGCGCTTGCGCACGGTGAAGACCCCCGGCTCGTCGGGCTGGTCCAGCCACCTGTGCGACCTCGACGCGGGGCCGATCAGCTTCACGTCCGCGAACGTGCCTATGGCCCCGGCCAGCCGGTGCGTTCGCCTGCCCGCGTTGGTGGACAGGTCGTGGCTGAGCACGGTGACCCTCATCGCGCTCGGCGTGCCGCCTCCTCGATCAGCTGCGGGATCAGGTACGACTCCTCACGCCACAACTCGACTCGCGACGCGACCATTCGCAGCAGCGCGGCGGCCAGGTGGAAGTCGAGCCGCTCCCGGAGCGCCGCGCCGGGACGCAAGGACTCATAGGCGGCCACGAATCGGCTCAGCGCCGACCAGTCGCAGGTGCCGCTGCCATGAAGCGCCCGCAGCCAGCACCACGCCCCATAGTGGGCGACGTCGCGCGCCGGGTCGGCCGGCTTCAGGCGGTCCCAGTCGATGAGCGCGTAGCGCGCGCGGCCGGCCAGCACGTTGCGGGGCGAGAAATCGCCGTGACTGCACACCAGCTCCCGGTCGATCGGCCGAGCGGCCTCGACCGCGTCCACAGCCGCTCGGTAGCGTGCCCCGTACTCGGGGGCGAGCTCTGCGATGCGCGCCTGCTTGCGCCGCAGCGACTTCACGATCCTGCGCGCCGTGCGTGGCAGGGAGCTGACACCCGCCTTGCACCCGTGCAGCGCTGCCAGCAGCTCCACGGAGTTGCGAAAAGCCTCCTCCGCCTGGTGGTCGAGCTCGACCAGCGGCCGCCCGCCGAGGTGCTCCATCACCAGTACGTCGGCGTCGTCGATGTACTCGATCGGGCGCGCCAGCCCGGGCGGATCGCGCTGCTCGCCGAAGGACGACTCCCACAGGGCGCGCATGTTCAGGAACGCGCCGGCGCCTCCGCCCGCGGGGTAAAGCTTGGCCACCGCCGGCATCCCCGCGGACGTGCGCACGCCGACCGTGAGCCGATCCGGCCGCCGTGTGAGGAACTCCGATCCGTCGAGCTCGTATCCGCGCCGGCTCAGCGCGGCCCGAACCTCGTCCGGTACGCCCATCTGCACAGGGGCGCGCGTGCGGGTCGAGTCGGTCATGCCTCGGCGCCCACCAGCGGCGCGGCGGGCGCGCCGAGCTCGTCGAGGATGCCGCGCGCGCGATGCCCCCAGGTGTGCCGCTCGGCGAGCGCCCGCCCGGCTCGCCCGAGACGCTCGCGGCGCCGCTCGTCGGCGGCGAGCGAAGCGACGGCGCGGGCGAGGGCCTCGGCGTCGCCCGGCGGCACGAGCACGGCAGTCCGCTCGTCCACCAGCTCGGTCACACCCGGGATCTCGGCGGCCACGACCCCAAGGCCGGCAGCCAGGTACTCGAACAGCTTGAGCGGGGAGAAGTAGGGTGGCGCGTCGGCGGCGTAGGGGGCGATCCCGATGTCCGCCCCCGCGAGCGCGGCGGGCACCTCCGCGTGTGGCAGTGCGCCGGTCACCCGCGCGCCCACCTCCTCGAGCAGCGGCCGGCCGGGCCCGTCTCCCACGACCGTCAACGGCGGCGCGGCCGGCCCCAGCAGACGCCACGCCTCCGCGAGCGTCTCGATGCCGTGCCAGGGACGCAGGGTGCCCGTGAACACGGCCGACGGCGCGCGCACCGAGGGAGTGGCGGGCGGCGCGAAGAGGTCGGTGTCCACCCCGTTCGGGCAGACGGCGACGCGCCGCGCGCCCCGTGACCGGGCGTACCGCGCGAGCGGCCCGCTGACCGCGAGCACCAGCTCCGCGCCATGGAGCACCGACCGTTCGAGCAGGTCGGCCACCTCCGGCTCGGCGAGCGTGCGGTAGCGGGTGGCCTCCTGGAGGAGCGGGGCGTTCAGCTCGACCAGGTGCGGGATCTCGAGGCGGCGGGCCGCCGCCGAGCCGGCGGCCGAGTGGAGCGCAAGCCGCTCGTAGAGCGCCGCTGCGTCGAAGCGGTCGAGCCGCTCCTCGAGCCACGCCTGCCGGTCGGGCTCGGCCGACACTCGCTCGGCCGCGCTCGCTCCCTTGCCGGGACCGGGCAACGGCTCGATGGTCATCCCCGGGGCGGGGTCCGGGGCGCCCGGCGCGACCCGCGCGACCAGCAGCAGGACGTTGGCGCCCTCGCGCACAAGCGCGTCCGTCAGCTCGGCGACGTGCACGGACGCGCCCTTCGTGCCGCCGTAGGCGATACCGGGATCGGTCGACAGGTAGGCGATACGCATCAGGCCGCCTCCGGGAAGAGTGAGCGCAGCAGCGTCGCGCTGCGCTCGAGCGAGAACCCGTCCTCGACGTGCCGGCGGGCGTCGACCGACAGGCGCGCCGCCAGCACCGGATCGGACAGCACCCGCTCGATCGCCGCGGCCAGCGCCGCCGGGTCGTGCTGCGGCACGAGTAGGCCGGTGCGTCCGTGGAGCACCGCCTCGGTGAGGCCGTTGACCGCGGTCGTCACGACGGGCACGCCGAGCGCCATCGCCTCGAGCACCGAAGTGGGCAGGCCGTCGCGATCGCCGTCTGCGGCGACCACGGAGGGCAGGCAGAAGACGGCCGCCCGCCGGATCAGCTCCAGCACCTGCTCCTGGGGCAGCGCACCCCTGAAGCGCACCTCGACGCTGAGCCGTTCCGCCGACGCCTCGAGCTCGCCGCGCAGGGGGCCATCGCCGACCAGCTCGAGCCGCAGACCAGGGCCGCAGGCCCGACCGCGCAGCAGGGCGCAGGCCTCGATCAGGTCGGCCAGCCCCTTCTTCTCGATCAGCCGCGCCACGCTCAGCACGAGGCCCGGCTCGGCGGCCGCGCCTCGCGCCGGGCCGAGCCGGCGCAGGTCGACACTGTTGGGGACGACTCGCAACCGGCCGTTCAGCTCGAGCAGGGGCTCGAGGTAGGAGCGGTTCGCCCGCGAGACGGTGGCGACGAAGCGCGCGGGAGCCAGCTTGTCGCGCAGGTGGTCGAGTCGGACGTCCCGGTGGTAGATGTCCTTCGCGTGCACCGTCACGCTGTACGACGGCCCACCCATCCGCCACGCCAGATTGACGAGACGGGCTGCCGCCGTCGCGAAGTGAGCGTGCGCGTGGTCGATCCCCGCCCGCTCCATCTCCGCTTGCAGCACGGTTGCCTGCAACAGCCTGCGCAGGCCCTTCCGCCGCGGCGGCCAGAGGCAGTACCTCGCCGCGCTCAGCCAGCCGCGGGCGTCCGTCGGGACGACTCGGCGAAGCGCACGCGCGACCCTGACCGGCTCGCGCCACGGCCTGTGCAGGTACACGACGTCCGCGCGCAGCTCCCGCACGAACCGGTGAGTGAAGGGCTCGTCCGGCCTGCTGACGGCGAACACCGTCAGCCGCTCCCCGAGACGCTCGAGCTCGATCAGCTCGCTCGCCACGAACGTCTCCGAGATCCGCGGATACCGCTTGAGGACGTAGCCGACCCGGCGGCGCCGCTCGGGTGTCGGGCGGGCGCTCATGACACCTGGAGGGCCGGGGTCCTCGCGGCCGGCGAGCCCATGGCCAGCTCGAGGAGCGCCGTCGCCGCCACCTGGGCGCCGCCGAAGCCCAGCGACGCATGCGCTCGGCGGGCGATCTCGCGCCGGTCCTGGCCGAGCAGCACCGTGACCTCGTCCCGGACGAGCTCCGAACTCAGCCGCGCGGGCTCCACCAGCCTGAGCAGGCCGCGACTCGCGAACGCGCGCGCACGCATCAGCTGCTCGCTGCGCGGGTGGGCGCGGGGGACGCACAGGGTCGGCGTGCCGAGCGAGAGCGCCTCGCTGAGCGTGTTGTAGCCGCCCATCGAAACCAGCCCATCCACGTGCGGCAGCCAGGCCGGGAGGTCGCGGACCGACGCGTGAAACTCGACGCCGGCCTCGGCTGCCGTGTTTCGCAACGCACGCTGATCGGCCGGGCTGGACTGCGGACCGGCCACCATGACCGCATCCCACTGCGCGGCCTGCGCCGCCTGGGCGAAGGTCTCGAGCAACCGCCGGCCGTCCTCCCCTCCCCCCGCCGTGGCAAGGACCCTCGGACGGCGCCGCGGCGTCGAGACGAGCGCCACGCGCGCAGCCGCGTCAGGGTGCACGACGTACCCGCAATAGCGCGCGCGGGGCGCGAGCGAGGCAGGCAGCCGGTACTCGCGGACGAAGTCGAACAAGTTCGGGTTGCCGTAGATCAGCAGGCGGTCGCAGTGCGCCTCGGTGAACTCGAGCACGCCGTCGTGCCACCACTCATCACGCACGGTCGCGGGGTCGTCGAGGATGTCGCGCAGGCCGAGCACAGCCCGACCGCCCCACTCGGGCAGCGACTCGAGCGCCGGAAGGAGCTCTCCGCGCACTCCCATCGGGTGCTTGTCGATCAGCAGGACGTCCGGGCGGAACGACTCGACGGCCGAGGTGATGAGCCCGGCGCGCAAGACCCGAAGCTCGGTTCCCGACATCGGCAGGCGCCGCGCGCCGTACTGGCCGTTGCCGAGCTTCCGGAGCGCGGGCAGCGCGACGATCTCGACATTCGGCGCGAGACCCTGCGCGCCGAGCTCGATGCAGCCCGTCAGGAGCACGACGGAGGCGTCGGGGGCCTCCTCGGTCACCGCGGCCGCGATCGCGAGGTTGCGACGCAGGTGACCCAGGCCGCAGCCGTCGTGGGAGTAGAGGATGAACCGTGGTGCGCTCATGGAGGGGCGGTGCGAGTCGACGGGATCGAGTCAACACCGGCGATGAGGGAATCCGGGATGGACGCGGTTGGAAACGCGTATGAGCTCCCCCGGGGGCCCCGTTCATGAGCTCCCCCGGGGGCCCCCGTTCAGGAAGATGAACGCAAGATGGTTCGACCGGCCCTTGCGGCGCTTGGTCGTCGATGAGCTAATGGCTAGATGTGAGCGCGCCGCAGATCCTGATTGCGGACGACGACGTCGATGTTCGACGCCTGATCGTCACCCTGCTCGAGCGTGGCGGATATCGGGCGCTGGAGGCAGGCGACGGGCTTGAGGCGCTCAGGCTGCTCTATGCGCGGCGTCCCGCGGCGGTGCTGCTGGACGTGACCATGCCCGGGCTAGACGGCTGGCAGGTCCTGGAGCGCATCCGGGAGGTGAGCGACGTGCCCGTCCTGATGCTGACTGCACAGGGCGAGGAGCTGAACCGCGTTCGCGGCCTGCGCGCCGGAGCCGACGACTACGTGCCGAAGCCGTTCGGGCGCCAGGAGCTCCTGGCTCGCGTCGAGGCCCTGCTTCGACGCGCAGGGGGGCGCGCGGAGGTGGCCGAGGCCTACCACGACGAGCTGGTCGAGGTGGACTTCGAGCAGCGACGTGTCCTCGTGCGGGGCGAGCCGGTCTCCCTCACGCCGCTCGAGTTCCGCCTGCTGGGGGCGTTCCTCCGCCATGCGGGGCAGCTGTTGAGCCGCGAGCAGCTGCTCGAGCTGGCGTGGGGCGACCCGTCCGCCCGGTCCGGTGAGGAGGTGAAGCTGTACGTCGGCTACCTGAGGCGCAAGCTCGACGCCGCGGCGGGGGCGGGATCCGCGATCGAGACCGTTCGCGGGTTCGGGTACCGCTACCGGCCGCCGGGGCGGGCCGAGCCGCGCTAGCGTCAGGCTCCAGCGACGAGACGTCTGAGCCGCTCGTCGAGCTCCTCGAGGTCGAACGGCTTGGTGAGGTAGTCGTCCGCGCCCACCCCGAACCCCTCCACGATCTCCCGCTCAGAGGCCTGCGCGCTGAGAAGCACCACCGGGATGGCCGCCGTGCGCTCGTCGGCCTTGAGCGCGGCGCAGACCTCCTCTCCGCTCATGGCGGGCATCAGGCGGTCGAGCACGACCGCATCGGGACGGGTGCGCCGGACCGCGTCGAGGGCGGCCCTGCCGTTCGCCGCGGTCACCACTGTGTAGCCGCGGCGCGACAGGCGCCGCTCCAGCAGGCGCAGAATGTCTGAGTCGTCGTCGGCCACGACGAGTGAGAAGGTGCGGTCCACGGTGCGCAACCAGCTTCGCACGCTTCTGCGCCGTAGCGTGGCGGCTCAGACGATCGCCCTCCTGCTCATTTTCGCGTTGGCCGTCGGCGTGATCCTCCTAGGCCGCGGCCTCGAGAGGCAGGTTCGCAACGAGGAGGAGAGCATCATCACCCTGCAGGCGCTCCGCGCCGACATCGTGACCGCGCAGAGCAGCGTGCGCGGGTTCACGCTGGTCCAACAAGAGCGGTTTCTCGGCCCCTACCGCGTGGCCATTCCCGACGTCCGCAGGAGGATCGCGGACCTGCGCGACTCGATCGAGGAAGACGAACGCGCCAGGATCGCCAGGATCGAGGCCATCCTTCGCGAGTGGCGCCACCGGTTCGCGGAGCCGACGATCGCCCTCGTCAGGCGAGGTCGCACCGATCAGGCGGAAGCGCTGGCTCGAACCGGGGGCGGCAAGCGCCGGATCGACCGCATCAAGGTCCTGCTAGCCCGCGCGGGTGCGGAGGAGCGGGATCAGATCGAGGCCGCGGAGGATCGCGCGGACGTGCTCGGCGCGCTGGCGATCGCCGGCATCGCGGCGCTGTGCCTGGCCGTCGTCGTGGGCCTTCGGACCGCCCTGCGGCGGCTGAACGTCCGGCTGACGGACCCGCTCGACGACGTCGCCGCGGCCTCGCGCCGCCTGGGAGGGGGAGATCTCTCGGCCCGTGTGACCGAGCGGGGCGTCGACGAGGTGGTGGTCGTGGAGCGCTCGTTCA
>Ga0190271_10001496_pt1 | contig 13364 bp, 10 predicted proteins | sample Popmic356T_FD_133747 | JGI IMG/M metagenome (GOLD analysis project Ga0190271, IMG submission 133747) | Populus adjacent soil microbial communities from riparian zone of Weber River, Utah, USA - 356 T | ecosystem: Environmental > Terrestrial > Soil > Riparian zone | place: USA: Utah | collected...
CCCATCAGGTCGAGCAGCGTGTACCTGCCCTCGAGGGTGCCGACGAATTGGCCGGTGTTGCAGTCGAGGTCGCCCGTCAGACGCGCCACGAACGGGTTGTTGGTGCCGACCGCCTTCGCGACGCCGGTCATGCAGCCGTTGCCCACCGTGAACGTGTAGAACTCGCCGCCCGCGTTGGAGGCATTCTCTTCGAGCGTCATCGCGAGCGCGGGTCGTCCGTTGGACATCTCGCCCATGATGTCGACCTCGAGCAAGCTCTCGCCAATGCCGAGCCCGAACGCGCCCGGCTTGTACTTGCCGGTGAACTCCCCGGTGTAGTAGCCGGCTTTGCACTGCGGCTCGCTGGACGCGGGGCGCGGACCTGCGTCGTCGCTGGCACTCACGCAGCTCGTACAGCTCCCGTACGCGCCGTTTTTGCAGGTCTTGCGACCGGCACCGCCGTTGGTGCAGGAGCAAGCGCGGGTCGACCCCTCCGCGCTGCACTCCTTGCCGGCGGGGGCGCCCTCGTCCCCGTCGTCGTCGCCTTCTTCCGGGCCCGACTTGGCGACGCTGGCTTTTTCACCACAGCCGACGGGGCCCAGAGCTGTCCACGTCAGCGCGGCAAACGCTAAGATTCTCGGCCAATAAGTACGGTCCAAAGGTAGTTCTCCTGCGCCAGTGCGATGGCCGTACATACCACTTCGCAACGCGCGCAAGCCACCCAAGCGCACCCACACGTGCGTTAGACCTCATCGCTCTATTGTGGAGCTAGGAGAGCAATGACCCGAACGGTCGTTCGGCTCACGATAACGGAGCCCGCGTGGTCAGCGCAGGACAGGTCGAACCGACCTCTGGTCCGACCTGTCGGGCGCAGCCGTCAGGGCCCCACCTGCGTCATGGCGCCGTCGATCCACTGCTTGAGGAACTCGGCGATGGTGGGCTTGCCCTCGCCCGCGGCCTTCTCGTAGAGGCGCGCCCGAAACAGGCTCTGGTGCGCAGTCGAGTTGGGGAAGCCGTCCATGTAGTACGTCGCCAGCTGCTTGGTATCGACGTACTTGGTGCGCAGCTGGGTGAGGCCCATGTTGAACTTGTCCGGCGGATAGGTGTCGCCGAGCGTCCCGATGAACAGGCTCGGCGGATCGGCCTGGTAGTCCTTGCAGTCGTTGTTTCCGAGCGAGAAAAACAGCCGGATGATCTCGTCGTGAATGCCCGAGATCAGCGCGACGTTGGTCTTGGGGTACTTCTCGCGCCAGTAGTCGACGATCTGAAACAGGTTGCCGCCCTCGGCGTTCTTGCACTGCTCTCCGCAGTCGGCGGGGAAGTTTGCGTCCAGGCCCCAGGTATCGCGCCAGCGCTTCTGCAGACAAGACGGCATGAAGTCGTTGCCGAACGGCGGACTCGCGTCGAGCAACACGGTGCCCAGCGCGTCGGGCAGCGAGTCTTGCAGCGCGCCGAAGTTGATGCCGGCGCCGTACCCGCCGGCGCTGGAGCCGCCCGCGACGAAACGTTTGACGTCCTTTTGGAAGGTCGCCGCGAGCCGCGCAACGATCAGCTTCACGTTGTTCGCGCCGTAGAAGTTCTGCTTTTTTTCGAGCCCCTCGATGCTGACATCACTTCGGGTCCCCGAGTAGACGTCGCCCGTGCAGTACGGAATGAAGACCTGACTCCAGCCCTTGAACGGATTGGCGGCGTTCTCCAGCTCGAACACGCCCGCGCCGTTGGGCGCCTGCGGCTGCGGCAGGATCACCAGCGACGCGATCGCGCTCTCGCCGCCGGTCAAGAACTGCTCGCTCACGTGCTCGGGGTTGAGGTCACAGAAGCCGGGATTGGCGCACGCGCCACCGCCCTCGAAGTAGACGAACAGCTTCTCGGGGTCCGCGCCGAAGTGCGCAAAGATGCCCATCTGCGTGCCGTCGCGGCACTTGGCGCCCTCGATGTTGTACCAGTTCCAGCCCGTCGGCGGCGTGAAGCCGGCCGTGGGGTGCGCGTCGCCCTTGGTGCGATCGAGCACCGTGCCCGGAGCGATCGCGAGGTTGAGCTTGCCGTTGACGAGCGCACCGCCGGTACCCGTGTTGCCGCCCCCACCACCGTCGCTCTTGGGCGGCGTGACCGGGCTGCCGTCTTTGCCGCCGCCACCGCCGGTGTTTGCTGCGTCCGGCTTGGTGGCGCCGGCGTCGAGCTTGGGACCGGCGTCGAGCTTGCCGCCAGTGCCCGCCGCCCCCGCATCGCCGGGCTTGCCGGCAGCGCCGTCGTCGTCCTTGTCCGACACCTTGTCGGTCGCCTCGTCGCCCGTCACGGGGTCGTCTCCAGACGCGCAGCCCGCCCCGGCGACCACGGCACAAGCACCAAACATCAGGCTAAGAAAAAGCTTTTTGCTCACGTTCGCTCCGGGAAGGCTCGACCGGAGAAAAGCTCTCCAGCGTTCCTGCTCCCCAAGGCCTGCAGCGCCGAGATAAGGCGTGACGCCAGGGGACAGCGATGACGCTAGCTCGTGCTCGAAGTGGTCAGATAGGCCCGCCGTGCGCATCAAAATTGACTGAGCACGCCACCTGGCAGCCGAGACGACCAAATCGCTGGCCGTTGTGCCCCGCACCTCGTGCAAACATCAACACATGTCGGAAAGCGTACATCGGGGCTAAGATTGAGCGCGTGTCGCCGCCCACGCCCTCTCGCAAAAAGCTCGAGCGATTGCTCGACCGCCGCAACGAGCACCCCGAGCAGCTGGCCACCATCGACAGTCAGATCGTCGCGCTGTTCGAGGCGCAGCGCGCCATCCTGGTGCTCGACATGTGCGGCTTCTCGAGGCTGACCATTCGCCACGGCATCATTCACTACCTGTCCATGATCCGGCGCATGCAGACGACGGTGCTGCCGCTCATCGAAGAGGGTCGCGGCCAGCTGGTGAAGACCGAAGCCTACAACGTGTTCGCGACCTTTGCCGGTGTGCCCGACGCGCTGCGCACCGCCCACAAGATCCAGACCACGCTCGCGCGCGCCAATGCGGTGCTGCCCGCCGACTGGGATGTCCACGTGGGCATCGGCATCGGTTTTGGACCGCTGCTGCTGATCGGCGACAACGACGTGTTCGGCTCGGAGATGAACCTCGCCTCCAAGCTCGGCGAAGACCTCGCCGCGGCAGGCGACGTGTTGCTCACCGAGGCGGCGTTTGCGCGCGCAGGCGCAAACAAGCGTCGTTTTGCGAAAAAGAGCGCCCGCCTGGGCCGCCTGCGTTTCGTCTATCACCAGGCCAAGCGAGCGCCTCACGCGTGAAGGTCAGCTAAGCTGCGCGCTCGAAGGTCGTGCCCAAGCTTGCTTCGCTATTCGCGCTGTACTTCGCGCAGGGACTGCCGTTCGGGGTGCAGGCCTCGGCGCTCCCGCTCTTGCTGCGCGAGCGCGGAGCCTCGCTGGAGACGATCGGGTTCGCCAGCCTGCTGGCCGCCCCGTGGCTCGCCAAGGCACTCTGGGCGCCACTGGTCGATCGCTACGGCAGCGCACGTTTTGGCCGGCGCAAGAGCTGGATTGTGCCGATGCAGCTGCTGCTCGCGCTGGGCGCACTGCTGGCTGCACACACCCAGGGCGTGACGGCACTGGCAGCGATCGTGCTGGCCATGAACCTGTTCGCCGCCACGCAGGACATCGCCGTCGACGCCCTGGCCGTGAGCTGGCTCGAGCCCGCGCAGCTCGGACCCGGCAACGCCGTGCAGGTGGTCGGCTACAAGCTCGGCATGCTCACCGGCGGCGGCCTCCTGGTGTGGGCCAGCGCGTGGATCGGCTGGACCGGCCTGTTCCACACCATGGCGGCGCTGATGATCGTCGTGCTGCTGTTGACCTTCGCCATTCGCGAGCCCGGCGCAGCGCACAGCGCGCACGGTCCGGTCGAAGCGCGCCCTCGGGCGCGCGAGCAAAGTATGGAGGTCACCCAGATCGCGCTGCGCCTGCGCGAGGTAGCGAGGCTGCCGGGCAGCAAGGCGCTGCTGCTGATCGTGCTGACCTACAAGACGGGCGAGACGCTGGCCGACGGCATGTGGAAACCGATGCTGCTCGACCGCGGCTTTCGCGCCACCGAGATCGGCCTGTGGTCCGGCACGTTCGGCATGTTGTTTTCGCTGCTCGGCTCGGCGAGCTCGGGACTCTTGGCGCGCCGCGTCGCGCTGCCGCGCTTGTTGGTGTGGACCGCCTGCGCCCGCGCGCTCGGCGTGGCCGGCGAGTGGTGGATCAGCAGCACCCCCGAGGCGGGCGCAAACGCGGTGATCGCGGTGACTTGTGTCGAGCACCTGGCGGGCGGTGCGATCACCACACTGGTGTTTGCGCTGATGATGCGCCACACCGACCGTCAGATCGGTGCCACGCACTACACGCTGCTGGCGAGCCTCGAGGTGCTCGGCAAGCTGCCGGTGGCCACGCTGTCCGGCGTGCTGGCGGCGCGCCTGGGCTACCCGGCGCTGTTCGCCATCGGCAGCGCACTTTGCGTGGCTTTTGCCGTGCTCGCGCGAGTATTGTCGGGACGACTCAATTTGGCGGCGGAGCAGACGTGAGATCGACCTTACTACTTCGCTCGCGCGCCCGAGGGCGCGCTTCGACACTTCGCTCGCGCGCCCGAGGGCGCGCTTCGACACTTCGCTCGCGCGCCCGACTGCGCGCTTCGACACTGATTTTGCTGGGCGCGCTCTGGACACTCGGCTGTGAGCGTCAGCCAGAGGCCCCGCTGCGCGCGCAAGAGCGCAGCAGCGCGGTCGAGCCGGCACGCGGCGCACAAACGACAGCCAAAGCGCCAACACTGCCTACCACTGCAGCGCCGCTGGCCGCAAAGCCGACCTCACGCGTCGTGCATCACGGCCTCGAGTGGTACGTCGACGCCAGCACGGCCGCACTGCAAGACGCCAAACAAAACGACAAGCTGCTGCTGGTCGATCTGTGGGCGCCCTGGTGTCACACCTGCCTCTCGATGCGCGAGTACGTGCTCACGGCCGCACACCTGGCCGATGTGCGCGAGCAGCTGGTGTTTTTGGCGCTCGACACCGAGCGCGCCGAGAATGCGAGCGCGCTGCGCCGCTGGCCGGTGAGCACCTGGCCCACGCTGTACCTCGTCGATGGCGACGGCAACATCCAGGGTCGCTGGGTGGGCGCGGCCTCGCCAGCGCAGCTCAGTCGTTTCGTGCGCGACGGCCTGCGTGCCGCCGAGGCCAGGCGCACCGGCACGCTGGCCGCGGACGACCCGCTGGCCCTGCTGATCGCGGGCGATCGACAGAGCGCGCTCGGCCAGCTGAGCGAAGCCAGCACGCTCTATCGCCAGACCCTGCGCGCGGCGCGCAGCGACTGGTTGCGCAGGCCCGAGACCTGGGTCGCGCTGGCCGGCACCCTGCGCAAGCTCGAGCAGCCCAGCGAGTGTGTCGACCTGGGCCTCGACGTGCTGGCCAAGAGCGATCGACAGCTCGGCCTGACCGCCAGCGCGACCGACTTCGTGTATCTGGTGCTCGACTGCGCGCGTATGCTTGGCGCCGAAAACACGCGCAGCAAGGCGTTGACGCTCGCGGCCGAGCGCAAGCTGCGCGTGCTGTGCGAGCAGGGCGGCCCCGCCCTCACGCCCGACGATCGCAGCGACGCCTGCGGACTGCTACGCGAAAGTCGCGAAGCCCTGGGCGACCCGCTGGGCGAGCGGCACGCGGCCGAGCAGCGCCTGCGTGTGCTGGAGGCGGCAGCCGAGGGCGTGCCCGACGCGGTGGCGCTCACGTACGACTACGCGCGCAGCGAGACCTTACTGTATCTACAGCGCGCGCCCGAGGCGCTGGCCTTGCTAGAGGCGCGCGAGCGCGCGCTGCCCGACGACTACAACCCGCCTTACTATCTGGCGCGTGTCTACCGCGAGCTAGGCCAGCTCGACGCTGCGCTGGCCGCGCTCGAGCGTGCGCTCGCGCTGGCGTACGGGCCGCGGCGCGCCGGGATGCTCACGCTGAAGACCGACCTGCTGCTGGCACAAGGCAACAAGCCACTCGCCAAACAGACGCTCGAGGCACAGCTGGCCGCGTACCGAGCCCTGCCCGAAGGCCAACGACAGCCCACCCGCGAAGCCAGCGTCGCCCAACGGCTGAGCCAGCTCTGAGCGCCGCGCCTTTCTGAGTCCGGGTCGTACGCGTGCCCGTGCCCGTGCCCGTACACGATGCGTTGGGCCGTACACGAGAGCGAGCACGAGAGACGTGTACGGGCACGGGCACGCGTACGACTCAGAGAGAGCGCGCACGAGTCGCGCGATCGTCCGTACTCCGCCCGTCGCCATCGATGGGGTGCGGCGCGCCGAGCAAACGTGCCGTGCGGCCAAACACGACGTCGAGCAGCGCCGACGAGACCGCAGCCCGCTCGCGCAACGTGTTGTAGAAGGCGCCGCGATAGACACGGCGGTCTGCAATCAGCCCCACTGCGTCGATCCCGAACTGCCGCGCCAGGTAGATCGAGCGCGGCAGGTGAAACAGCTGCGTGCACAGAATGGCCTGCTCGACCCGAAATACTTCGCGCGCTCGGTGCATCGTGTCGAGCGTGCGAAAACCGGCGTGGTCGCGAAACAGCTGTCGCGCGGGCACACCTACCTTGGCGAGCGCGTCGGCCATCGCCGAGACCTCGTCGTAGGCGCGCTTTCCATGGTCACCCGACACCAGCACGCGCTCCACCTTGCCGGCCGCAAACAGGTCGGCGGCGCACTGCACCCGGTCGGCCAGCACGGACGACAGCGAGCCGTCTTCGAACACGCGCGCGCCCAGCACGATGACCGTCTTTTTGGCGGGCACCTGCGCGAGCGACGCGTAGACGCGACCGCGCGCGGCTCGCTCTACCGTCAGCTCGGCGGTAACCACCCAGGCCAGACCCGAGATTGCGAGCAAAGCTACCAAAGCAAGCGCGCGTGCACTTCGTTTACCCATCGGCAGGGGTCCGCTATAGCAGCTGACGTGTCCACGCCGCGCAGTCGCAAGTCGTTCCGTTGGATGGGCGCCCCCGTCCTGTGGCACAACGTCGCGCGCGCGGCTGGGTCCGACAAGACCAGCGACGCGGCACAGCGCCAGTCGTACGGACGTGGACTGTACGGCCGCAAGGTCTCCTCGCGACCGCCGACGGACGAGCCCGAGCCGGGCGAGCGGCCCGCCCAGGACATGGTCAGCCGGCGCCCACGCGCGCTGCTGCGCTGGCAGACTCCCCTCCTGTACCTGGTAATCTGGCAAAACCGCGGCTTTCTGGTCACCTGGCACGCGCCCTGGTGTCGGCGCTGCGACTGCGCCGGGGCGGGCTGGCGCTTCGAGCGCAGAGGGGGGTACCTGGCCGGCCTGGGCTTCGAGCTCTCGTCGCCCCGCTTTACGGACGAGGCCGCCGACGCGTGAGGGACCGGACGGGCGCATAGACTGCGCTTTGTCAGCCTGGTTTCCATCTCGACTTCCGGTGGCCTGCTAAGAGCGGCGCGTCGGCTGCGTGGTACGCTCGCCGAACGCCGCCTGGCGGCAGCCCACGAGGAGGGCAGAGATGGCCAAGTTGAAGCTCAAGCCCGGCGTTGTCGTCGGCACTGCACTGCGTGAACTGTTCGACTACTGCAAGAGCGAGAAGTGCGCACTGCCTGCGGTGAACGTGATCGGTAGCCACTCGGTCAACGCGGTGCTCGAGGCGGCACGCGTGGCCAAGAGCCCCGTGTTCGTCCAGTTCTCGCACAGCGGCTCGCAGTTCTACGGCGGCAAGACGCTCGACAACAAGGCGCACCTGGCCTCCATCAAGGGCGCCATCGCCGGCGCCCACCACGTGCGCGTAATGGCCGAGGCCTACGGCGTGCCCGTGATCCTACACACCGACCACTGCGCCAAAAAGCTGCTGCCCTGGGTCGACGGTCTGCTCGACGCGGGCGAGGCCTGGTTCGCAGCCAACAAAGAGCCGCTGTTCAGCTCGCACATGCTCGACCTGTCCGAAGAATCGCTCGAAGAAAACCTCGAGATCTCTCGCAAGTACCTCACCCGCATGAAACGCCTCGACATGACGCTCGAGATCGAGCTCGGCGTGACCGGCGGCGAAGAAGACGGCGTGGACAACTCGGGCATCGACAACAGCAAGCTCTACACGCAGCCCGACGACGTGCTCAAGTCGTACGACGCGCTCAGCCCGGTCGGCTCGTTCACGATCGCAGCGTCCTTCGGCAACACGCACGGCGTGTACGCGCCCGGCAACGTCAAGCTCACGCCCAAGATCCTGCACAACAGCCAGGAGCACATCGAGAAGGTGCGCGGCACGGGCAAAAAGCCGGTCGACTTCGTGTTCCACGGCGGCTCGGGCTCCACGCCCGAAGAGATCCGCGAGGCCGTCTCGTACGGCGTCGTGAAGATGAACGTCGACACCGACACGCAGTGGGCCTTCACCTCGCCCATCAAGAAGTACATGGACGAAAACGACGGCTACCTGCACTCGCAGCTGGGTAACCCCGAGGGCGCCGACAAGCCCAACAAGAAGTACATCGACCCGCGCGTGTGGACGCACCACGGCGAAAAAGGCATGACCGCGCGCACCGTCGAGGCCTGCAAGGACCTCGGGAGCTTCGGCAAGTTCGACTTCTGAGCCGCGGCAGCGCGCGCTCGGCGCCTCCTTTTGGCTTCAGTGCAGGGTGGAGGCCGTGCGACCTGTCTGCTCTTTGTCACCGGCGGGCGCGACGCGCGTCTCTGGCGGCGCGCTGCCCTGGGCCGGCAGCGCGCTGCCCTGGGCCGGCGCGGGCTGCTGTGCGCTCGCGTCGTCGCCTTCGTCTGCGCGCGCGCGCGCCGAAGCCGCGCGCTTGTCGTCTGTGCGCGCGCGCGCAGCAGCGGCGCGCTGCGACGCGAGACCAGCGACGTCGACACCCTCGACACGATCGAGCCAGCTGCTGATGGCGTTGGCGGTCTCGGCGGGCGCCTCGATGGGCGGAAAGTGACCCACGCGCAACAGGCGCGTCAGCGCGGTGCCCGGGATCTGGTGTGCCAACCGCTCGGCAATCTCGATGGTGGAGGTGGGATCACGGTTGCCCCACAACAAGTGCAGCGGCAGGTTCTCCGACGTGCGCAGCGCGCCGATCCAGCGCTCCTCGAAGCGCGTGCGCTCGCGCAGGTAGCTGGCCAGCTGGGACAGCCGCTTGTGGCCGTCCAGGTACAGGATCTGCTCCCACATCGCGTCGATCTGGTCGTTCTCCACCGGCCGCATCATCGTGCGCGCGATCTGTTGGCGGAACACCGCGCCGATGCCGAGCCCACCGAAGGCCCCGCCCAGCGGCGTGAGCAACACCTTTTGTGAAGTCGTGATCTTGGCCAGGTCGTCGTAGATGCCCGCGCTCATGAGCAGGAGCGACGCAAAGTCGCCCTTGAGCAGCTTGCGCTGGCGCCGCGCGACCAGCTCGCAGGCGACGCTGACGCCCATGTCGTGCGCGACCACGTGAGGACGGGCGAGACCAAGCCGCTCGCACAGCGCCTCCACCACGTCGGCCTGCTCGAACAACGAATAGCTGTAGCGCTCGGGTTTGTCCGAAAAACCGAAGCCGGGAAAGTCGAACAGCACCACGCGTCGCTTCTGCGACAGCTCGACCAGGGTCTGAAACCAGTCGTACGAGCTGCCGGGAAAGCCGTGCAGCACCAGCAGCGGCGCCGCTTCGACCGGGCCCTTGGCCTCTGCCGGGCTGTCGATCACGAACACGCGGCGACCGGAGATGTTGTGGTGATTGCCGCGCTCGAGCCAGGCGGCCACCGCAGGAGAGAACGAAGCACTCGCAATAAGTCGCATGACAACCTCGGGCCCGCAGTCGTCGGACCGCGAGGTCAGACGGCACCCATCCTGATCAGGCACGCCTGAGGGCAACGCGCGGGGGGACGCACAGCTAACCACAATCCTCGCGATCGACGCCATCTTCGGACATGCGGTAGCGCGCGCCGAGCGGCAAGAACGCGGGGCTTGCGTAGTTTTGCAGCGCGACGGGCACGCCAGGTGGCTGCAAAGCCTGTTTGGCCCTTACCTCGTGCACGAAGTGCGGTAGCATCGCGCCGCCTCCGACTCGAACACGCACCCCCTTTTTCGTGCAGTCGCGGGGCACTGGAGCATTCCGTGGCGGGTCGGCTAAATGGAAAACGGATCATCGTAACGGGCGCAGCGAGCGGTATCGGTCGCGCCAGCGCACAGCTCTTCGCCAGCGAAGGCGCCTCCGTGCTGGTGGCCGACTGGGCCGAGGCAGGACTGGCCGAGACCTGTCAGAGCATCGTCTCGGCCGGCGGCAAGGTGAAGAGCGCGCGCATCGACGCGGGCCGCGAAGAGGACGTGCAGGCGCTCGTGCAGCGGGCGCTCGACGAGCTGGGCGGGCTCGATGGCGTGTTCGCCAACGCGGGCATCACGGGCACCGCGCGCGGTGTGCGCGACACCACCGTGGCGCAGTTCGAAGAAGTGATGCGCGTCAACCTGCTCGGGCCCTTCCTGGCCATCAAGTACGGCTCCGCCGCCATGCTCGCGCAGGGCAAGGGCGCCATCGTGTGCACGGCATCCGTCGCGGGCCTCAATGCCAACGCAGGTCCACTGGCGTACGGCGCCAGCAAGGCCGGCGTCATCAACCTGGTCAAGGGCGCGGCGCACGACCTGCGCGGCACGGGGGTGCGCGTCAACGCCATCTGCCCCGGCCTGATCGAGACGGGCATGACGCAGCCACTGTTCGACTACGCCAAGGTGCGCGGCAGCGAGAACAAGCTGGGTCAGTTCACGCCGCTCGAGCGCGCGGGTCAGCCGCAAGAGATCGCCCAGGCCGCGCTGTTTTTGCTCAGCGACGAGTCGTCCTACGTCCACGGTCACGCACTGGTGGTCGACGGCGGTCTCACCGCCAGCGTCCCCTTCCTCCCTCCACGCAAGTAGAGCGCACGCTTTGAGCCTCATCTTCGCTCGCGCATCGAAGAACCGCGCGCTTCGACCCCTGTCTGCACAACTCGTGGCGCGTGCCCTCTTGGTGCTGGTCGCGGCAGGCGCCGCTTCTTGCAATCGAGTGGCAGATGCACCCGGTATGCAGACGGCCGGCGACGGCGCTGCCAAGTCGCGCGTGGGCAGCTGTCCGGCGAACGCCAAGGCGCCCTCCCAGCTGCCCAACACGACGCCCGAGCTGGAGACGCTGGCTTACTGGTTGGGCAGGGAGAAAAAAGCGCACCTGGACGAGGTGCTGCTCGACGAGCGCGCACTGCTCGTCCAGGACGAGGCGCTGCGCGGCGGCCCGGACGGCAGCTTGCGGGTGGTCGATCTGCGCCACGCGGCGAGCGCCGAAGAGCTCAAAAAGGCGCTCACGGAGCGCGTCGACGGGTACCGCGATCAGCTCGCCAAGGGCCAGTACACCAGCGCGCGCGTCAACGCCCAGGCCGAGCTCGCGGGCGCGGCCGCAGCCTTCGTCGAGCAGCGCGAGCTACGCGTGGCGCTGTCCCCGGTCGACCTGCACTGCGTCCCGTTCGCCGAGCCGATTCGCTCGAGCGGAGGCAGCGAGGGGTTCGACCGCAACCGCTGCAGCCAGGCGCGCGCGCAAGAGCCGATCGAGATCCTGGGCAAGCTGGGCAGCTTGCGCTTCGCGCGCACCAAAAACGCACTCGGCTTCATCGAAGACGGCGTGCCGCTGTCCCCGGTCGTCCCCCAGGCCCAGGAGGCGGCGTTCCGTGCGCCGGCCACGCTGGAGCTGACCAAGGCGCTCTCGCTCGAGGGACTCGAGCTGCCGGTCGGCACCCTGCTGCGCGCCGCCGACGGGGCACGCGTGGCCTGGCTCGCCAGGGCCGACGGTCTCGTGCGCACGCGCGCGCTGACCAGCAGCGAGGTGTTGTCGACCCAGCGCCCACTCACCTGGCGCGACTTCTTGAGCGAGGCCTTTCGTTACGTGCGCTCGCCGTACGGCTGGGGCGACGAGGGCGGCGGGCGCGACTGCTCGCGTTTTGTGCTCGACGTGCTGGCCGCTTTCGGGCTCGAGCTGCCGCGCACCAGTGCACATCAAGCACAGTCGGGCCGCTACGTGGTGGATGTGCCGGTCGACACCAGCGAGACCGAGCGTCTTGCGCTGCTCGACGAGACGCACGAGCGCGGCGTCGTGCTGGTGCACTTCCCCGGGCACATCATGTTTTACCTGGGCCGCGACAAGGCCGGCACGCCGCGCGTGCTGCACTCCTTCAACGAGTACCTCGCGCCCTGCCCCGGCGGCGGCGAGACGCTGCTCGAGGTGGGCCGCGTGGCGGTCACCGACCTGACGCTCGGCAAGGGCACCAGTCGCAAGTCCTTCCTCGAGCGCATCACGCACCTGACTGTGTTTGGCAAGGCACCGGGCTACGAGCTGCTCGCCTTGTCGCGCTTTCGCGGCCCTGTCCGGCCCAGCCTGCTCGAGCCGAAGGTGTGCAAGGACAGCGAAGACGTCGCGCTGTTTCGCTCGCCGCGCGAGCCCGACCAGGGTCGTCCGCTGCGCGTGATCGCGGTCGGTCGCGACGACGTGCGGCCGGCCAGCTTGTGGCTGGTCTCGCCGAGCGGCGCTCTGCTCGCGCCCGAGGTGCACGACCTGGGCGTCGGACCGTACGCACGCTGGGTCGAGCAGGTGGACCCCGCGCCGGGCAAGTGGCGCGCGCTGCTGGCCGACGGCGACAACGTGCTCGCGTGCGAAGAGTTTCGCGTCGCGCCGCGCGTCAAAAAGGCCAAGCCCGAGCCCGAGCGCAGCGGCGAGTTACCGGCCTGGAAGGCGACGCTGCACTGGGAGCGCGACACCGAGGCGCTGTACGCGGCGTTCGTGGAGCAGCTGTTCTCGCACCCGGTCAGCGACCTGCGCAGCTGGTCGTCGCTCAGCGAGCTGCTGCAGAAGCCAGAGCGCAACCTGCTGTTCGACCACCGCGGCTACGGCGAAGACACCGCGCTCACGCTGGCACCAGACTGCGCCGACCTACCTTACTTGTTGCGCGCGTACTTCTCCTGGAAGGTCGGACTGCCGTTCGCCTTCCGGCTGTGCTCGCGCGGTCGCGCCGGCGCGCCGCCGCACTGCGACGAGGTCACCACCACCAACGAGGTCCCGGTCAAGGCCAAGGACGAGCTCAAGGCGTTCGATGCGTTCTGGCGCAAGCTGACCAACGGCGTGCACTCCGCCTCGGGACGCACGCTGCCCGACGATCCCCAGACCGACCTGTACCCGGTGCCGCTGGCGCGTCGCGCACTCATGCCGGGCACCGTATTCACCGATCCTTACGGCCACATGATCGTGGTCGCCAAGTGGCTGCCGCAGGGCATCGCTGGCGAAGGCATGCTGATGGGCGCCGACGCGCAGCCCGACGCGACGGTGGGTCGCCGCCGCTTCTGGCGCGGCAACTTCTTGTTCACGCCCGACACAACCGATGTCGGCGCGGGCTTCAAGCGTTTCCGCCCCG
>Ga0190271_10001497_pt1 | contig 13363 bp, 11 predicted proteins | sample Popmic356T_FD_133747 | JGI IMG/M metagenome (GOLD analysis project Ga0190271, IMG submission 133747) | Populus adjacent soil microbial communities from riparian zone of Weber River, Utah, USA - 356 T | ecosystem: Environmental > Terrestrial > Soil > Riparian zone | place: USA: Utah | collected...
GGGGTTGTTCGCAGACATCGAACACGACGTCGACCGTGTCATGGACGGGCCGGGTGCCGAACACTGCGCATGTCATGATGCGCGCCCTCGTCCCGGCGGCGCGGATGCGCTCGCGCACCTTCGCGAAGGTGTTGCCCGAGAGGACGCTGTCATCGACGAGAAGCACCTTGTTCCATGTCGATGGATCGGCACGCAGATGGGGCTTCTCGCGAGTGGTCCCGGGAGCGAACGCCCGGCCGGCGACAAAGCCCTCGACATCCGTGAGCATCACATTTCTATGAAGTGCGATGACCGAGGCGGGGACGAGACCGCTGCGGGGAATCCCGACCACGGCATCGATGTCGTGGGGCAGCCGGTGCAGGTTCCTGCGGATGACCGAGGTCATGTCATCGAGCGAGCGAAAATTCATGGCTTGGTTCCGCAGATGCCGAGATTGATCCAGCCGTGATCGTAGCCACGAACTTCGTCGCGCGAGAGCGTTCGAATGTCCTGGAGGCCGGCATTCGCGAGCAGGTCCCTCAGCCGGCGCTCGGAGAACAAGGCGCGGTGCCAATTGGGATCGGATGGCTTCCCGGTCCCATCGCCGTACGAGTAGCAGCGGCCCGCCATCCACACGCACGGGTCCTTTTGCACGTTGAATTTCCACCAGTTGTCATTGTGATAGGCCTGGTCGCTGCGTTCTTCGGCGTCGACGAAGGCGCGCGCGATTTTGAGGGAATCGGGAGTCCAGATCTCGAGGCGGCCGCCAGACTTCAACACCCGCACCCAGTCCTTCAACGTCGTCTCCGTCCGATACCAGGGGATGTGCTCGATGATGTGGCTTGCATAGACAAGGTCGAATGTCTCCGACGGAAAGGGCATGCCTTTCGATGCGTCGGCGACATAGTCGACCGCGGGGCCGCCGACGACATTGAGCGTCTCGAAGGCCGGGATCCGCTTGGGTCCGGGCCCGATTTCGAGCTGTCTCACCGTTTTGCCGGCGTTTCGCGCTTTGTTGATCGGCGTTGCCACGATCCGCTGATATGGCGTCAGGAGAAAGCTCCATACAGCGGTGGAGGCGCGGCGCCGTGCGCCGCGCAGGAATCTCAACGGGAGTGGTCTGGCGATATCTGTGGCGGTCATGCTTTTTCACTCAAGGGGAAGCGGTACTGACGCACCAGGTCTCTTGCCTGGCCCATCATTCCCTCCACTCCGAACGCGATGCAGGCCCCGGCGACCATCACGGCTGCTGTGATTGATATCGTCGCGAGCAGCCGCGTGGAGCCGGCCATATGTGGAGCCACCGAGTACAACAACAGAACCACGGCCACAGCCGCACCGCACGTGGCGAACCCGGGGATCAGGGCGCTGAGAACCGGACGGATTCTGACGGGTGTGCCTCGGATGGCATAGAGGAAGCCTGGCAGGTACAGCGCCCAGTTGATGACGGCATATGCGATCGCGACGCCCTCCGCACGCCATGGCAAACCGACGACGAACGCGACGAGGTGGATCGGAATGACGATGATCGCCCACCGGAACTGTCGGTCGGCACGACCCATGGCCATCATCAACCATGAGATCGTCACGTAGCTGACATGCAGAGCGCCAACCGGGAGAAGCCAGCGCAGGATCGGAATGGCCGCTTCCCATTTCGGGCCGAGCACGAGATGCACGACTTCGTCAACGGAGAGCGTGAGGGCGATGAGTGGAGGGAGCGACAGAAACACGATGACGCGCAGCACTGACAGATACCAGTGCGCGAAACGCTGCGGCTCATCCCGCAAACGCGCCAGGGCTGGAACCATTACCTGCTGAAGCGGCGCCGTGAGCATCTGCACCGGCATCAGGAACAGACGGTAGGCGAGCGCATAGGGGCCGAGCTCGACGTGGCCGTAGCGCCATCCGATCAGGACGTTGTCGCCTTGACGGCCGGTGATGTTGAGAAGGTTGAAGCCAAGTGTGTGACTGCCGTATCTCATCAAAGAGCGCGTTCCGTCGGACCAATCCGGCCGGCCGGGCCGCCAGTCGCTGCGGAGCCAGAGCACCACGGCGTAGATGAGCGATTGCGCCGGGAAGCGCCAGGCAAGCGCCATGAAACCGAAGCCGTTCAACGCCATCCAGAGGGAGAGCAAGGACGAACCCGTCTGCGAAACGAGTTCCGCCATGAGCAGGACATCAAACCGGAGCGCTCGCTGCGCGAGGCTCATCTGCAAAGACGAGAGACCGGACGAGAGCAGAACCAGGGACAGGACAATCGCGATCGGTTGCGCCTGCGGTGTGTCATAGAGCCGCGCGATGAAAGGCGCGGCAGCGGGAAACGCGGCCGTCAAGACGAGCGTCAGACCCAGGTTCGTGTAGAACAGCGCCGAGAGCTGACCGGCGGTCAGATCTTTCCTCTGCAGGACGCCGCTGGTGAATCCGAGATTGCCGAAGATCGTGAAGACGGCGATGAATGGCGTCACCATTCCCACGAGACCGAAATCTCCGGGCACCAGAACCCGGGCGAGGATCAGCGATGTCGCGGTTTGAATGACGATGCTGGCGCCGCGCCCCGCGAAGGTGAGCGCGGAAGCTGTTGCGGTGCGGCGCTTGAGATGTTCCTTGGAAAAAGCGAACTGCGACGCCGGGTCCCCGTTCTCCTGGGTCGTCACTGTGCCGTGTGACTGCATCGTCGTCTGCATCTACGGCAGTGGTGAGAGTGCGTGTGCGAAAAGAGGCGCCAGCCTGAGTGCGGCGGCGTGGGTAAGGTGATTGTCGTCTCTGTAGGCCAGCTGATCGTCGAGATAGCCGACGCAACGGTCCGCATCGCACAAGAGGTCGGTGATGTCGACCACGTCGACGTTTGGTTCCCGATCGAGGGCCCGCAGGACGGCATCGTACCGAGCCCGCGTCTGATCAAAGGCCCCGCGAGGAATGGATGTCGAGATGGCTTTCCCGAAGAGCAGCGCCCGCGCCGCCGGGCTCGCTCCGAAGATCGTGGCGGCCGGTGGAGCGGTCATGAGGAGAAATCTGCGGTCGCTGTAGGTGCGGGCCAGGGAGGAGAGGCCGAGTTGAATTCCCGATTCCTTCGCGACCTCCTTGCCGTCGGGTGTGGCATACCGATACTCGGTAACTGCCTGCTCCCAATACGCCACCACGATGACGGTGCGGATGGCCGGGTTTCGCAGGACCTCCTCTAACAGCACGTTCATCCGGGCGTACTTGTCGGGTTCGTTAAGACTGATCAGGGTCGGCACCGGCCGATATCCGGATTCGGTGAGCTGGATGCCGGATACGCCGGCCCGGCGAGCTCCTTCGAAAATGCCACCCGCCACGGCTCCGGCATGACTGTCGCCGACGAGCAGGAAACTCGGTGCCCGTCCTGGCTCGCCGCGAACACAGAGTTGCTCGAGTGTCATGTGCTTTGAGAATGCAAGATGACACCGCGCCCGCTCGGGGTCGCTGGACGCATCCGAAGTCATCACCTTGACGACCGACGCCGGCAGGCGATCAGGGAGACCATTCCCGGCTATTCCTGGTATGGCCACAGCGATCGCCACTGCCATCGCGGCCGCTGCTGATACGAAGATCCTTCTCGTCGACACCCTGGAACGGTCTCGAAAGGGTCCCTCGACGAAACGCCATGACAGAGCTGCGGCGATGATGGACGCCACGACGACCGATGCCTGCGCCATGGCAGGGAGGTTTTCGATCCAGACGTATTTCGTGAAAACGATGATTGGCCAGTGCCAGAGGTAGAGCGAATAGGAGATCAATCCGACAAACCGCAACGGCGTACTGCTCAAGGCGCGCCCGATCGCGGGAATGAAGCCATTGCGACCGGACTGGATCAGCAACGCTGCTCCGATGCACGGGGCGAGAGCGTTCAACCCCGGGAAGGGAGTGTCGTGATCGAAGGTGAAGACCGCAAAAAGGATCAAGGCGATGCCAAATGCCGCGGCGATCTCCGCAACCGCCCGCGACCGAAACAGTGGCACCAGGCCGACGGCCAACAGAGACCCTACGAGCAGCTCCCACGCCCTCGTCGGAAGTAGATAGAACGTCGCGACGGGCGCATTGTGTACTCCCCAGACGCTGAGACCGAAGGACAGGAGGGCACCAAGGGCGATAACCCACGAGGCGATCCGAGGCGATGCAAAGCGGTAGAGCAGAAAGAGAACAATCGGAAACGCGATGTAGTACTGCTCCTCCACGGCGAGCGACCACGTATGCAGCAGAGGCTTCATCTCTGCGGGACCATCGAAATAGCCGGACTCGCCCCAGAACACGATGTTCGAGACGAAGAGGGTCGTCGCGACGACGCTCTTCGCGAATGCCTGGAGATCCTCGGGCAGGAGTAAGAGATGCGCGAGGACGCTGCTGAAGAGCACGACCACGAACAAGGCTGGGAATATTCTTCGGATTCGCCGCTCGTAGAAACGCGCAATCGAGTAGCGACCGGCGCTGAAGTCCTGAACGAGGATGGTTGTGATCAAGTAACCAGAGATCACAAAGAAGACGTCCACACCGACGTAGCCTCCCGAGAACCAGCGAGCGCCAGCGTGGAAGAGTACGACCGGAATCACGGCGACCGCACGTAGCCCATCGATGTCGGCTCGGTAGAACGCCGTTGTGTTCGTCCGCGGGAGCGTCGTGGAGGGCGTCGAAGCCAGCGTTTCACGGAACGCACCCTGCTCGGGCATCTTCAAAAGGGAGGTGCTCACACCATCAGCTTCCAGAGAGGAAGGACGCGGTCAGCCCATGTCGTTGTTGAGCACTCGGGCCGTCCTGCGATCTCGCTGTCGCGACGTCCGCGTGAAGCCACTCGGCGAACCTCGTCACACCGGCCGCATAGCCCGTACGCGGTGCGTAGCCAAGCAGCGTTGACGCCTTGTCCACGCTCGCCCACGTCTGCGGCACGTCGCCGGGCTGGTTCGGCAGTTGCGTGGTCTTTGCGCGAACGCCCAGGGCCCGCTCGAGCCCGCCGATCATGTCCATCAAGGACACCGTGGCGTTATTTCCGAGATTGATGACCTCGTACGAGGTGCGGTCGTAGTCGATCGCAGCGCGGATGCCGGAGATGATGTCGTCGATGAACGTGTAGTCACGCCTTGTCGTGCCGTCGCCGAAGATCGGGATCGGCTGTCCCTTGAGCATGCGCCGCGCGAAGGCATGGATGGCCAGGTCAGGGCGCTGTCGCGGTCCATAAACGGTGAAGAATCGCAGCGCGAGGAAACGAATCCCATAGAGGTGGGTGTAGACGTGCCCGAGCAGTTCGCCGCTCACCTTGGTGCTGGCGTAGGGGCTGATCGGCTGTAAGACGTGGTCCTCCTCGCTCCACGGCACCCGCGGGTTCACGCCGTAGACGCTGCTCGACGAGGCAAAGACGAACTGGGTCACACCCAGGCGGCGTGCCAGTTCCAGCATCTGCTGCGTGCCGGCGACGTTCACCGTTTGATAGCCGAGCGGATCAGCGATCGACGGCCGGACCCCGGCTCGTGCGGCCAGGTGAACAATCGCGTCGTACTCGTCGGTCAAGCGCCTGAGGGCCTGCTCGTCGCAGATGTCCGCTTCGACGAGCGAGTACGCCGGATGCGTGCGGTGGGCGGCGATGTTCTGTTCCTTCGTCGCGCGGTCGTAGAACGGATCGAAGTTGTCGAGCGCTGTGACTCGCCAGCCGTCGCGCAGCAGGCGATCAACCAGATGGCTGCCGATAAATCCGGCGCCACCAGTCACCAAGGCATGTCTCATAGCTCGTGTCACTCGTGCGCGCGTTTTACCTGCGCGTGTTGGGGACCCAGACGCGGACGTAGTCGACGTACAGATCCATTGGTGAGACGGCCTCGGCGGACACCGCATTCGTTTCAGGCTGCTTCAGGATCGACAGTGTCAGTTGCGGGTACAGGGGTGTGCGAATCTCCTCGGGCGTCGGGAAGCGCCCGATTTCTATTCGATCGAGGTAGATGACGATCCAGTCCCGCGTGATCAGCGCCCCGTGTGTGTGCCAGTCCTGCGAGAGATCAACACCGGCCTTCTCGTAGTCCGACCAGAACCTTCGCGCCGACCCCTGTCCAAGATGCACGGAGTGGTGATGGCCGAACCAGTCGCCGCCGTACCACTCCACGATGTCAACCTCCACGTTCATCGCCGTCGGATCGAGCCACTTCGTCCGGTGCTTCAGCCAGAATGCCGGCCAGGCCCCCATGCTCGAGGGAAACTTCATCCGCGCTTCGAAGTAGCCTTCCTGGACCGCGAAGCCTTCTCCCTTGCTGTTGACCGTCTGCAAGTGGCCCGAGTACCAGCTTCCGGTCCGCTGACCGCGCGCGTCCACATTTGCGAACGCACGGATCGTGAGCACACCGTCTGACACGAGATACACGTCGGAACGCGGCGCGACGCCGACGTTTGCGGCTCCGTACGGTCCACCCTGCGCTCCGGCATACCAGAGCGTGTTTCCGCTCGCGTCACCAGCGAGGATCCGCCGGCTATCGAATTCGTCTTGCCAGGCCAGGGTATAGCCCGTCAGGTTCAGCGGTGGTCCGTTTCCCCGGTTCCATGCGGGCGTTGGCGGCGGCGCTGGCGGGACCTGGCCACGAGACTGGGACGCGGAAGGTGGATCCGCGGGTTGCGCAGTCGTTCCTGTACCGGCGTAAAGGATCGAGGCGGCGCCGATGACGGCGAGAAGAGCGAACAGGCGCGTCGAGTGAAGGTTCGGTGATGGTTCCATGATGAATCAGTGCCGACGCAGAATGACGATCGACATCTTGAACGGTCGCGCCAGCCACAAGTACCGGTGCAGTCGTTTGAACCGCGTCCGGGTGGACGGCAGTTCAATGACGGCTTTCGCCAGGTCCTTCGCGAAGAAGAGTGGAAGTGCCGACGTCGGCATGCGCGTCCGGAGATCGGATAGCCATGTGATGTCGATCAGTGTGTGGGCCACGACTGGAGACAGTCCGGCGCCGAAGAGACTCACGATCTCAGATGGTGAGGGCCGAAAGAGCGTGTCGATGGGATCCGCATGAAACGGATAGCTGTGTGGGACGCTGACGACGACGTAGCCATGCGACGGCACCAGCGACGACACGATGCGGGCGAACCCTGGCGGGTCCGTGACGTGCTCGAGGATATTGCAGCACACGACGGTCCTGGGACGGAGCTCGCGGCACTGATCCTGGAATCGGGTGTCGTAGACGTCCCCGACGATATCGACGCCGCGGTCCTCTTTGAGGTCCGCGTGGATCACACGCGCACCTTTCGCCACAAGCGGGAAGAAGATCTCGCGGTCGATGTGCGGGTGTGTTTGCGTACGAAATGCTTCGCTGGAGCTCCCCAGGTTCAGGATCGGCGACAGCTGATCGACCGGGATCTCCCGGAGCCGGGCGCCTATGTACGCCGCTTCGCTGACTCGCATCGGGCTGGCCTTTTGGACGGAAGGTGAATCAGCGTCACGGGGACCTTCGGGGTCTGCCTACTCCGGACGTCGCAGCAGCGGGGTGAGGCCCGGACGCCTCGGCCGAGTGGAGAATCGAGCGGCCTCGCGTCCGGATCGCGGACGCGGAGAATCGCTCGATCATGTGCTGGCGCGCACGTTCGCCGAGCCGGCGGCGGAGCAGGTCGTCATCGGCAAGCTGTTCGATCTGGCGCGCGAGCCGTCCGGCGTCGGCCGTCTGAAGGAACACGATGTTCTCTCCGTCACGGCCGTACTCACGGATCCCGCCGACAGGAGTGGCGATGACTGGCAACCCGGCAGCCATCGCCTCGGCCACGACGATGCAGAAGCCCTCGGTGTCGCTGAGATTGATGAAGAGGTCGTGGTCGAGCGCCTCGCGCGACCAGTCGGCGTGGTAGCCCGCGAGTCGCACGCGGTCGCCGATATCCCACCTGGCGACCGAGTCCTGCAGTGCGCTCATGCCGGGGCCGTCGCCGAAGATATCGAGGCGGGCGGCGATGCCCGTGTCCCTGAGGACGCGCATCGTCTCGACCGCCACGGGGAAGTTCTTGCGCTCGACGAGCCGCCCCGCGGCGGCGATGCGCAGCGGCGCATGGCGCGTGTAGTCGATCTTGTGCGGAGCGTTCGCCTCGGTGCGGAACAGCGGGACCACGTGATGCCGGCGGCGCCGCGGCAGAAAGTATCGGCCGGTGTCGGCGTGCGTCTCCTCGCAGTCGGCCCAGATCTCGTCGACGCGGAAAGAGAGCAGCCACAGGAGATGCGGGTAGGCCCATTCGGCGCCGCGTGCCCGGTAGCGCGAGATGTGCTCGAAGGAGACGCATCGGCTCGCAGGGAACAAGCAGGCGATGGCGCGTCCAATCACGTTGGCCTGCTTGAGGGAGAGCACCACGATCTCCGGCTTCCACTCGCGATGCTGGCGCCAGAGCAGGCGCCCGCCGGCGAGGCACGCCTGCGGCGTCAACGTCTCACCGGTCGTTGCCAGCATGACGTTGCTCTCGCCGGCAGCGCTGGCGATACGCGCGGCCAGCGGACCACGCCCCTTGCAGAAGGCGAGGATCTTCAGCTCGTGGCCGTCGAAGAAGCCGTCCTGCACCAGCGTCAGGAGGCCGTGTTCGGCGCCGCCGGGATCGAAACCGTTGATGACGTAGAGGACGCGCACGGCTAGGGTTTCCCCTGCTGGGCGCCGAGGTACTCCGACACGATACCGTCGAGGCCGATGGCGTTGGGGAACTTGCGGCCGAGAAAAAACGCACCGCTCGCACCGTCGATCATGTCGGGCAACTTCATCAGCCGATCGGCGAGGGCGAACGCGATGAAGGGGGCGCTGAGGATGTCCGCGATGCGGCGGCTGCGCAGGAGGCCGCGCAGGAAGTACCGCGTGGCCCAGTAGAGCGACAAGCCCGGGCCGCCGAGCGGGCCGCGGGCGATGGTCGTGAAGCGCCGCCACAGCCAGCGGTGTCCGAGCTCAGTGAAGCGCGTAAAGTCGTAGGCGCCCTCGTGTACCTGCTGCATGAACGGCGTCTCGGCGTAAACGACGCCGTTCGGCTTCAGAACGCGCTCGATCTCGGCGACCACCCGAATCGGATCGACGACGTGCTCGAGAACGGCCTGGACGCAGACGCCGTCGACGCATGCGTCGGCCAGCGGAATGTCGTGGGCGTCGGCGACGAACTGCGTCAGCGCCGATGGGTAGACGTCGAAACCGATCTGCCGGACCGACGGATCCTCGTAGAGCGGGTCGGTGCCGACGCCGACCGTCGCCCCGCCGACCATCAACAGGAGCGGTGCTGGCTGGTTGGAAAGGCTGCGGCGGAACCGGTCGATGTTGCGGGCACTCACGCGCGCCGTGCCCTTCACTGCGCCCTTCAGGGCGCGCGGGCCCGAACGACGCCGCACGACCGGCGAGAGGCCGCCCAGGTGTTCATACAAGCCGCGGGTCAGCACGCTCTTGCGGAAGTCGACGAGGACCGGTTGTCCGCCCACGACGGGGAAGGCCACGCGTTCCCTCGGATACGCGGCGACCATGTGTGCAGAGCCGTTCACGCCACAGCGGGTCAGCCGGACGGAGCTGGCGCCGGGTGCGCGGAGGTACGATTCGAGGTCGGCGAATGGAATCAGCACAGTCAGCGAGCCTGTGGAATGCGGAGCCAATAAAGGCTGCCGTGGAACAGCCGCTTGCCGACCCGCAGTGTTGCCGTGCGCGCCCGCCACGGCAGGATCAGCAGTGCTAGATACGCGTAGGACCGCCAGAAGAACGGCGCGTGGCCGAGCGCACGGCGCAGATACGAAAAGGCGAGCCGGGACTGGCCATGCTGCGCGCAGTCGTGTCCGACCCGCGCATAGCGGCGCGACAGTCGTTGCCCGATGAAACGTTCGAGACCCGGGTTGCGCGCGACGAAGCGCTGCGTCAGCGCAACGTTGATTGGCAGCAGCGTCTCGAGGTGCCGGGTGCTGTTATGGGCGTGCCGGCGCTTGAACGTCAAGCCGCCGGACACGTGCTGAAACTGCCAACGCTCGGCGATGCGGAGGCACATCTCCGTGTCTTCGCCGGGAAACAAGCTTTCGTCGAAGAACCCGACATCGCTGAATACCGCCCTTGCGATGATCACGGTCGAGGGGATGATCGGGGCATCGTGGACGAAGTACTCGGCCAGTGTCTCCGGGGTGTCGCGATGGAACCGACGCACGTTCACCAGCTGCGAGTCCGATAGATCGGTGCGCGTGAAGTCGACGAAGTCGCTGTACACGAGGCCGACCCGGTCGTCGATGAAGGCCTCGAGCTGCCGTTCGAGTTTGTCGGGCCGCCAGTAGTCGTCGCCATCGAGGAACGCGATGAGCGGCGCGCTCGACGTCCGGATACCGAGGTTGCGTGCCGCGGAAGCACCGATACCGCTGGTGGATACCAGCCGCAGCCTCGGCTCTTCGCGGGCGAGCTGCTCGAGCACCTGTCGCGATCCATCCGTCGAGTTGTCGTCGATGACGATGATCTCGGCGACGCGGGCACCGGCGGTCTGTTTACAGATGCTGCGCACGGTCTGCCCAATGAACGCTTCCTCGTTATGGCAGGTGACGATGACCGAGACGTTCACCGTGACCTCCCGAGGTTCATCCGGCGAACCGTGATCGGCTGCGGCCGGAGCCGCGGCTGGTAAACCGCAGGCCGGACTGCGACGACGGGTGCGCGGTCGGACGCGTGCGCGTACCACGCGGTGAGGCCCTCGGGCAGCAGCGAAATGAAAATGAGCACGACGATCGAATGCGTGCCGGACGCTTCGAACGAGACATAGAGCAGACACGGCACGAAGGCCGCAATCTGCAGCAGTGCCGCCTGCGACGTCCTGAGCTGCCGCGCGAGCACAAGGCCGCGGAGAACCATCCGCGTCCGGACCGCCGCGAACAGCCACACGGCGCAGTACGAAACGAAGCCGACGAGTCCGTTCTCGGTCAGGACACGCAGGAACTCGCCGTGGATGCCGTTGCGCATGAAGTCGGGCAGGTAGGCGTAGCGCACGTTGATGATGCGCTCGTACTCGTTGGTGCCGACGCCGAACAGGAGGTGACTGAAGATCAATTCCTCGGCGAGCGCCAGCGCGAAACCGCGTTGCGCGTTGCTCCGCGAGTCCCCGTCGGCGGCTTCACCGGTCGCGATGGCCGTGGAGAAGTCTCCCTGATCGAACGGGTCCACCACCGATTGGATCTGCCGCGCCAAATACCGATCCTCGATCACCCCCGACAGCAGCACGAGCACCACGACCGCGCCGCCGACCACATGGAGGGACGAGAGCAGCCGGCCGCGCGCGATGAGCGCCGCCGAGAGGATGCCGACGACAATCAGCGCCTTGCGCTCCCCGGACTGGAGGATGACCGCGCCGAGTACGCCCCATGCGAGCCAGTAGAGGCCACGCCGATCGCCTTCGCGGGCGATCAGCAGGCAGGCGAGCAGCAGTGGCAGAAACGTGAACGTCGCTTTGGGATCGTTGAGCCGCTTCCAGCCGGTCCAGTAGCCATTGGCGATGTGCCACCCGATCGACCAGGCGGTCACGATGATCATGCCGATGACCAGTAGCCGCCCCATGAGCCGGTAGTCGATCTCGTCGAGCGCGACGCTGACGGCCCACGCGAAGGCCACCACCGTGAGTACCTGCAGCCCTTCGCGCATGCCGTTCGGCAGGCTGACGCCAAGCGCCGACACCACGTGCCAGGCCAGATAGGGAAGCAGGATGAGGAAGCCTGTGTGGAGGCCGCCGCGCGGGAAGATGCGGCCGCGCGACAGCGCCCAGGCCAGTGCGAGGAATGTCAGCGCGTCGAACGGACGAATCTGGGCGAGACCGGTCGCGATCTTCAACGGAGTGAAGAGTGACAGCACCGCGAGCGAGAGGAGGTACGTCATGGCTGCGGCGTGACCTCCGCGGAGGCCGCCGCCTCTGCTCTCCGGGTATCCGCCTGGGCTGAACCCCAGGCTCGGTTGTTCGCCGAGGCCGCCGCCTCCACTCTCTGAGTGGCCGCCTGGCGTCCCAGCAGGCTCTGGTAGATCGCGACGTGCCGCTCTGCGACTCCCTCAATAGAGAACCGCCTTCCCACGGTCTCCAAGGCGGCGTCGCTCATCGCCTTCCACTCGCCCGCGGTCATCGTCATCGCGCGACGCAACGCTGTGACGAAGCCGTCGTCATCTCCCGGCTCGAAGACCAGGCCAGACGAGGGAGTGACGATGTCCTCGACGCCGCTGACCCGCGAGACGATGGCCGGCGTGCCGAAGCTCATGGACTCGAGCAGGGCATTCGACATCCCCTCGGAGAGCGAGGTGGAAACGTGAAAGTCGGTGTCGCGCAGCAGCGGGCCGACGTCGGCCACCGGCGGCAGGATGTCCACCGAGTCGCCGAGCCTCAACTCGCGCACCTGCCTCTGGAGCTGATCTCGGCAGACGCCGTCGCCGACCAACGTCAGCCGCGCGCGCGCGCCAGCGCCCGCTTTCGCGAAGCCTGCGATCATCCGATCGAGCGCCTTCTCGGGATCCAGCCGCCCCATATAGAGGAAGCGCACCTCGCGCTGGCCGAACTCGCGGTCGCGCAGCCGCAGCGCGGTAGGCGGGATCTCTACGCCGTTCGGCAGCATGCAGATCCGGAAGTCCTGCACGCCGTCCGCCTGGAGGTCCGAGGCGATTTCGCGGCTGTTGGCGATGAAGAGGGTCGGCAGCCTGTTGACCGCGTGCCAGAACAGCCACCCCACTAGCCGTTTCTCCCGCACGATCTTGAGGTCGAAGTGCGAGCCGCCGCGTCCCAGCTTGACGACGATCGGCTTGCCGAGCACATACCCGGCGACTGCTGCCGGCACGGCATGCAGGCGTCCGTGCACGACGTGAATCACGTCGTAGTGATTCCTGCGGGTCACCAGCCACCATGTCAGCTTCGCCGACCAGCCCAGGAACGACAGGATGTGACGGCCGCCGAGATTCGGAGCGTGGCGGACGCGCAGCCGCTCGATGCGCGTGAGACCATGCGTCTCTCGCTTTCGGGTCGCCGCCTTCAGGCGGGGTGCGATGATCGTGACGTCGAGCCCGGAGTCACCGAGCGCGCGGCACAACTTGCGGCACTGCTGTTCGGCGCCGCCGAAACTCTCGGGCAAGTAAGTCGGTGTGACCATCACGACGCGGAGCGTCGTCGGCACCATTGGCGATGAGTCCATCAATGCGCTCGCCCGTGCGCCAGCACGGATCGATAGATGTCTTCGAGGCGATCGACCATGTGCCTCGTACTCCAGCGCGACAGGTCGAGCGACTTCGCCTCTCGCGACATCGACATCGCCAGGTGTGGATTGGCGAGCAGTGCGCAGATCGGCGGTGCCATCTCGGGGAGGCAATCTGTCGGCACGAGAAATCCGCTGATTCCCGACTTCACGATTTCCTCGAGACCGGGAAGCGCGGTTGAGACAACGGGACGGCCAGCGAGCACGTAC
>Ga0190271_10001498_pt1 | contig 13363 bp, 11 predicted proteins | sample Popmic356T_FD_133747 | JGI IMG/M metagenome (GOLD analysis project Ga0190271, IMG submission 133747) | Populus adjacent soil microbial communities from riparian zone of Weber River, Utah, USA - 356 T | ecosystem: Environmental > Terrestrial > Soil > Riparian zone | place: USA: Utah | collected...
CGGCGCCCGCCACGGCTGTCACGAGGCGTTGTTCACCCTCGGCGAGCGACCGGAGCTCCGCTACCCCGACGCGGCGGAGTGGCTCGCCGCCAATGGCTACGCGTCGACGGTGGACTACGTCGCCGCGATGTGCCGGCTCGTCCTCGACGAGACGGGTCTCCTGCCCCACGCCAACGCCGGAGCCCTCTTCGCGGATGAACTCGCCGGGCTCCGGCCGGTCGCTCCCTCGCAGGGGATGATGATCGAGTCGCTCCGGAGCGACCTGGACTGCCATCGGGGGTCGCCCGACAAGACTCCCGAGCGGCGGCTCGCGACGCTCGAGGCGGCCGGCGAGCTGTCGATCGCGTTCACCACCGGCATCCTCGTCGGCATCGGTGAGGACCGCAGCGATCGCATCGCGGCGCTCGAGGCCATCGCGGAATCGCACCGCCGGCACGGCCATGTGCAGGAGGTGATCGTCCAGAACTTCCTGCCCAAGAACGGGACCGCGATGCACCGCTCGGCGCCCTGTCCTCAGGACGACTACCTCGATGCCATCGCCCTGGCCCGGCTCATCCTCCCCCCGGACGTGCACCTCCAGGCCCCTCCGAACCTCTCCGACGACTTCGGGGTCCTGCTCGACGCCGGGATCGACGACTGGGGCGGCGTGTCCCCGGTCACGGCCGACCACGTGAACCCGGAGCGCCCGTGGCCGGCCCTCGACCGCCTGCGGGACGTCACCGAGGCACACGGGTTCGCGTTGGCGCCCCGGCTCACGATCTATCCCGAGTGGGCCACCCGACCGGAGCGGTTCGTCGACGAGGGCCTGCGGTTCGCGGTGATGGACCGCTCCGATGCCGAGAGCCTCGGACGGGACGATCCCGGAGCGGTGTTCCCCGAGCGGATCACCGCCAACGCGAACGCGGGCGACGGCGCCGACGTGGTGTTGCTCAACAACCGTTCGACCGCGTGGTACTCCGGAGCGTCGATCTCACCCGTCACGATCGTGCCGGCCGCGCCGAAACCGGTCCGAGGAGCCGTCGCCGAGGTTCTCTCCGGGGTCACCTCGGGCGAGGAGGTCGGTGAGGAGGAGATCGTGACGTTGTTCTCCGCCCGCGGCCCCGAGGTGGGGGCCGTCGCGCGCCTGGCCGACGAGTTGCGGCGTGACATCGCCGGCGACGAAGTCACCTACGTCGCGAACCGGAACATCAACTACACGAACGTCTGCACGTTCAAGTGCCGGTTCTGCGGATTCTCGAAGGGACCGCTGAGCCTGAACCTGCGGGGCAAGCCCTACCTCCTGACGCTCGAGGACATCGCGGGCCGCGTCGTCGAGGCCCGCGAGCGGGGCGCCACGGAGGTGTGCCTCCAGGGCGGCATCCATCCCGACTTCGACGGCGACTACTACGTCGACGTCTGTCACGCCGTCCACGAAGCGGCGCCCGATATCCACATCCACGGCTTCACCGCACTCGAGGTGACCGAAGGGGCGAAGCGGTTGGGAGAACCGTTGGCCGACTACCTGCGCCGGCTCATGGCGGTCGGGCTCAAGACGTTGCCGGGAACCGCGGCGGAGATCCTCGACGACGAGGTCCGCGCCGTGTTGTGCCCTGACAAGGTCAATTCCGAGGAGTGGCTCGACGCACACCGAACCGCACACTCGGTCGGCCTCCGCTCGAACGTGACGATCATGTTCGGCTCGATCGAACAGCCCAGGAGCTGGGCGCGGCACCTTGTCGTGACCCGTGAGCTGCAGAAGGAGACGGGCGGCTTCACGGAGTTCGTCGGTCTGCCGTTCGTGCACATGGCGGCGCCCATCTACCTGCAGCACAAGGCACGTCGGGGCCCGACGTTCCGCGAGGTGGTCCTGATGCACGCCATTGCCCGGATCGCCTACCGGGGCTGGATCGACAACATCCAGGGCTCGTGGGTGAAGCTCGGCCTCGACGGGATGACCCAGCTCCTCCAGGCGGGCGTGAACGACGCCGGGGGAACGCTCATGGACGAGAACATCTCGCGGGCTGCGGGAGCGACCCATGGTTCGCTGCTCACCGAGGACGACCTGCGGGCGATCGTCGAGCCGCTCGGCCGCACGGTGGTCCAACGCACGACGCTCTACGGCCGCGTCGAGCCGTCGGACCGGGTCCTGACGGGTTAGCGACCATGCCGACATCGCGCTCGCAACCACCGAAGCGGTGGCTGTGAGCGCGCGCTTGTCAACCGCCGTGTCGAACCGCTCAGGTCCTCAGCTGCCGGGGAGGCACGTCCCTCCCGGAGGCGGGCCCCGAAGCGTGACCTCGGTCTGGCTGTCGTCGATCGGGCCGCACACCGACGATCCACCCGGGAACTCCAACCGGAGCCATCCACCCGCAGAGGCAGGGACCCGGAGCAGTGTCATGGGCAGCGGGCGGGGCGAGACCCATTCCGTGATCGGCAATGAGGAGCGCGAAGCCAGGTTCGTGAACGTCGACCCGTCGTTCACGTAGAGGCGGGCGCCTGCGACATCGGGGTCGACACCCGGGCGATCGACGTAGGCCCGGACCACGCGGGCCGGTTGGCCCCCGGAGTCGCTGGTGGTCGCATCGCCGACCGTGATGGGGAGGTCGAACTCCTTCGTCTCGGCGAACGTGCCCGTTCCACCGCACGTCGTCGCGGTGATGTGGACCGTGTGCGGACCGGGCGTCACGTACCGGAACTTGAGGTCGGCGCTTGCGCTCGCGGCCGGGCCGGGACCGTTGCACGCGGCGCGACTCGGGGAGACGTAATTGATGCGGACCTTCGGGTCACCCCAGTCGGCGGAGATGTGCGCCCCCTCCGGGTCGCCGTTGTCGGGATCGGACCACGTCACCCGGATGGTGACGTTTCGACCCGCGGTGAGAGCGTATGCACCGACGACCGATGCCGACACCGTCATGGGCTGGTTGGTGACCGGTGGTGCCGTGGTTGTCGGCGCGGTCGTGGTCGGGGCGGGTGCCGGGCTCCGAGGCACGGTCGTCGGCGGCACCGGGCCGGCGGGAACGGAGTCGGGCACGCTGGCAGCCGGGACCGGCGGAATCCCAGCGCCGTCCAGCGGCAATGCCGTCGAGGAGGTCGACGCCGGAGGGAGCGTCGAGGTCGGATGGCTGCCATCGGCCCGCACGGAGTCGGGATCATCGTCACCCACCATGGCGAACACACCGCCCAACAGCGCCAGCACGACCGCCACGATCAGTCCGCCCCGGGCCATCCGCCGCCGGCGCCGACCGGCCGCCTCGACGGTGACCCGAACCTTGGCGGTGTCGAGCCCCGGTTCGCGCAGGGAATCGACGATCCGATCCTGCACGGTGGCGGCTCGGGTGGCTGACGGGCCGGTCATCACCACGGCGCGCCCTCGCTGAGATTCTCGGCGTCCGGCGCGGGCGTGACGGGTGTCGCGTCCGCACTGGGACGCCCGGCGAAGCGTCGACCGTCGCAGAGGCGGGTCCCGACCCGCATGAGTCGGGCCCGGACCTCGTCGATCGAGAACTGGAGCAGGGCGGCGGTGTCCGCGACGGAGAAGCCGCATCCCAGTGCGACCAGGCCGACCCGACGGTCGGATCGCCGCAACGAGCTCAAGGCCTGCTGGAGCTCGGCCAGCGGCAGTCCACCATCGCCGAACAGGTCCGGCGGGTCCTTCTCATCGGTCAGATCACGAATGGTGACGTCCTGAGGCGGTTGCACCCGGCCCGGGTGGCCGACGAGGTGGGAGACGCATCCGTCGGCGGTCCAACCGATCACGCGGGCGATGGCGTGCTCGTCGGTGTGGAGGTCCTTCGAACGGGCCTTGGTCATCGACTCGGTCGCGATCTCCTCGGCGACGGCCCGGGACTGATCGGGAACCGTCCGCTTCCGATCCAGGACACGCAGGGCCAGCCCGACCGATGCCGGATACACCCGGTCGAAGAAGGCGTCGAACGCCGTGGGGGCGACGTCCGCCGAAGGGTTCCGAGTCGGCACGAGGTCGATGCGCTCGGGTGGGACCGGGTTCGCGGGGGGAGCAGACGACTGCCGTCGCGCGACGTCTTGTCCTGACCGGTGCTGCTCCATTGCGTCGCTCCGCTTCACCGCGATGCCCGCAGGGTGAACCCCTTCGACCGGAAGTTTGTCACCAACCGACCGACCTCCGGTGAATGGTCGGGCCGAAGGTCCTCCGGATGCTGCGGCGCCGATACCGTGGACCGGTGCCCGAATTCCCCCGCTACCGGACCAACATCGAACAGGTCGACCGCCAGCTGCTCGATCTCATGGATGCCGCGGGGATCGAGGCGAACCGTGAGCTGGTGTTCGAGTTGCTCACCTCGGCGGTCCGTATGGGGAGGGAAGACGTCGACCGCGGCGACCTGAAGCTCGCCAACACCGCGCTCAAGGAGCTGCGCTACAGCTTCGGTGTCTTCGATCCCTACAAGGGGGTGCGCAAGGCTGCGATCTTCGGGTCGGCCCGGACCAAGCCCGACGACCCGGCGTACACCGCGGCCCGGCGCGTCGGACGCTCCCTCGCCGAAGCCGGCTGGATGGTGATGACCGGAGGCGGTCCCGGGATCATGACCGCCGGGGTCGAGGGCGCCGGTACCGAGAACAGCTTCGCCGTGAGCATCATCCTCCCCTTCGAACCGGCCGGCGCCGGGGTCCTGGTGCCGGACGGGAAGTCGATCAACTTCCGGTACTTCTTCACCCGGAAGCTGACCTTCGTGAAGGAGGCCTCGGGCTACGTGCTCTTCCCGGGCGGCTTCGGGACGATGGACGAGGCGTTCGAGTTGTTGACGCTCGTTCAGACCGGTCGGGCCGATCCTGCCCCCATCGTGTTGTTCGAACCCGAAGGCGATGCGTACTGGCGGTCGTTCCGGCACTTCCTGGAGGTCGAGCACCTCGACGCCGGCCTGATCCGGCGGGAGGACCTCGACCTGTTCCGCATCACGTCCGACGTCGACGAGGCGGTGCGACATCTCGACGGCTTCTACCGGGTGTACAACTCGATGCGCCACGTCGGAGGACGGCTGGTGCTCCGGCTCGAGCGGGGACTGTCCGACGACGAGCTCGAGTCGTTGAACGTGGAGTTCGCCGACATCGTGCAGACCGGTCAGATCGAGCGAACCGATGCCTCCAGGGTCGAGATCGACGACGACGACCTGGTCGACAATCCACGCATCCGGTTCCGGTTCATCAACAACCACCACGCTCGACTGCATGCATTGATCAGGGCGATCAACGACCTCGACCTCGACCCATCGGCGGACCGGCCCACCTGATCGAAACCGGCCGGTCCGAGCTCAGTCCGGTGCCCGACCGAGGGCGTCGTCGATGAGTTGAACGGGGTGGACGACGGTGAGGCCTGCTGCGGCGAGGTGCATCGAGCATCCCGGGTTGGCCGACGCCACGACCGGGGCACCGCTGCGGGCGATGGAAGCGAGCTTCCGTTCCCGGATCTTGGCGGCTTCAGCAGGGCGCTCGAACGAGAAGGCCCCTCCGGCGCCGCAACACAATCCGTCGTCGTCGAGCTCGATCACATCGACGAACGGTGCCAGTGCGGTGCGCACGGCGCCGTGCACGCGCTGGACGTGACGCAGGTGGCACGGGTCCTGGATGGCGACCCGGGCTCGTGGGCGGTCGACGTCCCGCTCTTGGGCCAGTGCCTCTGCCCGATCGGCCAGCACCTCGGTGAGGTCGCGTACCCGTCCAGCCACCTCTCGTGCGGCCGCCGTGTCGAGCAGGTGACCCGCCTCCTTCAATTGCGCTGAGCACCCCGCGGAATCGACCACGATCGGGACATCGGGTGGGAGGGAGTCGATCAACCCGCTGAGCTGGGCACGACCCAGGCGGCTCAGACCGGCGTGGGAGGCGAGCGCGCCGCAGCATCCCGGGCTGGGCTGGAGGGCGACCCCCACGCCCGCGGCGCCGAGCACGCGGAGCGCCGCGGCGTGGACGTCGCGCTGGACCACGTCCATGACGCAGCCGGTGACGAGGACGACATCGTCGCCGGTCGAGCTCAACGTCTCGTTGCGCAGCGGCACGCTCGGCACGCCGCGACGACGCAGCACTTGGGCGAATCCGGCCCGTTGGGCCACCGCGACCATCGCCGCGGCCAGCCGGAGGAGGCCGGGATGAGTGAGCGCCCGGTACGGCAGACGGCGCCAGCGAGGGAGGTAGCCGACATCGGCCCGTTCGACCATGGCGGAACGGGTCTGGTCCATCAGGCGCCCGAACGGCACCGCGGATGGACACGCGGTCTCACATCCTCGACAGCCGACACACGACTCCATCGACTCGACGAATCCCGGGTCGAGCGGCGCACCTCGCCATTCGACGTCTCGCATGGCATCGATTCGGCCGCGGGGTGACCGCGCCTCCTCGCCCGACACCCGCCACGTCGGGCAGTGCGGCAGGCAGAGACCGCACTGCACGCACGACGCGAGGTCAGCGGGATCGAGTCCCAGGGGCGACGGACTCACCATGCCTGCCTCACCATGCTTGCTTCACCATGCTTGCTTCACCATGCTTGCCTCACCACGGTCTCCGCCCCGGAGCCAGCCGACCCGTTGGATCGAAGTGGGCCTTGATCGTGCGATTCAACGCCAGGACCTCGGGCGACAGCGGGGTGGTGGCCGGCGGAGAGGCGGCGTGCACGATCCCGGTTCCCAGTTCGGCGAGCCACTCCCCCGGCCAGATGGACGGAACCGACCACAGCGCGCTCGGGGCGAGCGACCGTCGATGCGGAGGTCGCTCCGGCGGACCGGCGACCTCGCGGTCGACCCCCAGTTCCGCCAGGACCGTCGCGGCCGCCGCCACGTCCTCGTGATGGCCGTCCAACCGGGCCCACACCGTGTCACCGTTCCACAACAGGGTGGTCGGCCGGAGTGGGCTGATCCGTCGCCATGTCTCGCGTGCATCGGCCGAACCGGTGAACCATCGGGTGACGCCGGGTCGAGGACGGGTTCGCAGGATGACCTCGCCCATGAGTCCGATGGTCCCCAGCGAGCCGACCAGCAACCGACAGAGGTCGAACCCCGACACGTTCTTGACCGTCGGTCCACCCGTCGAGACGATCCGCCCCCAGGCGTCGACGTAGCGAATGCGGAGCACCGAGTCACGGACCGGGCCGTATCCCAGCGCCGAGATGTCGGACCAGCCGAGTGCCAGCGCGCCGCCCACCGTGGATGCCGGCCCGAGTGAAGGCAGCACGACGAACTGCCCGACCTCGCCCAGCGCGTCCTGGAGAGCGGCGACGGTGGTGCCCGCCCGGACGGTCACGGTGAGCTCGTCGGGCTGGATCGCCACGATGCCGACCGGTGCGTGGACGATCCGCGCTGCGGGGTCGATGGCGCCGCCGACCGGTCCAGCAGTCCCTCCTCCGACCACCGCGACCGGCCCATCTGGACCGACCTCGGTCGCGAAGTCGATCAACACCGGATCGGTCACGGTCGGTTCGTTCGAACGCGTCGTGCTCACACCCATACGCCGTCAGGAACCGCGGACAGGTCACCGCAGCGCGATCCCGACGGAAGCACCTTGTCGGGGTTGCAGACGTTGTCGGGGTCGAACGCGGAACGAAGCCGGTCCTGGTGCTCGAGGTCGACCGGCGAGAACATCGCCGCCATGTGGTCACGCTTCTCGAGGCCGATCCCGTGCTCACCGCTGAGCACTCCTCCCGCTGCCAGGGATGCTGCGACGATCTCGTCGCCGGCGGCGTGCACCCGCTCCATGATCCCGGGCTCCCGCGAGTCGAAGAGCAGGAGCGGATGGAGGTTCCCGTCGCCGGCGTGGAACACGTTGTGGACGACGAGGTCGTGGCGCGCCGCGATGGCACGGACCTCGGCCAGCACCTCGACCAGACGGTGCCGGGGAACCACGGTGTCGTGAAGGTAGTAGTCCGGGAGGATCCGCGCGACAGCGCCGAACGCCGACTTGCGACCTCGCCAGAGCGCCTCGCGCTCGGCGTCGTCCGCTGCAGTCCGGACGCTGCGCGCCCCACCGTCGAGCACCGTCCGCTGGACCCGTTCGGCGTCGTCAGCGACGCCGTGCCTCGGACCGTCGAGCTCGACCAGCAGCACCGCGGCGGCGTCACGGGGATAACCGGCTCCGCAGAAGTCCTCGACGACCGACGCCAGCCCACCCTCCATCATCTCGAGGGCAGCCGGGACGATTCCCGCCGCGATGATCGCCGACACCGAAGCAGCAGCGGCGTCCAGATCGTCGAACACGGCCAGCATGGTCGTGATGCCTTCGGGATTCGGGGTGAGGCGGACCGCCACGGCGGTCGCGATCCCGAGCGTTCCCTCGCTGCCCACGAACACGCCTCGCAGGTCGTAGCCCGACGGTTCGACCGCTTCGCCACCGAGGCGTGCCACGGTCCCGTCGGGCAGGACCACGTCGGCTGCGAGGACGTGGGCCGACGTGACGCCATAGGCCAGGCAGTGCGGTCCGCCACTGTTGTTGGCGACGTTGCCGCCGATCGTGCAGGCCTGCTGACTCGACGGGTCCGGCGCGAAATGGAACCCGAGAGGTCGGAGCTGGCGGGTGAGGTCCAGGTTCAACACCCCCGGTTGGACCCAGGCCACGCGGTGTTCGGCGTCGATCGACAGCACTCGGTCCATGCGCGTGGTGGCGATCACGACTGCATCGCCGAGAGGAACGGCGCCGCCTGCCAGACCCGTGCCCGACCCGCGCGCCACGAACGGTCGACCGTGCCGGCGGATCGCCGTGACGACCGCTGCGACCTCGTCGGTCGTCGTGGGGAGGCACACCGCCGGAGGCGCGTCGCCCCTGAACGTCGATGCGTCATGGCCGTACAACCGCAGCGCAGCCGTTGAGGTGAGCACGCGATCGGATCCCAGGACCGAGACGAGGTCGTCGACGAGCGAATCGTGATCCGGACCATGGCGCCCCGACGCATCGCGCGACGCCCGACGCGATCGACGCAGCACCATGGCGTTCACGCTACCGCCGAGGTTCATACGCGCTGCCGCGATGGTCAATCCGACCCGGGACCGTCGGTAGGCTCGGCGGGTGAGCATGACGATCGACGACACGCAGCGGGATTGGATCTCGTTCGAGCACGACGGCGACACGTACATGTTCGACGTGACGTTCCTGATGAGCTCCTGGCGGTGCATCTTCGGAGAAGGGTGCCGCGGCGTCCACGAGGTCGACACAACCGACCTGGGCCATGGGTGCTGCTCGTTCGGTGCTCACTTCGCCGACGCGGCTGACCGCAAGCGGGTGCGCGCGGCGGCGCAACGGCTGACGAAGGACCAGTGGCAGAACAAGTCGGTGGCGAAGCAGATGGGCGGCGCGATCGGCAAGAACGACGAGGGCGAGTGGACGACCAAGGTCCACGACGGTGCGTGCGTGTTCCTCAATCGGGCCGACTTCCATTCGGGCGCCGGTTGCGCGTTGCACTCAGCGGCCTGGGAAGCCGACGAGCGGCCGATGGACTGGAAGCCCGAGGTGTGCTGGCAGCTCCCGCTCCGCCTCACCCACGAGATCGACGACGTCGAGCACACGGTGTGGACACTGCGCGAGTGGAAGCGGCGCGACTGGGGAGAGGGCGGCCTCGAGTTCCACTGGTGGTGCACCGAGGGTCCCGAGGCGTTCGTCGATCCCGAGCCGGTGGTCGACACGCTGCGTGACGAAATCATCGGGCTCGTGGGCGAGCCCGTCTACGACATCCTGCGGGAAAAGCTCCGGTCGCGGCCCAGCACCACGTGGGTTCCCCACCCGGCCGTACGACGCCGCAACGGTTCTGACCCGGCGGTCCGCTGACCGCTACAGAACGGCGTCGCCGAGCTCAGCTTCGGCCGTAGTCCCCGTCATCCGCGTAGCGATCGGCGGGAACGTCCTCATCCTCGTCGTCGACGTACTCGACATCGGAATCGTTGGAATCGGGCGCGGTCACGCTGAGCGGATCGGACCCGAGATCGTTGAAGATGGCCTCGATGTCGAGGTCGCCGCCACGCTTGAGGTTGCGGGCCTCTTCATACCGTCGATGCCGACCCTTCTTCACGGCTCACTCCCGTCCTGTCGATCGGTCCTGCGTCCGAAGGGCCGATGGTATCGCGGTCGTCCGGCAACTCCCGATTCACGACCGCGGGCCGCCGATCGGGGCCTTCGATGGCGTCCCCGACACGGACTCGTAGTGCATGGATACTGTCGCAACCTCCGGGTCTGCCAGTCGGGCCCGACCTCCGTTCTCCAGGAGCTCGTCCCGTGACCCAATCTCCTCACGTTCCGTGGTGGAAAACCGCCGTGATCTACCAGATATATCCCCGGAGCTTCGCCGACTCGACCGGTGACGGCGTCGGGGATCTGGGCGGGGTCACGTCCCGCCTCGGCCACCTCCGGGACCTGGGTGTCGACGGGCTGTGGCTGTCACCGTTCTACCGGTCGCCCATGGCCGACTTCGGTTACGACATCTCCGACCACACCGACGTCGATCCGGTCTTCGGCACGCTGGCCGATGCCGACGCTCTCGTCGCCGCGGCTCACGACCTCGATCTCCGGGTCGTGGTCGACTTCGTTCCGAACCACACTTCCGACCAGCACCCGTGGTTCGTCGATGCGCGGTCGTCGCGTTCAGCGGATCACCGCGAGTTCTACGTCTGGCGTGATCCGGCCCCCGACGGCGGCGCACCCAACAACTGGCGAGCCGCGTTCTCCGACTCGCCGGCGTGGACCTTCGACGAGGCGACCGGGCAGTACTACCTCCACCTCTTCCTTCCCGAACAGCCCGATGTCGACTGGAACAACCCGGCGGCTGCGGAGGCCATGCTCGACGTCCTGCGGTTCTGGCTCGACCGCGGCGTGGACGGGTTCCGCGCCGACGTGATCCAGTGCATCGGCAAGACGGCCGACCTTCCCGACGCGCCGCCGGAGATGGATGGACTGCCCGCGGTGCTGCTCGACTTCGGCGAGGACACGCATCGTCACATCCGTTCGATACGCCAACTCCTCGACTCCTACGACGGTGACCGGTTCGTCGTCGGGGAGACCTCGGTTCTCGATCGGGCCCGGATGGTCTCCTACCTCGGCGACGACGACGAGCTGAACCTGGCGTTCAACTTCCTCGCCCTGTACTCCACCTGGGATGCCGACGTGTGGCGGACCGAGCTGGCCGAGTCGTACGCGCTCCACGATGCCGCAGGGGCGTGGCCGACCTGGGTCCTGTCGAACCACGACCTGATGCGTCACCGCAGCCGGTACGGCTCGGAGGCCCGCGCCCGCGCTGCGGCCGTCATGCTGCTCACCGTCCGAGGGACCCCGTTCCTCTACCAGGGCGAGGAGATCGGCCTGGCCGATGCCGTCATCCCCGAGGACCGGGTGGTCGATCCCGGAGGCCGGGACGGGTGCCGCGCCCCGGTTCCGTGGACGGCGGAGCGCTCCCATGGTTGGGGAGCCGACCCCTGGCTGCCGTTTCCACCCGAGGCCGGGCGTCTGAACGTCGCCACGCAGACCGGCGATCCCGCGTCGATGCTCGAGCACTACCGGCGACTCATCGACCTGCGACGAGCCACACCGGCCCTCCATGGTGGTGAGATCGAGCTGCTCGAGGCGCCCGACGGGGTGCTCCGGTATCGACGCTTCACCGACGACCGCTCCGGCGACCTGGTGGAGATCGCGATCAACTTCACCGACGGACCGATCGACGACGCGATCACGGATGGGCGCTGGCTCGGAGGAACGACGCCCCGGGCGGTGGCCGGCACCACACTCGGACCCGACGAGGCCCGAATCGTCGCGGTCGACGGCTGACGTCACTCAGTCCCCCACAACCTCGCTCGATCCCGCCTCGGCGCGGGAGGGGCGCGCCGCTCAGTAGCCGGCGAGGGCGTCCGCGAGGGTTCGGTACGGAAGGCCGAGCGCCTCGGCGACCGCCTCATGGGTGACCTCGCCGCCGAGCGTGTTCACCCCATGGCCGAGCGCCGGGTTGCGGGTGACCGCCTCGGCGAACGACGAGGACGTCGCCATGTCGACCAGGTACGGGAGGGTCACGTTGGTGAGCGCGAAGGTCGACGTGTTGGGCACGGCGCCCGGGATGTTGCCCACCGCGTAGTGGATCACCCCGTGCTCGACGTAGACGGGATCGGCATGGGTGGTCTCGTGGATGGTCTCGATGCATCCGCCCTGGTCGATGGCCACATCGACGATCACCGAACGGGGTCGCATCGTGGCGACCATCTCCTCTGTCACGACGGTCGGGGCCCGGCCACCGGCGACGAGCACGGCGCCGATGACCAGGTCGGCCTCGCTCACCGCTCTTGCAACCGCGCCACGGTTGGACGCCAGCGTGACGATTCGACCCTGGTGGATCTGATCCACCCACCGCAGACGGTCGAGGTTCTTGTCGAAGAGGAGCACCTCGGCCTGCATGCCCGTCGCGATCCAGGCCGAGTTCCACCCGACGTTTCCGGCTCCGAGGACCACGACCCGGCCCGGGCTGACCCCGGGTGCTCCTCCGAGGAGAACGCCGCGCCCACCGTTCTCCCGCTCGAGGTAGTGGGCCCCGATCTGGGTGGCCATGCGTCCCGCGACCTCCGACATCGGGGCCAGCAGCGGGAGCGAACCGTCGGGCAGTTGAACCGTCTCGTAGGCGACGCTTCGGACACCGCCGTCGACCAACGCCTCGGCGACCTCCGGGTAGGCCGCGAGGTGCAGGTAGGTGAAGAGCACCAGGTTCTCGCGGAAGTTCGCGTACTCGGACGGCTGGGGCTCCTTCACCTTGCAGACGATGTCGGACCGCTTCCACACCTCCGCCGCCTCGGTCACCATGTCGGCACCCGCACCTGCGTACTCGGCGTCTGCGATTCCCGCCCCCTCGCCCGCCCCCATCTCGACCAGTACGTCGACTCCCCGGTGCACCAACTCGGTCACGCCGTCCGGGGTGATGGCGACGCGGTACTCGTTGTTCTTGATCTCGGTCGGAACGCCGACGGTCCTACTCATGCCACCCGATCATCGTGGGCGCCGAGTGATGGATCAAGGACTCTCAGTGAGCGGATCGCACTCGCTGGGTGTCACCGCAACCACGTTGGTCCGCTCCCACGACGTCCGAGCCTCGTCAGAGGCGGTGAATGTCACCGGAACCATGCTGGTCCCTCGTTCAGCGCGTGCGGTCCTCGAGGATGAGGCCGACGGAACGCTCGAACGCCAGGGTCGCTTCGCCGGCAACCAGCTTGCGGATCGGTTCGCCGACGATCTCGGCCCGCCACCCGTGGGTGAGTCGGGCGTCCGGCACGCCTCGCAGCAGGTCCTCGAGGTCCGAGCGGGTTGCCAGCAGCGCGGTCTCCAGTTCGAGCTCGCGGGATCGCTGGCTGACCCACGCCGAGATCAGCGGAACCGCCGGACGGAGCTCAGCGGACAGCTCCGGCACGCTCAG
>Ga0190271_10001499_pt1 | contig 13362 bp, 30 predicted proteins | sample Popmic356T_FD_133747 | JGI IMG/M metagenome (GOLD analysis project Ga0190271, IMG submission 133747) | Populus adjacent soil microbial communities from riparian zone of Weber River, Utah, USA - 356 T | ecosystem: Environmental > Terrestrial > Soil > Riparian zone | place: USA: Utah | collected...
GGGGATGAACTCGCTGAGGAACTTGCGGACCTGCACGTCAGTCACCGTCATGCCCAGCAGCGCGGAGGCCATCTCGACGTACTCCTTGGCCTCTTCGCGCACGCCTTGGATCGCCTCACGAGCGGCTTCGATGCGTTCCATCGGGTCGCCCACGTGGCGGAACGTGAACTCTCGCCCGTGGCGAGCACCCTCAGCGAACGCCATCTGCCAGGTGTTCCAGCAGACGACTCGGACTTGGGTGAGCGTCAACTTCACGGCTGCGGTGCCAGCGTGGCCGTTGAGCAAGGCGATGAACGGGTAGTGGACGTCCATCTCGTCGCCGGTGATGCTGTACGGCTCATCGAGGTACACGAGCGCCCACACCATGCGGCCACCCTGGACGCTGCCAGCCGTCTCAAACTTGACGGAGCCGCCGATGATCTCGTTCAGGATGCGGCCCATGTCGGCGTGGGTGACGAGCACGAACTCGTCGGTGCGCTGGCCAAGGACTGCGCCTGTGTCGTCGCGCAGCACGAGGCGGAAGTCCTCTGCGCTGATGATCTTGCCGCTGTCAGGCGGCCATTCGTATCGGGGGACGACGAGATGCGGCTCCCAGAGCAGCCCCGCTTTCTCGCGGGCGTCGTCCCAGTCGGTCGGGTAGTCGTCCAGCACCATGCCTTCGCCGTGCCACGGCGTTTGTCTGACGGAGAAACCGCTCTCGAAATAGGCTGGCATCATGTGTCCTCTCGTGTGATGGTGTGTGTGGTTAGGAAGTATCTCAGCAGCGTTCCGTACTGCTCTCGCTTCTCTGGCCGCCGCCATGCCAGGTCCACAGCCTCCAAGACGCGTGAGGCAGCAGCGAGAGCCTGAGCACGCTTCACGGTGCCCAGCCACGGCCACAGGCGATCCAGCACGACGAGCGATGGGCCGATGCGTTGGCATCGGTAGTTCCAGCGCGGGCCGCTGCCTGTGCCCGATTCGTTGACTGGGCCGCTGACGTAGCCCTCACCCACGGCGTCAACGAAGCGGTGGAGCACTTCGGCATCGAAGCACTGGGTGATCGACAGCACCAGCGTCGGACGATCTCGCTCGCGCTTGCCGTGCATGACGTACGTGCAGCCTTCGCCGTCGAACAGTCCAGCGGCGTAGGCCAGTGCGGTGCTCATCAGTGTGTGGGGTTGTAGGCGCGAAGCAGTCGAGCGATGAGGTCGTCCTCTTCCGCTTCGCGTTTGGGGTGGTCGGTGGGGATCAACTCAAAGGCGTCGTACCAGCCATAGATGCGGTCGTAGACCACAGCCCCGGCTTCGTAGAACACCACCCATCGGTTCCGTGTAATGCGGGTTCGTTTAGCCATACGCGAAGCGTAGCACATGCCCGCACTTCCACACAATCACACGCTACTCGGTGTAGCCGGGTGGAAGTAGGTGGCGAACGGGGGCCAGCAACTCATCGACCTTGCCGGTCCCCCGCACGTCGCACACGACGACCCTGAACTGCTGCTGCTCGGCAAGCGTCAGCCGACGACGACGATGGACAGCCAACTTGCCGTACTCAGTCCAGTTGCCGTCCGGGTCGGTCACTCCCACGCCGCGCAGCGCCTTCTCGGCACGCAGTCGATGCTCAGGCGTGAGCAGCGTGGGGTTGCGACCGTGATACGCGACTGAGGCGTGCCACACGGGTCCGCCGTAGCCTTGCTCGATTCACTCGTAGCCGGTGTTGACGGTGAGCACCGTTGACCATGCGCCCGTTCTGATCCGGTAGCGCGAGTGCATCGTCTCTGCGGCAAGATGGCAGGGGTGGGTGATGGCGATTCGTTGCTCAGGCGTCATCACCCACCACCTTGATCATGCGTGGGCCGAGCCCCCTGATCCACGCCGAGCGCCACGTGTCCTTGTCCACGCGAGCGTGCTTGTAGTCCTCGGGGTGGGCGTAGGAGCGAGACAGCAACTTGCCGTCTGTGGGGCGCACGATGTCCCGTCTGATCGTCGTGCAGTGAACGCACCGCAAGTCGATCGTCGCCCCGAAGAACGCCGGTTTCGTGACGGGGATCGCGTCCCACGAGTGGCCGAGTGTGCGACACCGGGCGTACGGGTTGACGGGCAGCGTGAGCGTGGTGTCAGGCACCACGGCCAAGCGGCGGCGTGATCGCTGCGTGGCGGTCTGGTTCATGCTGCCGACGCCTTCTTCGCACGCGAGCATCGCGGCTTAGGCGGCGCGTCAGCCTCGGGGATCGGCTCTGGCTGCTCGGGCGGGGGCAGTGGGTCTTCGACCGTCTTGCGTGCCCGCTTGCTGGTCACCCCGGCTCGTGCTTGCGCTTCCTTGAACAACGGGCGGAAGTCCTTGAAGTCAGCGGAGCCCCCGAGAATGCGCATGAGTCGCAGAGCGAACGTCCAGCCGCAGTTGGCGTGCTCGGGCATGGCCAGCAGAGCATCGCAGTAGGCGTTCATGTCCGCTTCGCTGGTACGACGCTCACGAGAACGCGTGCCGCGCTTCCCTTTGGGCGTCTTCGCGAAGTCCTGCTTCGTGGACTTCCGCTTGGCCTGGATGAGATGAGCGATGCTCGGCATGGGGTCACTGAGATCGGTGGCAGCCCAGCCGTAGAACGCCTTGAACTCGCCGTTCCAAGCGTCCTGGTCCGTCGTGATGTCTTCGGGCACGAGCCATTCTTGCAGCGACGGCTCAGCGGCGAGCGTGTCCAACATCTCCACGGGGAGCGGCACTTTCTTCTGCCAGCGCTCGATGAGCGCCGCCAGCGCTACCGGGTACTCCACGGGTGGTTTGGTAGTCTTCCGTGTGGCCATGGGTTCCTCTCACTTGGTGTGTGTGCAAGTGAGTGTAGTCGAGCCCCTCGACTCACGCAAACGTCACCGCACGGCAGGGCGTCGGCGGCGACTCTTGTGGAACGGCTCATGGCGCGCGCCGCGGCGGCTCTGGTTGGCCCAGCGGCTCTTCGCGGCCATGTCGTCCATGTTGGCCTGGTTGTCGCCCAGGAACAGGTGAGCGGGGTTCACGCAGTTCGTGCGGTCGCAGTGGTGGAGCACGAACTTGCCTTCGGGGATGGGGCCGTTGTGCAACTCCCACACGACTCGGTGGGCGTACTTCTGCTTGCCTTTGCTATACGTGATGACGCCGTAGCCACCCTTGGCTGAGTGGCCGATCCACACGTGGCAGCCAGTGGTCGGATCGACACGGGTGTATTGACGGAGGCGCTCGGCCATGGTGAACGCCCGCATGGGGGCGTGGAGGTCTTGGCCGTTACGCCAGCGCCGCCAGTGGGCGTTGCAGTAGTGGAGACGGTTCGTGCCCTGCGGCTTGGAGCAGCCGGGGATCACGCAGAGCAGGCCAGATCGGTTCGCCTTGGCAGATGGCACTCGTGAGCCTCTTCGTCCGTGAGAGCGTCAGTGTCGAACAGGGCACCTTGCTCCACGAAGGCTAGAGCGCCGTTGATCTGCTGGACTTCGATCCCGCCGACGATCCACCCGTCTCGCCAGTAGGACATCACAGAAGCAGGAACCCCAGCGCGATCAGCGCCAGCGTGGCGCCGATGAGGGCGTGCGCGATCTTCGTTGCCTGGGGGACGCCGACGAAGACGACAGCGGCGAGTGCTCCGGTGATGATGGCGATGAGGAAGAACACGTCAGCAGCATCGGTGTTGCCTGTGGCTATGTCCGCGAACATGGCGGCATCTAACCACATCGCTGTCATTCAGCGGTGGACTCTGCGTCGAGAAGATCGTCGGTGGGGACAAGCGCGAGGACTCCGGCCACGGCTGCCGCGACTCCACTCACGGCGCTGAACACCAAGGCGAGCATCGACACGTGCGCCACGAAGGTCACCGAGTCGAGCCAGCCGTTGACGTAGGCCATCCACCAGATGATGCAGGACACGACGAGCATGACGGCGTTGACGACGATCGACGTGATCGCGATCGGGAGCGCGATGCGTCGGATCAGGGCGACCACGCCGCGAGCCTCACACAGCAGCGACGAGGTGGTGTGATCCGGCGAGCAGACTCGCAGCGCAGCGCACCGTCAGTTTCGGACCGACGTAACGGAAGACGGCGTTCGGGCGACCACGGGGACGCCAGCCGCTGTCGCGCAGCATGGCGTTCTGCCCGTAGCCCGAGTTGACGATGTTGCCCGGCTTCTCTCGCAGTTCGTAGTTCGGGGATTTGTCGTAGCCGACGATCAGCGCCGGGTGCGCGGGGTAGGTGTGGAAGTAGAAGCCCTGCGAGCGATACGCCGCGCCCAGCGTGTCGCTCAGCACGAACGCCAGACCGAGCCCCTGCCAGTCAGGGAGCGTCACCAGACGGCTCAGTCCCTTCACTTGCGGCCCCTTGTTGTAGTTGGGGCGGTGGAGCACGCCGCCGAACGCTGCGGGTATCTCGTCCTCCCCGGCGAACAGCACGAAGCACTGAGCGGCCTTGTTCAACTCGGCGGTGAGGTAGTGGAAAGGGGCAAAGAGTGTCCACGCGGGGTAAGCCACCTTCGATATGCGGATCGGGAGGCTTGGTCGGGGTTGAACCGACCTCCATGCGAACATGCCCGTGGCGGGCTCAAACGTCCAGTCGGGCTGTAGCCAGTCGAGGACGTCGTAGTGGCAGGTCGCGGCGATGAACTGCCGCTGGTTGCGCCGAACCCACTTCTGGACGGCGTGCGCACCGATCTTGGCGACCTGTCGATCCACGACCGACGTGAACTCGTCCACCACGATCGGGGCGTCGGCGGTGGACTCCAACAGCCTGCGTGCCATCGTCACACGGAACTGCTCACCGTTGGAGAGCACGTGGAACGGTCGCAGATACGCGGGGATCGTGTTGAAGCCCACCGCTGAGCAGACGCCCTGGACGACCTCGATGGATGCTTCGGCAGGGAAGTCATCCACCACACCGTCACCCCCCCAGGTGATTGCGCGTTCCCCGCCGAAGCAGCGGTTCAGGATCGTGGACTTGCCGCTGCCGGACGGGCCGACGATCAGCCCGACGCCCCACGGGCGGTCCTCGATAGGCAGGTTCACTCGCCAGGACAGACGATGGCGTTCCTCGGCTGGGACGTCGAAGGCGGCTTCCAACTGGCGGGCACGAGTGGTCCTGCTGATCGAGGACTCGACCTCGACGTCAACTCTCATCGGTGCCAGGCAGCGTCTCTTCCTGGTGGCGCTTGCCCTTGCGAGGCTGCTTCTCGACGGCTCGCATCAGCCGCTCGATGTCGGCGCGCTCAGCGACCAGGCTCTTGATCTGGCCGTTGATCTGGTGCCGCATGGTGCGCAGGGCGCTGATCTTCTCGTTGATCGCGATCAGTCGCTCGGTTGCGCCTCGGGTCATCTCGCTGACGGACCATGCGCGATCGCCGTTGGGCTCGACGGGACTCTCGACGTCGGTTTCAGTGGTGGGTGTGTCGGTCACTTTCGGGTTCTCCTTGGGTCTAGGTACTCCAACACGGCCAGCACCAGATCGGTGCTGTCTCTCAGAAGGCCGATGGCACGGTTGCAGCGCGTGCAGAGCAGCCCTCGCACTTCGCCCGTCTCGTGGTCGTGGTCCACGGCGTAGCGCGGCCATCGACCATCGGGCGGACCAGCGCAGATCGCACAGACGCCGCCCTGAGCGGCGAGTAGTTCGTCGTACTCGTCGGGCGTGAGCCCGTACTTGCCTTTCAGCCGATACCCACGGTGAGCATCGCGGTCGTAGCGCTCTCGTCGGTACTCGGACGTGGTGCTCGGGAAGCGATGCTTGTTCTCTCGCAGGTAGCACGGGAAGCACTGGCCGTGGGCGTAGTGCTTGCGCTCGGGATGACACTCGGCAGTTCTCATCGTCGTCGCCACGAGTCGGCGTCCTTGCAGGTTGAGAAGTGTGAGCGGTACAGCGGTTCGCTGCTGGGATCGACGTACGTGACGCCGTAGATCGGGCCGTTCTCGGTGAGTTCCAAGTTGCCGCCTGGGGTGGGCAGGTAGTCCACGGGGATGCGACGCCCTTCCTTCGTGAAGGCCCAGATGATCGGGGCGCCGCACGATCGGCAGGTGGAACGATCACTCATCGCTCGCCGTCCTGCACCATGCTCACGAGGGCGTCGATGACGGAGTTGATGCCGAACAGCATGTCTCGCACCGGACCGGTCAGCCCTTCGTCCTCAGTGGCAGCACCGTGCGCTCTCGACCCGGCGTCTTGCATGTCGCGCAGGGCGTAGAGCACGGCGTGGGGATCGTCCAGCATCACTCTTCCGGTTCGGCAGGCTCGTTGTCGTCGTCCATGCCGGGGAGCGTGTCGAGCCCGGTGCGGGCCTTGAAGCCACGCTTGGCGGCGTTGCGCACCATCGACTCGTCCTTCGACCCACTCACCATCGGCTCGACGCTGGCGAAGCGCACCGCCAGGATCGTCGGGTCATCCTTGCGATCGAAGTCGGCGGTGCGACGCGACAGCGTGAGGCGGCACACCGCCCAGACCTCCGCAAAGGCGTTCTCTTCCCAGACCGCTTCCAGCGCCGCGAGCCCGTTGTGCTCATCCTTGGGCAACTTGGTCGTGATCTTCACGGACATGGGCGCTCCTTGTGTGCCTCTGCCGCCTTCTGCGGCGTGGTGTGTGCAAGTGTAGCCCAATCCTTTGGGGTGAGTGGTGGATGATCAGGGAAGCACTGCGCGCACCACACGTCAGCGTGACGGGCCAGAGCACGAGTTCTGCCGCACATGAACCAGTCGGGGATCATCCCGCACGCCATGATCCCCGAGTGCTGCGTGAGACGGTGAAGCGCGCCGCTGGTGAACGAGATGGCGGCTACGTCAGGCGGCTCAGTTGATGACCGCACGACTGTCCCAGCCGTGGGCCTGGCACGCTTCCAGAACTTCCCGCTGCATGTGCTCGTCCATGCACACGATCACGACCTTGTATTCGCGCAGGCTCAGCGACGGGTCGGTGTCCGGGTCGTCCAGCGGGAAGTCAGCGCTGGCCTCTTGGAGTAGGGCGGCCAGATCATCGGGGGTGAAGCCGGTCCCGTCGAGCCCCAGATCGGTGTCCGCTACTTCGCCCAGCACTTCGGCCAGCAGCGTGCGGTCCCAGCCGCCCACGATCGTCGTCTGGTTCGACGTGAGCAGGTAGCCCTCCGCTTCGGCGTCGTCGGCGCTTGACCAGCCGTGCATGACGGGGACGTGCCACTCACCGTTGATTACTTCGATGCCTTCGGGTGGTTCCATGCGTCGTGCTTCGGCCATCGCCAGGACTTCCAGACGACCATGACCGGCGACCATCCGCCCGGTGCGTTCGTCCACGACGATCGGCTCGACGTAGCCGAAGCGCTCCATCGAGCGACGGATCGTGGCGTGGGAGTGCTGCTTCGGGTTGACCCTCGCTGGGGAGAGCGTCTTGATCGGCTGGTAGGCGACCCAGCGTGGCGGTCCCTCTCCGATGCCATCGGTGTCCACCATGATGTCGGTCACGTGCTCTCTCCCTTGTCGCGTAGGTACTCGCGCCGTTCCAGCGCTTCGCGCAGAAGGCGTTTCACCATCTCGGTCTTCGTGACGCCGTAGCGCTCCATCTCGGCGTTGATCCCTTCGGCCAGTTCCTTCTCGACCTTGATGCCGATCCAGCCGGTCACCGGGGAGCCCACGTACTTGTTGCCGAGCATGACGCGCCCGGATCGCGCCATAGCGCGACGGCGCGCTTCGATGGTGGCCTGGTTGTGGGCGGCTCGACACAACGCGCAGTGGCACGGGTACGTGCGGTGCTTGTAGCGACGTTGGGTGCCATGAGCGGGGATCATCCGCCCATCAGGCAACATCTCGTCGGGCGGGTCTTGCTCTCGGGTCACTGGCGCTGAGCGAGGACGGCGCGCTCCAACGGCGTCAAGTCCCACGTGGCGACGACGGCCCACAGATCGCCGCGAATGTGACGCAGCAGCGCGGGGTCCACGGGCGGCTCAGCCGTCCACGACTCGACCTCCCAGAGCACGTGGAAGTTGCCGATCCGGCCACGCTTCGGGCGGTGTCGGGGTGGGACTAGCGGGACGACAGTGCTGGCGTTCCAGCGCCGATTCGACCAGTGGTTCGGTCGGGCGATGCTCACGTTGACGGCGTGCTTGCCGACCAGCGCGCCACGGCTGGCGTTCCACGGGCCGTCGCGGTACTCCACGTTGGGTCGATCGTCGTTCAGCGAGTTGACACGGACCCAGCACTTCGTGGCGTCGGCTCGACAGATCGCCAGTCGGGGTAGCGCGTCATCGAACCAGCCGCCAGCGTCCATGACGCTGCGCAGGCTGATCACGGGCAGGCCGCGAGCGGCGGCTCGGTAGCCAGCAGCGAGAGCGTCGTCTTCGGCGCTGCGCTCTCGGGTGAGCACCTTCTCGTACTCGGCTAGACGCTCCTTGGCGTCTTCACGGTCCATCACGAGCGAGTCGAGTTGCATGCGGGTTCTCCTTGTCAGATGTTCCAGGGTGGTTGGGTGTAGGTGGCGTTGCAGCGCCGGGTGAAGGCCCAGTCGATCGCGACGAGCCACAGGTCCGGGTCGTCGTGAACCCAACCAGGCACGGAGAAGCCACGCTCCGTGGCCTCTGCGGGGTTCTCGGTGACCCAGCGATGGTGAGCGGAGCAGAGCGTCAACAGGTTGTCGGGCGTGTCGTCGCGCCCCTGGGAGCGGTTCGTCAGGTGGTGCAGTTCCAGCCCCCCTGAGCACGTCCCAGGAAGCCTGGCGCCCAGACAGCCACGATCCCTGCGCAACACGTCGGCACGCACTGTGGGGGGCACCTGGGAGCCTCTGCGCATCACGACAGCACCACCAAGTTCGTGGCCTCCACCGTGCAGCGCTGCATCAAGGCGTTCTCCACGAGCGCGAGCAGCCCGTCACCCCAACGCTCCACAGGTGACAGACCCACCATCTCGTCACCGGCAGTGAACTCCCCGGCCACGTCGATGATCAGTCGGACTCGACCTTCGGCCACTTCACGTCCCCTTCTCGCAGCGTGGAAGACAACCCCTTCGGCGTGCAGCGCACAAGCCCGACGCTCTCCAAGCGCCGAGCACGGCGATACAGCGAGTTGACGGACAGCCCCACCATGCGCGCCACCTCGCGATACGAGACGGCGGTTACAGGGATCGCCCGACCACGTGCATAGCCGATCGTGTCGCGGCACACGGTCCACAGGAGCAGTGTGTCACAGTGGTCGAACGCGCCGACTGGGAGCATCGAGCGTTGGGCTGCCGAGTCCGCGCGTGTTCGTCTCGGCTCAGTCGTCGGTGGGAGCGACGCTGAGATGCCTTCCGACGTCGAGGACGCCATCGCAGACCTCCTCTCCTATCTCAGCCGTCATGCGCACTGCGATGAAGGCTTCTCGTAGTTCGACCCAGCCCGGCTGGTCTTCGCAGGCATGCCACTTCTCCATCGTGGCGGTGAGTGTCCGAGTGAGTTCGACCATGACGTCCCAAGCGGCGTCGTGGTCATTCTTCGGGCTGGTCGGTTGGGGCATCGGGGGACTCCTTGGTGGGGTTGAAGGTGAACGTGTGGGCTTTGCCGATGACGCGCTGGACACCGGGGACGACTTCGGCGTCGTCGGTGACGAACTGGTAGCGGCTCGCCAGATCGTCTTCGTCGGCCAGCACCGGTTGCAGATCGGAGTCTGCGATGAGCCGCTTCGATGGGCGGCTGATGAGCAGATCGGGTCTGTTGAACTCGGCCCATGCCAGGAAGTCGTCTTCGTCCACGATGTCGATGCGCGGTCGTGGTGGGCGTAGACGAGCGGTGCCAGCAGGCAGCGACGTGGTGAGCATCCCCGACGCTTCCATGTAGGCGCGCAGGCCACGTTCCAGCCACGTGGACGCGCGGTCGATGCCGAAGCAGCGATCGTCGGCCCATGAGCGGATGCGAGCGATCTCGGCTTGCGCGGTGGCTTCGATCTCGGCGCGGTCACCAGCGAGTTTCGCGATGCGGCGCGCCAGTCGAGCCGCGCCTTGCAGATCGTCCACAATGGGCGGCTCGCCTTCCGTGGCGAACGCCTCGTCCAAGCCTTCGTCGTCGCCGTACATCGCCAAGTCCTCAGTCCACGCCATCACTGGTAGCCCTCCCCATCGTCGTCGCCGCCCTTCGCCTCTGACACCCACGCCTCGTCGGCGTCGTCACTCGCGGCGTTCGCGGTGTCGCTCGCGGCGTCTGGCTCGACGGGACCGGAGTCTGCTTCCGCGGCGGGCTCGGCTTGACCGCTCTCTGACTTGACCCCGTTTCGCGTGACAGCGACGATCATCGCCTCGACCACCGAGACGAACTTCTGCGGGAGTCGAGCCAGCGGCGGGAACTCGCGCTCGGTCCACATCGCCTTCAACTTCAACTTCTCGTCGTCGGTGAACGTGCCGATCGCTCGCTGCAAACGAGCCACCGTCTCTTCGTCCACGATCGGGTCTTCCTTCGGGGTGGGTGGCTCCCACCCAGGCGGCATCTCCACGTGGGTCACGTCGATCGGTCGCCCCTCAGCGTCCGTGACGGCACCCAACTCGTCAGGCGAGTAGATGCCCAGGCCCGCTTCGGGGAAGTAGTCGTCGGCGCAGTAGCCAGCGGCTCGCCACCACAGCATGCGCTGCGGGTAGCGCTTCCAGTTGTCCTTGCAGCCGCACTTCTCGATCTTCCCCTTGGAGACGAACACGTCGTTGTGCTCGACGGATCGCCCGTCTTCGCGCACGTGGCAGTCCTCGTCCACGAGCCCGGCGATCTGCGCGTCTTCCCAGCCGAACCAGATGGGCGGGCCGAGCGCCACGTTGTTCACGTCCACGGCCACAGCGCCGTAGTGGTTGAGGTCGGACTCAGGGTGGGGGACGACACGCCCCAGGCCCATCTGACGCACCTTCGCCAAGCGCAGCGCAGGTGCGACCGTCACCTTGCCGTCGATGACGTACGCCTGACGCAGCGCCGTCGTGAGTGGGATGCCGAGATCGCGTCCGGTGAGCAGCACGAGGAACACGTCGTGCGGCTTGCGCATCAACGGCTTCGGCACGAGGTTCGCTTGGGCGAGGATCATGGCCATCTGAGCGATCGCTCGGAACTCATCCTGGCCGGGGATCGTTGCTAGTTCGGGTGGTGGTGTGGACTGATGCACCGCCACTGGGAGCAGGTCTTCTGCCTGTTCTTCCACAGCGGCTTCGGTGTCGTCCACAACTTCGGCCACCACTTCCTGTTCATCCGTTGTGTTCGTATCCATGCTCCAAGTGTACCCCATCGCCGCCACGCTGTCGAACGTACGTTCTACGCATCGCCGCTGACGGGCACCATCCACGGTCGCAGCACTTCGGACTCGCGACCGTGGTCTTCGGCCTCAGCACGTGAGCAGCGGCGCAGCCGCATGATCTCTCGCACGTAGCCGTCCCAGATGGCGCGCTGCGCGATCGGGTCCCAGTACGGGATGCCCTCAGCAGGGCCGATCGCTGGGTGGACGGTGGCCATCGCCCGGTTGCGTCGCACCGTCTGGATCGCTTCGATCATCTCGGTCAGCGACGGGTAGCGCACCTGCCCGCCGTTGAGCATGAGTTCCAAGGCGTCGATGGCGTCGTCTATCGGCCAGCGTTGCAGCGCCTCGTACCAGATGCGCAACGCGAAGGCGAAGTCGTCCGCACGTTCCGGGGTCGGCCCAGCGTTGTACGCGCCGCGCATCAAGCCGAGCAGCATCACGACGTCCTCATTCGTCATCGTCAACCACCGGGGGATCGTCGTCGTACGGCGGGTCGAACTGCCAGCAGTTGCCGTCTTCGTCCTCGTACGAGTCGGCGTAGCGGGGGCTCATCGCCCGTCTCGCTCTCTGGCGGCGGCAAGTGCGCGCTGCCATGGGCCGGACCACTGGACTTGGCGTGGCGGGTTCTCCCAGCGGCGTTGGCTCAGCCACGTGGCCGGGTGGGGCAGGAAGTGGTACTCGGTGCTCACGTGCTCCCACCACGCCGCCCACGCTCGCAGTCCGAGCATCACGTCTTCGACGGCGGCGGTCCCGGCTTCGTAGCCACGAGCGACGCTGCCCTTGCGTGTGCGGCCCATCACCTGCTTGCGCCACGCGTCTCGTGCTGCTGGCTTGCCGCACTTGCGCGGGTATGCCTCCCAGAACTCTGCGAAGCCGGGGAGGCTCTGGTCGATCTCGCTCTGGCGATCCTCTGGTGACTCAAACAGAGCCGGGACGCTCTCAGTCATCGGCGTGCCTCTGTGTGCTAGCGGGTTGGTTTGAGTGTAGCACAGTCAACGAAGGGGTGGATGGGAGCGGGCAGTCCCCACCCACCCCTTCGATCTGAGGCTAGATCCAGCCGAACTTGCGTGAGCAGCCTGGCCAAGCCCTCATGCCCACGTCGGCTCGCACACGTTCGGCAATCGCGATCTGCGTCTCCCGACTGTGCTGGTGTGGGAGTCCGGTGCCGCCGTACGCACGCCACGTCGAAGCGAGGAACTGCAACCCGCCGTAGTAGCCGTTGCCGGTGTTGATCGCCCAGTTGCCACCGGACTCGCACTGCGCGAGCCGATCCCAGTCCACGCCCGACGACGATGCTCTCGCAGGCGCTCTCGCCGGGGTGGACGACCCGGACACGGACTGGGAGCGTGCTGAGCCGTTCCAGATGCCCAACGACCCACCGGTCTGGGGGCCGACGATGCCGTCCACCAAGAGGCCCTTGGCTTGCTGGTAGCGGATCACAGCGCTTTCGGTGACAGGACCGAACCAGCCATCGACGGGACCAGGCGAGAAGCCTTCGGCGTCGAGCGCGATCTGCAAGCAGCGGACCTCGTTGCTGCCTCTGCGTCCCTCAGCGAGTCGCTGAGTGATCGAGCAGGCGGCTTGGGCACCGGCTGGGGCTGCCACCAGCGCGACGCCTGCGGTCATGGCGAGGGCTAGCAAGCCCCCGGCAAGTCTCGTTCTGAGCATTCGGGTACTCCCCGTGAGTCGAGCGCCGAAGCGCGGGAAGACCCAGTCTCACCGCCCTGGTGAGTATGGCTACGAACACCACAGACGGGCGATGAGACTGGGCCATGTTCCAGTGTACCAGCAGCCACACGGAACCACGCGAATCCCTCCAACTTTCCCAGGGTGTATGCTGGCACTTCGACTCGTGGCGGGTCGAGCAACGGGTCAGCCCTGCCGGGCCGCTCGCGGCGGCCCAGCGGGGATGGCTCGGCTACTTCAAGTCGCCGTTGAGGTAGGACTGGCTGTACGGGTAGGCCAGGAACGCAGCCACCGTCTGCGACTCCTTGGACTTGGGGTCCGGGTAGATGTGCTCGGCCCAAGCCGTCGCCCAGCGCGCACGGGACTGGTTGCGAGCCGACGCGCCGTGCATCAGCCCGGACTGGTTGATGACTTCGGTCATCGTCCAGCGAGCGAGCGCATCGAGGACGTGCTTGTCGGTCACGTGCTGCTGCGCACGAGCCATCAACTCGAAGAGGCCCGGCAC